>Ga0315268_10003099_pt1 | contig 18435 bp, 13 predicted proteins | sample C1_top_MG_FD_204535 | JGI IMG/M metagenome (GOLD analysis project Ga0315268, IMG submission 204535) | Sediment microbial communities from Yellowstone Lake, YNP, Wyoming, USA - C1_top | ecosystem: Environmental > Aquatic > Freshwater > Lake > Sediment | place: USA: Wyoming | collected 2017-08-01
GCGAGAATTTTTGTCTGTTCAGGCTGGGCGATGTCACAGTAAATGTCGTCCACGGTGCTCACAAACATCGCATAACGCTGAGGCATCCTCGCATCCTCAAGCAACGGCGTCATGTTGGGACGGAAGACGCAAACATTGTTCACCAATTCTCGTATCGAACGCGCAGAAAACTCTACACAATAAACCTGCCCATTGATGCCCACCATGTCGGAGATGTGGCTCGCCGTCGTGCCCGAAGCAGCGCCCAAGTAGAGCACTCGATGATTGGGCTTAATCGGAACTGTTCCGAGTCCTTTCATAATCGCCGCGGCTAGTTTGCTGCGAAATGGGTCCCACACTCTGTACTCAATGTCTTGCCATGAGACTAGACGTTCGCCATATACACTCTTTCCGGGAGCGAGATTCTTCGTGACTAGTTTTTCTGTTCCGTCTTCAAAGGTGGCGGTGTAGATTCCCCGGAATTTTTGGTGTGGTTTAACGTCTACGACCACGCTTGAATCTCCTCTTAAACCTCTTCTGCGGCTTCTGCCACTGCTGCACAGGCGGAGTTGGTGGTGCCTCTGCGTATTTTTCCTGAATTTCCTTCACCCTTTTCTCCAAGTCTGTTTTTAGTTCTTCGCCTGCGAATTTACCACCGTACGCGTCTATCCTTGCCGCTATGGCGATTTTTCCCGCCAATGCTCTGGACACTTTACCTCTCTGCCACCTTGCCGCTTCATGGATTAGGGCGTGTTGAAAGAGCAATCCGTGTTTGGGCGGTCGAGTGCCCGTTTTTAACGCTCTGAACAAAGCCTTTTCAGCGCCCAAAACTTGAATGGTGCTCGCGGGCATTTTTGCCAAGGCGTCTAACCCGCTGGCTATGGCGATTAATCGGGCGCCCAATAGCGAACCTGCTATTTCGTTCAGGTTTGGTGCCACTTCTCTCATGGTGGTATCCACATAGGTCTCCAGTTTTTTCCTGCGAGCGGAAAGCTCCAACGCAGTTTTGCAGAGTTCCTGTATCTGCTGCATGTCTTCCTCCTTAAACTCTGCACCCATAGATTTCGCCGCTGCATCAGCTATTTGCATTGCTTTCTCTTGAGGTAGTCCTTGTTTCTCCAAGCTTTCCGCGTCAAAGCTGTCTCTGCTGCCCAGATCTGAAACTAGTCGTGCGTAGGTTTCTTGGTTCTCAAGAAGATGCGTCAACTCTGGAAAATGCAGTCCATACCATTCTTGGATTCTGCCCATGAAAAGGTTAATCGTCTTGTCCAAATCGTCGATGGATAGAACGGCTTGGGCAATGGTCAAGTCGCGTTTTTCCGCGACTTTCCTCACGCGCTTCTTAGTCAACGCGATAGAGACTTCACGTACCCACTCACGAAACTCTTGCTCGGACTTCACGAACCCGCTTTCAATGGCGAACTGAAGCATATTTTTGCGAAGCAACTCGCCGCTACTGGATGATTTTGCTGTCTCAGTTTCCACCTGGAAACTCGCGTGGACTTTTTTGGCTACTTCGGAATTTTCAAAAACAAAGCTTTGATAATTTTTCGTTAAGACTGTTTCCAGAAGCGTCTTCAGCTCTTCGATTATTTCTCCGTTCTCAAAATTCAGAATCGCCTCGGCGGCTGTTTCTGCGTCTTTTTTGAACAGAACCTTGTCGATGAGTCGGGTGTCTTGGTCAAGGGCGAATATGCCGATAACTGATTCTACTATTGATGCTTTCATTACGGTGCCTCTGTTAACGAACTTCTTCAGCGACTCATTAAATCTCATTGCCCAGAGATAAAAATAGCCCTGCTTAGTACAGAGGAATAATGCAAAAAAACAAGGCTGAAAAAATGAAAAAATTCAACAACAAACCCGAAAAATTGTCGTATGTTTACTTTTGGTATCGAATAATTTTTCACAAGTTTTATATAAACATGCTGGGTCATGTATGTACTAGGAAGGGGTTGAACGTGTTAAGGTATAGGTACGCCTTAACGGAAAATGGCAAAAGACGCTGTACGAAGAACGAGTTCTACCTTCAGGATACGGCTAACTATAGAGGTTATACTGAAAAAATATTCAGTCTCCTCTACGAAAAAGGAACTCCGATGACCGCTCGCGAAATAAGCGAACTCACGGGCATAAGAATACGCTCCGTAAACGGTGTGATCACCTTCAACATCGGCGCAGGCTACATAACACGCCTAAACCTGCGATAAATCCTAAAAGCTGCACACACACACTCTCAGGCTCAGTGAATAATATAAATTCTAGTCCAGATAATTTGCTGTAAGCGAGCCTCAATTTCTCGCTGGAGAAAAAAAGCTTGCAGAACAAACTAGCCACAGAATTAGCTGGACTGCGATTGGCTAATCCCACCATGCTTGCCGCGGGAATTTTGGGCATGACGAGTCTCTCGCTCAAGAGAGTGGCAGAAGCCGGCGCAGGCGCAGTAATCACCAAGTCTATCGGTTTGAAGCCTCGAACGGGCTACGCGAATCCAACCGTAGTTCAAACCGACTGTGGCATATTAAACGCAATGGGGCTCCCAAACCCGGGTATTGATTATTTCGTCAGAGAAATAAAAGAGGCAAAGGGAATAGGCTGTCCCGTCATCGTGAGTGTGTATGGTTTTTCCACTGAAGAGTTTGTTCAAGTTGCAAACAAAGCCGCTACCGCGGGTGCCGATGCGTTGGAGTTGAACGTTTCTTGTCCGCATGTAGAGAAGACTGGGTCTGAAGTCGGGCAGGACACAAAGCTGTTGCAAGAAGTCGTGGAAGCCGTGAAGAAAGAAGTGGCGTGCCCAGTTTTTGTGAAACTAACGCCCAACGTAACAGACATCGTAGAATGCGCCAAAGCGGCTGAAGACGGCGGCGCAGATGCGGTAGTAGCCATCAACACGGTGCGCGGCATGGCCATAAACGCAGAAACGGCAAAGCCCATTCTCGGAAACAAGTTTGGCGGGCTCTCTGGACCAGCCATAAAACCCATTGCTTTGAGGTGCGTTTATGAGATTTACCGAGAGGTGAAGATTCCCATAATCGGATGTGGAGGCATAAGCGACTGGCGAGACGCCGTGGAGTTCATGCTCGCAGGTGCAGCGGCTGTTCAAATCGGCACGGCTGTAGCGTTTAAGGGTTTAGAAGTTTTCCAATCCGTCACAAAGGGGATAGAAGTTTATCTGGAAACGAAAGGATTCGGGAACGTGAAAGAAATTGTCGGCTTGGCACACAAACGCTAATCGCCTGAGAATGGTGAAGATAAGGGAGACTAAACAAGAAAACTCCAAAGTCAAAACTTTCACTTTCGAGGAAAAAACCTGCCTAGAAGCCGTGCCAGGGCAATTTGTTATGGTTTGGATTCCGGGTTTGGACGAAATTCCCATGAGCATCTCGTGCGTGTCTGATGGCGGCGTGTCAATAAGCGTTGAGAAAGTGGGTCAAGCCACCGAAGCATTGCATAGCATGAAAATAGGCGATTTGATCGGTGTTCGCGGACCATTCGGTAAGGGATTCTCGCTGACACGCAAAGGGCGCATCATGATTATCGGCGGGGGAACGGGGCTCATACCGTTGACGTTTCTTGGAGAACAATTAGCCGATTTAAACGTGAAAATGACGTTTCTCACGGGTGCTAAGACAAAAGGCGAACTCCTGTTCTTGGACAGGATTGAATCGCTTGTTCAAAAAGCCCGTGGCAGGATGGTCGTGACCACCGATGATGGGAGTTATGGAGTAAGAGGCATGGTAACACAACCAGCCGAAGAATTGATGAAAAAAGAAAAATTCGACAAAATATGCGCCTGCGGACCAGAATCAATGATGCACAAGATGTTTTTGTTAGCAGAAGAATACGATGCGCCGCTTGAAGTGAGCCTGGAAAGACTGATGCGATGCGCCATCGGCATATGCGGAAGCTGCGTTCTGGGCGGGCTCCGCGTGTGCGCGGACGGTCCAGTTTTCACCAGAGAGCAGTTGCGACTGGCTAGCGAAGAGTTTGGGCGATTTAGACTCGATTTTGACGGGAAGAGAATGAAGCTTTAGCCTCTTATTTGCAAGTGTTTCGGTTCGGACATGTATCCGAAGTTGAAATATTTCACGCTGAAATGAAAATGTTAAAAGCTCACCTCGTTGTGTTATGAAGTGGAGCTGTATGGTTTTGAAGAAGGCGGCAAAGGCTGAGAAGGTCGAAACCGCATTAAAGGAGAACGGTTATTCGGAGAAAGCTGTCAAAGAGATTTTGAAGTGGTACCAGAGCTCCGGTTGAATTTGGGCTTCAAAAAGGTTATATTTGACTAGGTTCACTTTTAGAGGCGTGGCGGGTGTAATATGACCGGTGAATACGAAATTCGAAGCTGATTCTCGCCGATGGCTTACTGAAAACTATAGCCCGCTTGAACTCGAACAAAAAGTGCGCGAATTCTGGGCAAAAAACAAAGTCGCAGCCAAGCTCATGCAGATGTGCGAAAGCTCAAATAAGGGCGTTTTAGGTTACGTGGAAGGACCCCCCACGCTTAACGGTGTTCCGCACGTTGGACACGCGCGTGGCAGGGTGATGAAAGACCTTCGGTATCGTTGGAAGTCTATGCAGGGCTTTTACATGCCTCTGTGGGCGGGTTGGGACACGCAGGGCTTGCCCGTGGAGTTGGAAGTGGAGCGTGCTTTGGGTGTCAAGAACAAGCGGGATCTGCTTGAAAGGTTTGATTTGGAAAAGTTTGTTGAAGAGTGCAAGAAAACCGTATTGAAGTATCACAATCAGTGGCGCAGTGCGGATGACAAGCTTGGTTTGTTCATGGATTATGACAAGGCTTACTGGACTTACATGGATGCTTACATGGAGCGTGAGTGGCAGTACCTCAAAAGCGCTTGGAGGCAGGGTTTGCTGGGCGAGGGCTATTATGTGGTGGCTTATTGTCCTCACTGTCAAACGTCTTTGAGCAACGCCGAAGTCGGACTGGGCTACGAAGACGTGGAAGACCCTTCAACCTACTTCAAGTTCAGGGTGAGCGGTTCAAAGAACCAGTATTTTCTTGTTTGGACGACGATGCCCTTCACAGTAGTCACTGACATGATGTTAGCCGTGCATCCCGACGCCGAGTACGCCAAGGTCAAGGTGGGCAACGAAGTCTGGGTGATGGTGCGCAATCGTGTCGAGCCGTTGATGCAGGAGTTGAAGGTGAAGGAATACGAGGTTCTGGAAACTGTCTCAGGAAAGCTGTTGAACGGCGTGAAGTACGAGTATCCCTTCTTAGACATGGTGCCTAAACAGAGAGAACTTGATAGTCTGCCTAACGTGCACACGGTGGTTAACGAGGATTTTGTCGATGTCAGCACCGCAACTGGTGTGGTTCATCTGGCTCCTGGGAATGGCGAAGACGATTTTCGAGCAGCACAAAAGAGAGACATGGCGGTTTACGTTCCATTCGACGAGGAAGTTAAATTCACAAAGGACGCAGGGGAGTTTGCAGGACTGTTTGCGCGTGATGCCGACGCGAAGGTGGTGGAAAATCTTCGTAAACGTGGGCTTTTGGTTTCGGTTAAAGCTGTTCGACATGAGTATCCGACTTGTTGGCGTTCGCATCACAAGCTTGTTTGGCTGGCGAGAAGAGAATACTACCTCTGGACGAACAAACTGAACGAGCGCGTAGTCACCGCAGCTGAAAAGGTGGAATACTTCAACGAGAGTCCGAAAAACCGTTTTGTCGCCTTTTTGAAAGAAGGCAAGCCGTGGTGCATAAGTCGCGAAAGAGTTTGGGGCACGCCGTTGCCCGTTTGGGTCTGTGAAAAATGCGGCACAAAAGTCCTCGTGTCCAGTAAGAAAGAACTGGCTGAGAAATCGCTTAAGCCTCTTGACAAAAACTTTGAGTTGCACAGGCCGTGGGTAGACCGTGTTGTCTTCGAATGCCAAGAATGCGGCGGTTTAATGAAGCGCGAGCCTTTCGTGCTGGACTGCTGGTTCGACAGCGGCTCGTCTCCACACGCAAGGTTTACGGACGAAGAATTCAAGAAGTACGTGCCCGTGGATTTTTTAACCGAAGCTGTAGACCAGACGCGCGGTTGGGCTAATTCCCTGTTGTTATTGAACGTGGTGCTGACTGAGAAGCCTCAGGCTCCGTACAAGGCGTTTCTGTTTCAGGGGCACGTTTTGGACGCCAAAGGAAGGAAGATGAGCAAAAGCTTGGGCAATGTGTTGGATGCGAATGCGCTTTTGGCTAAGACTTCGGCTGACGTTTTCCGTTTCTACGTACTCTGGAAGTGCTCGCCTGTAGACTCGATGAACTTTGACATGCAGGAGCTAAGCAAGCGTCCTTATCAAGTGTTGGGTACGTTATACCATTTGCACAGGTTTTTCATGCAGAACGCCGAATATGACAACTTCAACCCGAAAGCTCACGCTCTGGACTGGGCTGAGAAAAACGATGCGTTAAGACCCGTGGACTATTGGTTGCTCTCGAAACTGCAGAGCACGGTCAGGCGAGTCACGGAGAAACTGGAAACCTGCGAGTTTCAGCTCGCCGCTTCCGAGCTTGAGGATTTTGTCGTAGACGTTCTGAGCTGTGAGTACGTGCCTATGGTGCGTAAAGACTTGTGGACGGACGACCCAGAGACGTTGAATCGCCGATTAGCCGTGTACTCAGCGTTGTATCACGCGCTGAAACGCCTAGTCTTACTGTTCAACCCGTTGACGCCGTTCTTATGCGAGGCTTTGCACCAAAGAGTCTATCTTCAACTAGATAATACCTTGTCCGAATCGGTAAATTTCGAAACATGGCCCACGCCAGACAAGAAATATGAAAACAAGGTATTGGAACAAAAATTCGAAACATTGCAAAGACTAGTCTCATTAACCTATTCCGCCAGACAAGAGGCAAAACTCAAACGCAGATGGCCACTGCAGAAGGTTCAGGTCGTGGCGCCTAAGGATGTTCACACGGCTTTAAGCGGTTTGGAAGACTTGTTTCTCGAGTTGGCTAATGTGAAAACCGTCGAGCATCTAGCTAAGTTGCCCAAGAAAAACGAAGAAGGATGGGCTGTAGCTTCTGATGGCGACGTACATGTAAGGCTTTCAACAATGCGTGATGATGCTTTAATGGGTGAAGGCGTTATGCGCGACTTGGCGAGGCGTGTGCAGTCGCTGAGGAAAGAGCTGGGCTTTTCGCCAACAGATGTGCTGTCTACCGTGCATTTGGCAGAATTAGACGCAGAAACAGTAAAACTGTTAACGCCGTTCTTGGAGGAAATGACCGAACTCGTCAGAGCCAAGAAGGTTCAAGTGCATACTAAACGGTCTGAAGTGCAAGCAGAATGGCACGAGTACGCCCTAGACAATGCTAAGATGTACGTCGCCATAACTAAATAGCGCTAGCCTTTCACCCTTAACACAAGTTCTGCCGTTCTCTTCCCAAGCCTTTTGCACATCTCTAATTCTTTTTCTTTCGGCTCTCCCACAGCCGCTGCTCCAAAGTGTTTGTCATCATGTCTTCCCTGCACAATCATACCATGCACAAGCATGGCTTTCAGAATCGACAATAACGTTGTTTCCGCTCCACTTGCAGTTCCACCTGAACTTGTGAAGGCGGCGCCCACTTTGCCCGCAAGTTTTCCATGAATATCTACTGATTCGTCGAAGAAAGTTTTGATTTTCCCAGACATCATACCGTAATACGTGGGTGAGCCCACGATGATTCCATCAGCCTCGAGCAAATCTTTGTGCTGGGTTTTGTCCACAGGCTTTACAGTGACTCTTATGCCCCCAACACGCTTTGCGCCCTCTGCAACTGCAGCAGCCATTTTCTTGGTGTTTCCCGTTCGTGAATCATAAACTATGAGCACTCTAGTCAAGTTTATCCACGGTTTCTGGAAAGAGAAGTGTAGCTATTTCAGCCTTGCTGCCACTACTGAATGTACGAAGCGCTGGACTTGTCGAAATCGCGGACAAGCTCAACAAACGCCTTCGATGGCAGCCTCGTGTCTGTCGGAAAATGGGCAACGTGTGGAAAATAAGCGGCGATGCCTTTCTTTGCCATAATCGTCGCCGGATGACTTGCGCCTAGGGCGAGTTCGCACACTTCTTGCGTTAACTCTTTAACGCGTTCCTCATTCAAGTAGCCCAACGAGTGCAGGTACTCGTGGAGCAGAAGCAGAAAGCAGTAGGCGTTGTAGACTTTCTTCTCGGTCTTCTCCATGGCGATTCTCAACGGCGCCTTGTTCATCACGATAATATTCGAGCCCACGGGATACAACGCACCGATAAAGTAGCCCCTCTTCATACCCAAATTAACCAAGCCAAGCATCAAACCCGCACGGTGACGATTAAGAAAACGCTTAACCACGCGTTTGACGAGCTCGAAAATATCGGCAAAACTGTCATACCCATCGAGTTCAAGATCGATGCTTTCTGCATTTTCCAGTACTAGACGCTCCGTTTGGTTTAAAAAAGAAACGTGCAGCTGTGTTTCATAAACCTTCCTAAAATCTAGAAAAGAGTCTCCAGTGGTGCTATGCTGAGCACAAAAATGGCAATCAACAGAAGCGAAAATATTTTTCTACCCGTCGAAAGCTTTGAAACGTCATCCAACGGTCCAGGATGCCTAAATGCCGAGAGAAACAACACGAAAAACAGCATCAACCAATACCCAAAGGCAAGGAGCACGGCGAAGGACAAAAACGTGAGAATCCATCGCGCCTTATCTCCCACGAGGCTTCTTGCAGTGTGGCCACCGTCCAGCATCGCCGTGGGCAACAGGTTTAGCATGGTCACGAGCATTCCGACCCAGCCTGCAAACGCCACGGGATGCAACAGCAGGGAGTAGCTTCCAGGCGTGGTTGGCGCCTTGACCAGAGTTCTTTCTAAAAACTCGAAGAGTAACGGCACTTGGATAGTGGCTGTGTTAGACGGCACTTGTGACGTTGGAACGATAGGTGAAAGAATAACGCCGATAGCGGTCACGATGATAGTTACTATAAAGCCTATCACTGGACCACTTGCACCCAGATCGAAGAGCGCGTCTTTGTTTGGAGAGAGCGATTTCTGCTGAATAACAGCCCCAAAAGTGCCGATGGGCGGGAGTCCAGGAATGAAGTATGGATAAGTCGCCTCCACATGATGTCTATCTGAAGTTAGTTTGTGCCCCATCTCATGGGCGCCAAGTATGGCTAAAATGGCTACAGTGAATTCAACAGCACCAACATAAGGACCATAGAGACCCGGAAAGGCATTCGGAATGCTCTCCAGCAACCCCAAGGAGAGAAAATAGCCCGAAATGAGAGTTGTCACTATGGTCGCAGCCAGTAATATTATGTTGATTATTGGGCGGGATCGCCGCGTTGGCGGTTTCGGAATGACACGCAGCGCGGTTCTGTCTCCAAGCCGTCTTAAAACTGGAATAGCCTTGATTTCCTCCAACTTAGCGACAAGCCTCAAAAACGCTGTCTTGGAATCTTCACGAAGTTTTACATAAAACGTGGGTACTCCCAGCTCGAGTAGTTTGTCTTCCACGGTGAATTCTGACTCCACCAAGCGACTTATGTTCTCAAACTGACTGGCATCGAACCCTTGATTCGCAGACAGTGGCATGTCGCTCATGTTGAATCGCTAGGGGAGTGTGGGTGGAGGTATTAGAATATTATGCAAGGACAAACGCTCTTATTCCAAATCCGAGTCAGAGTTTGAACCGCTAAGAACTTTTTAATAAAACGCTCTGAAGATACCCTCTCGAAAGCTTATAAATGCTTCAGAACTAGGTTGGACAAGACGCTTTGAAAATAGCCATACTGTACAGTCACTTGAAAGAGAAAGGCGGCGCCGAAAACGTCATTCTCAAACAGACCGAGCTTCTCAACCATAGTCATCACGAAGCGCTCTCGTACTTTGCCTTCGTAGACAAAAAATTTGCGCGTCGCTCGAGCAATCCTCACTGCTACGTCAAGAGCTACTTTAGTCGATTCTTACCTAGGAGTAAGACTGCGAGGATTCTTCTTTCAATTCCGTTGGCGCCGTTAACGCTGAAGAGCCTAGAACACGCCGATGTTCTTCTATGCCACGGTTATGGACCAGCACCTTGGATCGGCTACATGCTCAAAAAAATGAGGCAAACAAGATACGTGAGTTATATTCACTCGCCTCCACGTTTTCTCTACTTGGCTCCCGAGGACAGAAATCTCTGGCGAGTCGACGACACGCGTGACCTGATTTTCTTGCTAAGCAAACTGGGCGGACAACTGCTGAAAAAAATAGACCTGCTCGGAGTATCAAACTCTGACAAAGTGCTTGTCAACAGCCAGTTTACCGCGCGTCGAGTAAAAAGAATCTACGACGCAGACCCAGTCGTTTGTTATCCGCCAGTTGACATCAAAACTTACAAGCCTGTGGCTAAGAAAGTCGTCAAAAAGGTTAGGGCAAAACTCGGCGGACCTCTAATTCTCTCCACGGGCAGAATCGCCGCTGTAAAAAGATGGGAATGGCTCGTTGAAATGATGCCTTACATAACCAAGAACTTTCCATCCGCAACCTTGGCGGTCACGGGCGAGGTTTCAAAAGAAAACGCAGCTTACGTTCAACAGCTCATGCACTTGGCAAAGATACTCGGTGTGAAAGAAAACATCAAGTTCCTCGGCTTTCAGCAATTAAACGACTTGATAGCCCTCTACAACGCCGCTGATGTTTATGTCTATGCCGTGCCTAGGGAGGATTTCGGCTTAGGCCCCGTAGAAGCCATGGCTTGTGGCACTCCAGCTGTGGTTTGGAATGATGGAGCTGGACCTTGCGAAACGGTCACTACAGGGAAGACTGGATTCCGCGCCGAGCCCTATTTTATTGAAGACTTTGCGGAGAAGACGATGAAGGCGTTCGACATCGATAAAGAAGACATGCGCGGTTTCGCTTACGATTTCGTGAGGAGCAACTATTCTCCGGAAAGGCATCTGGAAACTTTAGAAAACGCCCTGAAAGAAGTTGTTGCACGGTAACGTGGTGAACGTTGAAACGAAGAACTACAGGTCCACGTGTTTTCAGCGTGTTTTTTCATCCAAGCCCCCACGTTACCGCACTGGGTGGCGCAGAAAAACGTTTTTTGGAAACCTCGAAAATTTTTGTTGAGAAGGGATTGGAACTCGTTGTTTTAGAGTCAAACCCTAGTCTTCTGAAAAGGCAAAATATTCAATGCCAAGTTTACACTCTGCCAAGCCCGTTTTCAAAGTGTCATGGTTGGTTTACCATTTATTTCGGTTGGGTTTTGTGGACAATACTTGCGTGTTTTCGTTCTGTTTCCATAACTCGCAAGACCAAGTGCCGTTTTGTGTTTGCGCCCAATAACACTGTGCCGAATCTGTTGCCCGCCTATTTCACTCATGCTGTCACTCATCTGCCGCTCTGTGTTGTGGTTCATCACATGGACGTTACATCAGAAAATCTGAACATGAGTTTTCAGACGATCCTCGAGACTTACAAAAAAATAGGCTATGCACCATCGGTTTCTTTTCTGAAAACACTGGCATTTTTCGCGATCACAAGACTACTGGAAAAAGTTGACCGCTGTATCACGGTTTCCAACTTCACCGCTCGAATTCTCACACGTCTAGGCGTTGCATCCAACAAAATCCATGTGAGCGGAAATGGCGTAGACCTGCAGTTCATTCGTCAAGTTTCTGTACAGCACAAGAAGATGTTCAGTGCGGTCTTCGTTGGAAGAGTTTCAAAGGAAAAAGGCGTGTTCGACCTTCTAGAAGCATGGCGTCAAATTGTCACAGGAAAAGGGGATTCGCGATTGTTGATTATTGGAACTGGACCCGACTTAATCAAGGTCGAGGAAACCATTGTACATTATGGATTGAAAGAAAGTGTTGCTGTTTGCGGCAGTGTCGACGACTTACAAATGTATTCCATGCTTAAGAGCGGTAAGGTTTTTGTTTTTCCGAGCCGATTCGAAGGCTGGGGACTTGCTGTTGCCGAGGCGTTGGCGTGTGGTCTGCCCGTTGTCTGTTATGACATACCCGCCTTAAGAGAAGTTTTCGGCGAGTGCAGAAGCGTTTTCTTCGTCCCCTTAGGCGATATCAAAAAACTCTTAATTGCCACACGGAAAATTCTTGAACTGGAACAGAGGGAATATGACAGATTAGTTGAAATTTCGAAAAATTATGCTCGTCGCTTTGCTTGGAGTGAGGTGGCACTGAAGGATTTGCAGTCAATCAGAGAACTTAGAACAGCCTATTAGAAAGATCTAGACTACCGTTGTGAGCATACACAAAACGCGCAAAAATAGCAGATTTCATTAAGTAAAGTTTATATGAAAGGCAGATGGTTTCATGTCTTTAGCTCCACAAAAAACTTGGCAGAATGAAATGAGGCCCGCTTTTCCGGGTCGGATAAGCATTCGCCGACCCCTGGAGGAAACTCCCAGATTTGAAAGTCCGTAGTCCCAATCATCCGTTCTCACAGTTATGTTTAATCATAAAACTATGTGGAGTGCCTGAGTAAATGTCAGAAATTCCCCTAGAAGACTTGCTCCTCTTAGAAAAATCGTTCTTCAAAGAAAAAGGCCTAGTCAGACAACATTTGGACAGCTACAACGAGTTTATCGACCATGGCTTGCAGGAGGTCATAAACGAAGTAGGCGTCATCGACATAGAAATCCCAGAAAGCCCATACCAGATAAAACTCGGCCAAGTCTGGGTAATCGACCCACAATCACGCATAAGCAGCCCCTATGTGACGGAAGTGGACGGCACTAAACACGAAATCTACCCGCTCGAAGCACGCTTCAGAAACCTGTCTTACGCAGCACCAGTAGCGCTTGAGATGACTCCCATAATCGATGGTAGAGAACAAGATACAGAACTCGTGCTAATCGGCGACTTGCCCGTCATGCTCAAATCCAAACTCTGTCTTTTAGGCACGCTTTCGCCAGAAGAACTCATAGCCTACGGGGAAGACCCCAACGACACGGGCGGCTACTTCGTCATAAACGGCTCAGAACGCGTCATAGTAGCCCTCGAAGACCTCGCGCCTAACAGGATCATAGTCGACATCGACGACCGCGGAGCCACACCAGTGTACCAAGCAAAAATCTTCTCAACGACCGTGGGCTTCCGCGCAAGGATAGAAATACGCCTGAAATCCGACGACGCCATTTACGTTTCGATGCCTGGCGTTCCAACCGAAATTCCGTTCATCGCCCTCATGCGGGCACTCGGGCTTAAGTCGGACAAGGATATTGCCGAAGCTGTTTCGCCAGATAAAGCTATACAAACACAGCTTGCTTCTTCTTTCGAAAAGGCAGTTGGCGTTGACACCGTGAAAGACGCGATACTGTACATCGGCAACAGAGTCGCACACGGACAAGTCGAAGAATACCGCATCCAAAAAGCCGAGAGCATACTCGACCGCAACTTCTTACCTCACATCGGCAGAATCAAGGAAAACCGATACGAAAAAGCAATGTTCATGGCGGAGATGGCAAGCCGCACGGTAGAACTCAAGCTTGGCAGACGCAAGCAAGACGATAAAGACCACTTCAAGAACAAGCGTCTCAAACTCGCTGGGCCTCTTCTTGCAGATTTGTTCCGTATAGCCTTCAGAAACCTGTGCCGCGACATAAAGTATCAGCTCGAAAGAATGGGCATGAAAAGACAAATGATCACAGTTTCGGCAGCTGTGCGCCCTGGCATAATAACCGAACGCCTCCAACACGCCTTGGCAACGGGCAACTGGGGACGCGGACGCGTAGGCGTAACTCAGCTTCTGGACCGCACCAATCACGTTTCATCGTTGAGTCACCTGCGCAGGTTGCAGTCTCCTCTCAGCAGAAGCCAACCTAACTTCGAAGCTCGAGACCTGCATCCCACCCACTGGGGACGTTTATGCCCGAATGAGACACCCGAGGGTTCAAACTGTGGATTGGTCAAAAATTTGGCGTTATCCGCGTGTATTTCGGTCGCTGCGAGCTCTGAAAAGATGAAGCACGTGCTGTTTCACATGGGTGTTGTGCCGGCAGCCGAGGCTAATGAGACTTTGCGTCTTTCTGGCGCCAAAGTGTTTGTCGACGGCACTCTTCTCGGTTACGCTCCAGAGCCGAAGCAAATGGTGGACGATATCAGAGACAAACGCAGGAAGGGCGAAATCTCAACCGAAGTCAACATTGCCTATTTCACTAAGAATCTCAGTGAGAGAGATGAGATTTACATCAACTGCGACGAAGGACGCGTGCGCAGACCACTGGTTATCGTGGAGAAAGGCGTGCCGAAACTCTTGCTGGAACACGTGGAGAAGATTCGCGCGAGCGAGTGGCTCTGGGAAGACCTTGTTAAGTATGGCTTGGTGGAATACCTCGACGCCGAAGAAGAAGAAAACGCCTACATCGCCCTCAGCTTGGACAGTGCATCACCCGAGCATACACACGCGGAACTTGCGACGTACACCATACTCGGAATATGCGCCTCGATTATTCCGTATCCTGAGCATAACCAGTCGCCGCGCAACTCGTATGAAGCCGCCATGGCGAAACAGGCGCTGGGCATTTTTGCCACAAATTTTCTTCACCGAGTAGACTCTCGCGCTCATGTTTTGCACTATCCGCAGATGCCTCTAGTTCAGACGAAGCCCATGGACATTGTGGGCTACAAGCATCGTCCTTCGGGTCAAAACTGTCTCGTCGCTGTTCTGTCTTTTGAAGGCTACAACATGGAAGACGCCCTCATATTCAACAAAGCCTCCGTCGAGAGGGGCGTGCTGCGCTCCACATTCTACCGTATCTACGAAGCCGAATGCCGCCAGTATCTGGGTGGATTGAAAGACCGCTTCATCGTTCCCGAGCCGGGCATCAGAGGCTACCGTGGAGAGCAGTATTACAGGCTCATCGAACCCGACGGAATCGTCAGCCCCGAAGTAGACGTGGTCGGCGGAGACGTGTTAATCGGAAGAACCAGCCCGCCACGATTTCTCGAGGAATACAAGGAGTTCGAGGTTAAAGGTCCATCCATGCGTGACACTTCGGTGGACATGCGCTCTTCCGAAGTCGGCACGGTTGATGGCGTGTTCCTGACTGAGACTCATGAGGGCAGCAAACTGGTGAAAGTCAGAGTCCGCGACCAGCGCATACCCGAACTGGGCGACAAGTTCGCCTCACGACATGGACAGAAAGGCGTTGTCGGAATGCTTGTGCCTCAGGAAGACATGCCGTTTACCGAAGACGGCATAGTTCCAGACATAATCATCAACCCACACGCCATTCCTTCAAGAATGACTATCGGACAATTCCTCGAGTCTATGGCTGGAAAAGTAGCCGCCTCCAGAGGGAAACCCGTGGATGGCACGCCGTTCTCCAACGAGAGACCTGAACAGCTGAAGCAAGAATTGATTAAGCTGGGTTTCAGTCACACTGGGCGCGAGGTCTTCTACAGCGGCACGACGGGTGAAAAATTTGTGGCTGACATCTTCATCGGTGTTGTGTACTATCAGAAGCTGCATCACATGGTCGCCGACAAGATACACGCAAGAGCACGCGGACAGGTGCAAATGTTGACCCGACAACCCACTGAAGGCAGAGCGAGAGGGGGTGGCTTAAGATTCGGCGAAATGGAACGCGATTGCCTGATTGGGCATGGTGCGGCTTTGCTTTTGCGTGACCGTTTGCTGGAAGAGTCTGACAAGTACCTGCTGTACGTGTGCGAAAACTGTGGCTACATCGCTTATTACGACATCAAACAGCGCAGGTACATCTGCCGCGAGTGCGAGGATAAAGCGCAGATTTCTCCGATTATCATTTCCTACGCGTTCAAGCTTCTCTTACAAGAACTGATGAGCCTGTGTATAGCCCCACGGCTCAAACTGGAGGAGAAGGCGTAATGGCAGCAGCAGAAGAAACAGTGCACAAAGTCATAGAAGAACTCAAATTCGGGCTTCTTTCACCTCAGGAAATCCGTAAACTGTCCGTGGCAGAGATACAAACAGCCGACACTTACGACGAAGACGGTGCGCCAATCACTTCGGGTCTCATGGACGGAAGACTCGGCACACTAGAGCCGAGGCAGAGATGCAAAACCTGTGGCAACACAGCCATACGCTGTCCAGGACACTTTGGACACATCGAACTCGCCGTACCAGTGATTCACATCGAGTTCACGAAGATAATCCACAATCTTCTCGGTGCAACGTGCCGGAACTGTGGACGAATCTTGATCGCACCAGAGCGTATAGCCAAGTGGAGGGCGCGGCTTGTTAGAGTTAGGAAGATGCTCGGCACTGTGCCTGATGAGCTTTACAAGAAGATTCTGGACGAAGCCAAGGGAAACGAGTGCCCACACTGCGCCACTGTTCAGTATAAACTCGAATTCACGAAGCCCACGTCTTTCCATGAAATCTCCGAGGAAGGCGCTCAGCGTCTGACTCCCAGCATGATTCGTGAAAGACTCGAACGCATACCCAACGACGACCTTGAACTCTTCGGATTCAACCCATTAACTGCCCGTCCAGAATGGATGATTCTTCAAGTTCTGCCTGTTCCACCCGTTTATGTGCGTCCTTCTATAACGCTTGAATCTGGCATTCGTTCGGAGGACGATTTGACGCACAAACTCGTAGACATTATACGCATTAATCAGCGTTTGAAGGAGAACATGGAAGCCGGCGCGCCGACGCTCATCATTCAAGACCTTTCCGAACTGTTACAGTATCATGTTACGACTTACTTTAACAACGAAGCTTCTGGTATCCCACCCGCACGACACCGCTCAGGCAGAGCGCTAAAGACGCTTTCGCAACGCTTGAAAGGCAAAGAAGGACGATTTAGGAGCAATCTTTCGGGTAAGCGTGTCGATTTTTCTGCACGAACCGTCGTTTCACCCGACCCGAATCTGGACATAAACGAAGTCGGAGTGCCGTTGGAAGTTGCCACGCGGCTGTCCATGCCCGAAAAAGTGACAGAATGGAACATCGAAGAAATACGAAAACTGGTCTTAAACGGTCCAGAAACATACCCGGGCGCGCTGTATGTGGTGTTGCCTGATGGCAAGAGAATACGCTTAGAGTTTGTGGTTGACAGAAGCAAGGTATCGCAGGCTTTGGAGCCTGGTTTTCTGGTGGAGCGTCACCTCAGAAACGGCGACATTGCCATTTTCAATCGGCAGCCTTCGCTTCACCGTATGTCTATCATGGCGCATTACGTGCGAGTCTTGCCCTACAAGACTTTCCGTTTGCACCTTTGTGTTTGTCCGCCTTACAACGCCGATTTCGACGGCGACGAGATGAATCTGCACATTCCACAAAGCGAAGAGGCGCAAACCGAAGCCCGTTTGCTGATGCAAGTGCAAGATCAGATTCTTTCGCCTCGGTTTGGTGGACCCATAATCGGCGCCATACGCGACTTCATCACAGCGGCTTACATCTTTACGAGAAGATCGAATTATCTGACCAGAGAAGAAGTCAGCCGCTTACTGTTCGGTGCGGGTTACGAGGGAGAATTGCCAGAGCCCGCGGTTAAGAAGCCAGAGCCTCTGTGGACGGGTAAACAAATCTTCAGTCTCTTTCTGCCCAAGGATTTCAACTACACTTTAAAGGCGACAATCTGTCAAGGCTGTGTAAAGTGCACTGAGGAAGAGTGCGAATATGATGCCTATGTTGTCATAAAGGACGGTGTCTTAAGAAGTGGAGTAATCGATAGACGCTCCATAGGAGCCGAACAGTCTGAAAGCATCCTTCACAGGATAATCAAAGACTATGGAACCGAAGCAGGCAGAGAATTCCTAAACAAGATTTGTCAGCTTTTGAAACGTTTCTTAACCATGCGAGGCTTCACTTATTCTTATGACGAACTGGAACTTTCGCCCGCCGCCAAACAGAGAATCCAAAAATCTATCCAAAAATTCGAGGACAACGTCACCAAACTCATCGAAAAATATCGAAAAGAAACCCTTGAACGGCTGCCCGGGCAGACTTTGGAAGAATCCTTTGAAATTTATGTCATGAACGAACTAGCCCACGCGAGAGATGAAGCGGGAAAAATCGCTGATGAAGACTTCAGCCTCGAAAACAGCGGCATCATAATGACTCGAACTGGCGCGAGGGGTTCTAATCTTAACATTGGCCAGATGGCGGCTTGTGTCGGGCAGCAGTCGGTTCGTGGAAAACGAATCACCCGAGGCTATCTCGGCAGGGCTCTGCCCCACTTCAAAGCGGGCGACCCGACGCCAAAGGCGAGAGGCTTCGTTTATTCCTCTTACCAATCTGGATTGGATTCGGTGGAGTTCTTCTTCCACGCTACTGGTGGACGCGAGGGATTGGTGGACACTGCTGTGCGGACGCAGCAGAGCGGCTACATGCAGAGACGCCTGATCAACGCCCTAGAGCACTTGCGTGTGGAGTATGATGAAACAGTGCGCAACTCGACGGGCGACATTATACAATTCGTCTACGGCGAAGACGGCGTTGACCCAGCAAAAAGCGACCATAGCAAGGCAGTAAACGTGAGCCGCT
>Ga0315268_10003100_pt1 | contig 18432 bp, 16 predicted proteins | sample C1_top_MG_FD_204535 | JGI IMG/M metagenome (GOLD analysis project Ga0315268, IMG submission 204535) | Sediment microbial communities from Yellowstone Lake, YNP, Wyoming, USA - C1_top | ecosystem: Environmental > Aquatic > Freshwater > Lake > Sediment | place: USA: Wyoming | collected 2017-08-01
TTTATTACCATATTTGATAACAAAATAGGTAGAGATATACACCTTTTATTTTTACCTAGCGTGAAGGGTTGAGTGAAGGGGTGAAGGGTTTAGCACCGTAGGTTTTTATAATTGCGTTTTATGATTAATGTAAAAAATTGAAACTACTTAAAGATAATTATCTATATCAATATACAAACAACTAAAATGAATACCGTATTTAACACTGTTGATAAGCGTACCGCTTATGCAAGTATGATGGAAAAAATGAATGAACTCAATCGTTATAATAAAGAATTCATGACTATCGATTTCAAAACTTTTGGTAGTGATGCAATAGGTTTTAATGAACATAGTGAAAATATATATATTGTCATGGATTGTGGTATATGTATGTTTGTATGTATTAAAAGAGATTGTAATAAGGATGACGATCCTGCAAATTATTATGACGATGGAATACTCGATGAAGATATACAATATTTATGGACAAATCCAAATAATGGTGAAGAGCATATAAATAAAAATATAAATGAAATATTATTAATAAAAAAACATTTTGATAATTGTGAATTTTGTAAAAATGAATTTTGTGAATATTGTAATGATTAATCTAAAAAATTGAAACTACTTAAAGAGAATTATCTATATCAATATATAGAAAGAGAATGAAAATCGACGGTGTCATTATTCCTTTGAAGAACTGCGACATGAGCAAGTTACATTCTATTACTGTTCATGCAATCGGATTTGAGAAAATGCAAGAATTTCTCGAAGCGTTAAATTGGTGTTTAGAAGAAACAGGAAATGATAAAATAGACATCAACGATAATAAAATCGTGACATATGACTTGGAAAAGAAAGACCCAGTTAAAGACCTTGATTGGAATTCTATGCCTGAATTTAAGTTTAATGATTTGTTGAAGAACAAGTTTAGCATTACATTATATTTTCCAAAAGTGATGCCTCAAGACTTCAAAGTGCAACTAGAATCTATCATTGGTGAAATACGTGAAAAAACCAAGACTGCATATTATGGAATTAAGGATGAAGGGTTATTTATCGAAAGAGGAATGTGTTATAAAACGACAGAGAATGTTCAACCTCTTTATCCTATCTACATCATTTCAAAAGGAAGAAGTGATAGACAATTAACAGCGAATTATTTAAAATCGATTCGTGTGCCTTTCAGAGTCGTCGTTGAACCTCAAGAATACGCAGATTATGTAAAATATCTAAACCCTACAAACATTCTCACCCTACCTGATGAATATCTCGGTTTAAATCAAGGAGGTATCCCTGCGAGAAACTTTTGCCTACATCACTCTAGAGCAAACGGTGATAAAAGGCATTGGATTTTAGACGATAATATAATGGCATATTATCGTTACAATGACTCTCATCGTTACAAATTAAAATCCGGAGCATGTTTTCGTATTCTTGAAGACTACGTCGATAGATATGAAAATATTTATCTAGCAGGTCATAATTACAGAATGTTTGCAGTGACTACTAATTTGCGTATAAAAGCAATTACTGTAAATACTAGAATCTACTCGTCTATTCTCATTCAGAATGATATTAAACATGAATGGAGAGGTCGTTATAATGAAGATACTGACTTGTCACTACGTGTGTTGAAAGACGGAGGTAGAACGCTATTGTTTAATTGCATCTTAGCAGACAAGACGACGACAGGAAGGATGAAAGGAGGTAATACATCAAGTATTTATTCTGTCGAAAATGCAATGTTTTTAAAAGCAGACAGTCTAAGACAACAACATCCCGACGTTACGCAAGTCAGAAAGAAATTCGGAAGAGACCATCATGTCGTAAATTATAATACATTTAAAAACAATTCTGCAAAACTGCTTGTAGAGGATGTACCGAAAGAAGCAAATGAATATACGATGTATTTATCTAAAGATTAATTAAAATATTAAATTGAAAATTTGTTAATATTTTATTTCAAAAAAATTAGAATACTTTTTTATTGGTCAGGTTGACTTAACGATATCTTATTTAATGCTCTATTAAATTGGATATACACACTACTTGATGGACCGAGATTCTTCGCTGTATCCATGGTATAAGGGTCTATGATCCGGACTTTGAAGGAATAGATGACTTGCGTCTCTCCGACATGCTCGTATGTATAGGCGTCAGGAAAAGGTTGTGACTGGAAACTGCCGGAGGACTGATAATACGAACTCACAATACTCTTGATTTGATAAACGGTCTCATTGGTTATCATCTCTTGGTCTTTTCCATAAGCGATTATTTCAATGAGATAATGACCGACGTTTTCTTGATTGGATAACGGACCACGAAGTGCAGATATAGGATTGGTTGCAGTTAATGCGGACGCATATTCTTCATAGAAGAAAGGAAAGAATGTAGCGTAAGGAAAATTACCTTGAGGCATCGCACCGAAAGCGGTAGGGTTTCTTAATAGGTAGTCTTCTGCAAACCATCGACCCGAATTCAGTAGATTCGAATAGGTTAATGGTCCTTGTAAAGCACCTAATTTAGAACCTGGACCGGGCGTAGGATATACTGGTGCTGGTCCCATATAGGGAGGGTTATTTAGATTGCCTATAGACGGGTCTATTGCAGGTCCTACATTACGATAATTAAAATTGTTCTGTAGTCCGACAAAACCGGATGTCGTTACTGCTTTAAATTTGGCAAAGTTTATCGTTCTACCACTGCCCCATATATCTTCTACTTTTACAGTTATAGCAGGAACATCGAATCCTAAAATTCCAGACCAGAACTCGACCGGTTCCATCCTCTGAAAAATAATCCCCGAATGTTTGGTATGTTCACAAATATTCACTCGTCCAGGAAAGTAAGGTGTGCCTGGATTTTCGAACTGTATGTCCATGTTTATTGTCTTCACTATTTTTACGACTTCGATTGGGTTCGATCCAGTGTTTGTTCCGGCAGCACCTCCCCCCGTCGGCAGTTCCTGCAACGGTGTATGGGTATAAGTAAATTGAAATACTCCTGCTTGGTCGTTCCACACTAACTCGGGTTCACTACATCCAATAAGCGGACTTTCATAACTTGTCATTCCTATAAAATTTGCGCCTTGTTGTGTCAGATAACCTGAAGTATAATGCGTCTGTTGGAAAATTATAGGATTTGTTTGCGAATTAGTATCGGGTTCAAATTGAAATGTAGTGTAATTTCGTGGAATGAATGCATCAGTCAAAAAAGTAGATAAAATATAATTGCTTTGAGGAAACAGAGGATTATTGGTGTCATTGGTTGCGTATGTCATGCCATTCATCCAAGCAGTATCTGTTGTAAAAGGATTTCCTCCATACGGTGGTACAGGATTGAAATTATCCAAAGTTACTGCGCCTACAGGAAAATTTATTAATGAAATACATTGTCCTTTCGCCAAAAAAGAGTTCAATGGAAGGGTTGTAGTTGATGTGCCAAACTGTTCATAAGCAGTGTAGGAACTTACCTCTTGACCTATTTGTTGAATCGATGACATTGCTCTCGTGATTAGTTCTGCTAATTCTGCAGGAGCATACGACCCCGCTTTTAAAGTATAAAACCATTCTTTCGTATAGGGTATTGAATTATCTACATTATTCGGAGTGCCGGCAGCACCTGTCGGAACACTCGTTAAGAGAAGGGGTATTTCGGCAGCGTAACATTGATTGGGTGTTGGAATTGGTGTGGGGTCTGCCCTAGCAGGACTGTTAATATAATCCCACGGTGAAACTGGAACGCCATCATTTAAATAAGGATTTTGTGTAAGGTCGCCAGGGGTCGTTCCTGTTCCCGGTTGATATTGCGCCCATTGACCATCATCGAATGTATGATAACCGTTAGCATCTCTGTATGGTCCTAGTCTAAAAGAATTTGCCCATAAACTTAAATCATTAGGATTTAATGTTGATACGGCAGGAACTGCCGGTGGGGTATTAACAGGCATTCCTGGCGTTCCAGTATCTACTTTAGGCGTTCCGTTCAAAGTCTGGAGTGATGTTCCGTCCGGACTAAACATCTGGTAGAAATAATAGGTGAGTCGCAAATCAATATCTTTGTCTATCACGATATTTCCTCCAGCATTTAGACGACTATCTAAATACGCTTTTGAAATCACTGCAGTATCGCCTTCATTCAAAACAATACTGTTTTGAAGTGTGGTTCGCCATTCTGTATTTGATGCATAATCCGTGCTATTAAATCGTGCTAATTGGACTACACTAGTCTCAGTCATTTACTATATATACTTTTTATAAAAAATATTTAATATAAACATTTAGCAATTATTTTAACTTAAATAAATTTAATCTTTTATATCTATATAGAGAATGCCTAAAGAGATTCAACCCGAACTTTCAGAAGTTGTTGGCGCACAGAGTCAGAAAACGATAGTGAATTATAGTAACATGCTTACACGTCTGAGAAAGGCGTTGTTGGATGAAACTCCGATTAAAGATGTCTCGGAGGATAAGATTATCGAAACAATTAAAGGTTTAGACGTTCCGGCGACATCCAAAAATAGTATGCTTAATGTTGCAATTGTCATTAAAAAATACCACGACTTGGATATTAAAAAGTTGCTCAAATTTAGAGAGCATTTAGCAGGTGATAGTTTTGATGAAAGTAAGGTGAAAGATGATGCGTTATTGTCTAGAGGTATTACTCTTAAAAAACTTACGGACTACATGAACGGTGCTTATGAAGATGGAGACTGGGTCAAATATATCGTGAATTATCTACTCCTTACTTTTCAAACACGTAATGAAGATTTAGACTTACGAATCATTACAAATCGAAAACAAATGGTCGATGGAAAATACAATTGGTTATTGGTGAATAAAACTATTTGTATTTATACCCGAAATGATTATAAGACAGTAGAAACGTATGGAATTAAGAAAAATATTATTCGAAATCCAAAATTTGTCGATTCTGCTCAAAATATTTTGGGTGATAAAGATTCTGATTACCTACTTAAAACAGGTGATAGTCATATTATCCCTACTGAACTTAATCGTGCAGTATCTAATCTGACGTATGATAAAATAGGCAGTACCAAGTATTTTAAAATTATGGCAACCACTAAAAAGAATATCGAAAAGATGGCAGATAATAGAGGCACTGATCCAAACACTATTCTTCACAATTATAAGTTGGACAAAAAGGTAAATCTTAAAAAAAGGGGCGCTTCTTCGAACTCTTCGACTACAAGCGGAGGAAAGAAAAAGGACGATGACGATATTGTATTAGACATAATCCATTTAGAATAAAGGGCAACGCCCCTTTGAAACCCCTTTTGCGACACTTTTTTTAAAAGTGTAGAATAAAATCTCTAGTATATTTATACATGGATAAAACAGACAAGAAGAAGGTCGCCCGAGTGAAGACTGCCGTCCGGATGCCATCGAATCAATCTAGCGATGTTATTGTGCGAAAGGCAACAAAACCCCGTGTGAAGAAAGTTGCACATAAAGAAACGCACCCGACCGATTATCATGAGGTGGGACATAAAGAAGGGAAATCAGAAAGTGAAAGCGATGAGGAGGGAAAGAAAGAAAAGAAACCCCGTAAACCACGAGTGAAGAAAGAGCGGTCGGAGGAGCAGAAAGAGAAAGACAAAGAGCGGATGGCGAAACTGCGAGAGATGAGAAAAAAGAAGGAGTAAAACTACTGGATTTAGTATTATGCTATTATATAAATGACAGAATTATTAAAACCTATTGCATGTGAAGAACTGATGACTCTTTATTCAATGTTGGAACAGATTACTATACCTATAAAAAACAGCACGAATAGTCGAGGCGATTTCGGCAAACATCGGTCGATGACACTCGGTGTTACACGAGGTAGATTTAATGGTATAATCGGGTTGTCGCATTATTCTAAAAAATACCCGCATATTTACGAAGAGGTGATGAGAATTGGCAAACTTATAGGAATAAATTTTGATTCTATTCATATAAATAAAAATGTCACTTGTCCGCCTCATCTTGACAGCAAAAATGTAGGGAATAGTGTATTGGTAAGTTTTGGTGATTATACAGGTTGTAATATTGTCGTCGACGACATTGTTCATGATGCATTCTGTCAACCTATAAAATTCAACGGTTCAAAATTGATTCATTGGAATACTAAAGATTTAATAGGAACTAAATATTCTTTAGTGTATTTCAGCACGAATCTAATAGACCAATTTATCGATAAAGAATATTATTGATTAATATATAAAATTGAAACGATTTAAAACTATATAGCGATATATATATAACCTAAAATAATGGAGGCAACTATCGGAGAACTGTTGGAGATTAAGCGAAAATACGACGCTTCTAAAGAAAAACATAATAAACGATGCTATAAATACTATTATGAGAATCACGACATTATTAAGGCAAAACGTAATGAATACGCCAAGAAATATTACCAGCAAAAAAAAGACCGCTTGAAGTTACTGCAACAAGAAATCCAAAATGGCGAAGAAAGCGATGATAGTGAAACTAATTAAAAGTATTTAAATAAATAAAAACATTTAGGCGGACCGAATTAAATCATTTTCTTTTTAAAATGATTTAATGATAAAATTGAAACTATTTAAAGGGAATTATCTATATCATATATATAGAAAGGATGTCCGCCGTAATTACGAAAACACTGAAGGTGAAAATGAATTCCAAACTCACTAGCGAATTGTGTGACGACTTTAGGATTCCATATTTCTTCCATCGCATGACGATTCACTACAAGACGAAGGAGAAGGTGTTTGAAGGTTTGCCTAAAGGATATATGGAAATGTCGTATCTACAAGCAATGGACCATAATGACAGCATCACGAATGACACGATGAAGACTCACATTAATATTATTCTCAAGAACTGTGAGGATGCAGATAGAATCATGGTTGTCGATTTGGATGATAAAAAAGACCAAGAAATATTTCATGCAACATTTGGTAATAATTTTAAAACCAAAAGCAGTAGAAAAGGTCTGCCTCATTTATGGTTCATCAAAAAGGAAAATGACTATTCGAAAAATGCTCAAAAGATTAAAATAAATGGTACACATACAAACATCGACCTCTGCTATAATAATATTCTTGAGAATGCTGATAGTAGAATCGAGTATAGCGGTGATATTACTAGTATGCCTGTCTTTGATTTTGAACAGTATCATCCTGACCCTATCGATGAACCTCCTGTTGCACGACAACCCGTAACTCCTTCACAAGAGTATAATGGAATTCTTAAACTCTACTTCTGCAAACGAGTCGTGCAACAATTGGACAATATCGATCCTGTAGAGTATGTAAATAAATATTCACACTGGTTCAAAATTGGTAATGGTATCAAACATGTCTTCTCTCCACTTGACGGCGATACTTGGTTCGAAGTCTTGGTCAAATGGAGTGAGAACTCTACTGACCCTAAACATAAATACGATGACACGGAAAAATGGCGCAAGTTGTTTGAACAAGAACCTAAATGTGGTCTGGCAACAATTATGGAGTATAGCAGAAAGAGTAACGAGAAACGCTTTAATGAAATAGAAAAAGAATATCGTGAAGCGAAGAAGGTTGATGACGATGCAGAACGTAGAATCGTGCTTGATGAAGGACGTGAACTCCTTATGAAAACGATTCGAGAATACGATGCAGAACAAGAAAAAAAAAATGCAGAGTTTCCTTTTTATGAAATGGTGAAAGAAGAGTTTGAGAAAAAGTATTGCCTAATCAAAGAAGCGTCGTGCTATTTGGAAGAATGCGGTGACTACTTCAAATTCTATGAACCCAGTGCATTTAACGTATCTCATAAAATGATTAAATATTTCGATTACGATAAAAACGGCGTTTTAAAAGAAGAGAAATTTCTTAAACGCTGGACGGAAGATTCTGATATTAGACAGTATCAGAAATGCGATATGTTTCCACCTCCTCTTAAATGTCCTGATAACGTATTTAATATGTGGCGACCTTTCTATGTGCAGACGCTAAAGGGTGAGTATGAAAAGAACGAACGGGCATTAGAGATGTTCCTTAAACACATGAAAATTTTATGTAATCATCAACAAGACGCAACAGATTATCTGATTATGTGGATTGGTCAAATGTTTAAATATCCAGCAGAAAAGACTATACTACCTACGATGATTGCAGAAGAAGGGGCAGGTAGAGGAACGCTTATCGAACTGCTCCGAAAAATGATGGGAGAAGAGAAGGTATTCGAAACTTCAAATCCATCAAGAGATGTTTGGGGTTCATTCAACTCTCTCATGATGTCGGCATTCTTCGTGAATCTGAATGAGATGAGTTTGAAAGAGACTCTAGGTGCTGAAGGTGTCATCAAGACTCTTATTACAGATAATGCCCTTACTATAAATCAAAAAGGAATTAATGCATTCAAAACCAAATCGCATCATCGTTTTATGGTATCTACAAATAATGAAGACCCGCTCAAAACGAAGAAGGGAGATAGACGGAATTTCATCGTATATTCATCAAATGAACTTTGTAGGGAAAACAATCCAAAGGTCGTAGAAGAATACTTCATACCTCTTCGAGATATTATGTTCAGTGAATCTGGAATTCGGACTATCTACGATTATGTCATCAATCTAGAAGGACTTGATAAATTCTTTAGCATGGGTATTCCTAAGACTGAATATCAGAATGACATGAAGGAAGCAAACAGAAGTTATTATGAGTTGTGGTTGGAAGACTACGTGAGTAAGAATCCGAAGACGGATGAACTCGGTGTAGTGGAATTAAATAGTGCCGAAATGATTACCTCCTTTACATCCTACCTACAAGTCAACAGAATTAATTTCGAAACGAATGCAATAAAACTCGGATTGCAAGTGACTCGTATGAAAGCGAGAATGCCTAATGGATGCATCGAAAAGAAACACTTGGGTAGAGGTAACGTCATTACATTCGATGTAGGGAAACTTCAAAAATATTTTCAAATAGGTTGTTTAATAGATTTGAATAATCTATAGTCCGTGAAGGGTTGCCAACCCTTCACTCAACCCTTCACCCTAGGTAAATAAAAAATGTGTATTTAGTCTATTATTTTCTTATCATATATCATAATAAAATAAATTATATATAATATTCCTTATGGTTTGTGAAGAGATGAAGGGTTGAAGGGTTGTTTTTGCAAATCCAGAAAAACGATTTTTCGATTCGGATTCGAATCCGAAAAAAATAAAATAAAAAGTCCAAAAAGTCGATTTCAACCCTTCAACCCTTCATCTCTTCACTATAGAACGGTATAGAGTCCTCCGATTTTCTATACTTATCTATATAGATGCCAGTCAAAACCTACGGTAAAAGGGGAAAAAAACTAACTAACGGGGAAATAATTTCTCATGCTCATAATATGACTTGGTGGGGTAGCGAATTTATTGCCGACTGTGGCGGATGTGATTTAGCATTAATTACGGATGCACATAATATTAAATTGTTTTCCGAAGAACTTGTGAGGCGAATCGATATGAAAGCATACGGCGATCCGCAAATCATTCACTTCGGCACGGAAGACAAAGCGGGGTACACATTAGTCCAGTTAATAGAAACTAGCAATATCACCGCCCATTTTAGCAACGATACATGCTCAGTTTTTTTAAATGTTTTTTCTTGCCGAGAGTTTGATAAACACGTAGTAATCGAAGTAATTAATAAGTATTTCCAACCATCGATGATTCACCATACCATGAACGACCGACTTGCATACGTTAAATAATATGTATAGCGATATATATATTATTTGTTAATCTTTTTACCGTTCAGAAAAGTATTTACATATTACCTACAAACCTGACTAATCCAGTCTCTTTATTATATGCCCTTGCCACTTCGGCGAGGAAGACGACCGTATCACCATCAACGACACCATTCGTTCCTTGTGTCATATCGGTCGAATAAGAGAAGGTAATATCAGCACCGATTGCCTGGTCCAGACGGACGCAACCATACGAAAATACTGCCCCTAGAGCATCATCCGTCGGCGTAGTTCCATTGGTCGTATTCAATTGCGAGTATTTCAGACCCAAGTTAGGGTTATACAGACCCTCAACGGCATTCACACCATCGATGTAAGAGGCGTAGTGAGTCACGCTTGATGTACCGGCAAAATCGTTTAAAAAACTGCACTTTTTGGCATCCGAATCGATCCCCTTGAGCGGGAGAATTTTCAACCCGGAAATAGTTAATTCTACTTTCTCTCCGGGACGAGACAATGGTAAGCGGAGTATATTGTTCTGTCGACCTTGATTGTAGTAGTAGAAGTTCCGGAGATACATGTTGTAGTAGGACTGCAACCGGCGCTCAAAAGAGTTCGTGCCTTGCATCAACAGGCGGTCAGGAACAATAGTGCTAAATCCAAACTCCGGTCCAATATCGCCTTTCATATTCGGGTCGAGACAGAAGTCTACCGCCAGTGCGGGGGGACGAGTAAAAGAATAGGAGCGTCCGAGGACGGATGCATCTTTCCATTCAACAATGATAGTCAGTCCCTCATCGATGACAGTTCTCGCCTGAAGATACGTGAGCATTGAAGCGAGGTCAAAATACAGCGAGTTACCCATCCGGACAGCATCATCTGCAGTCTGTTTTTCTGTCAGAGTCGTCTGTGAATAAGAAGGACAGAAAATAGAGTTGCACATTTGCTGGGAGAGTTGCCGGTTGATAGAAAATTCCGATCCATTTTGCACCTGTAATAATCGCATTCCCATCATACCGTCTACACCTTCGCCTGTGAGGTGGTCGATTTCAGTTCCAGAAATATTATTTATAGAAATTTTCGATATGAGAGAGTAGACTCCTGCGTGATTAAAATACACTTGGTCACTGTTACCTGAAATGTTCGACAAACCGAAGTTGCACATACGGAGACGTTTAGCAAAGAAAGGACGCCCGGGTTCGATGCGGAAAACGACACGATTGCTAGAAGATGATTGCGGGTCTAATAAGATGGTCTGGTATTCTAAACCTGAGAAACCTGCTGTTCCAAGAGCGCCCGGACCTGAAGACATTATTATATATAATAACCTTTTAAAAAAAAATAAAATATATACATTTAATTACTTTTACAATTAGACCTTTTTTTGTGTCTGGATAACTCTCCCCTACTAATTTCAATATTACACATATCACATTTAACCCTTTCACTCCTTTTTAACCTCTTCTTTTCTTTGTATTTGTCTGGATTGTCTTTATGCCATTGTCGCATATTCTCTCTAACCTTATCTAAATTATCGGCAACCCATTCCTTCTTCGTTCTCCCTGGAATAAATCTATTAACACACTTATCCCAATATTGCCTAATATACTCACCCTCCCTTAATCTTAATGTATCTTCATCTTCAAACTCAATCTCCTCAAGACATTCTATTTTAGCATCACCGAATGCTGTTATTAATTTAGAATTAGTTCTATTAGTCACTCTGTGGTGACATCGAAACCTTTCCTCTAATGTATGAATAGTTGAACCGATATATATTTCCTTCGTTGATGGACTTGTGATTTTATAAATAAAACCTTTCATTTTTTATTCATAATAAATATTAATTAAACGATTTCAATTTTTTAAATTAGAGTGCCATGTACCCGTTGATATAAATGCAGGCGTCGAAGCGTTGTGTAGAAATAGGAAAAGTGCTATTAGCGTTGAGAGTAAGGGCAATACCCAGTTTGTCATTTTGTGCTGAACTATACGCCATCCCCATCCCGAATGTACCGTTCTCACTTAATAGTCTATTGACAATCATATTCTTATCGGGGTCGCCATTAAGCGATTTGAGATAATTGAGCGCCAAGTCTTGGTAGGCGGGTGACCCGCCTTGCCCGATTGCGTATGTAAGCGGACCGTATGCCGAATTATTTATTGTGAATTCTACACGCTGAATATCCTTCAAGTATTCACACATATTCGAGTCGTAGTAGAGATTATTACGATGTAACTGCTGAATGAAAGAGACTGACACACTATCGTATGGATTGGGCGCCACCACGTTCAAATTCGAGTTCGACGAGAGAACTGTTTGAGTCACTAAATAGTTTATGTTGAAGACGACAGGATTCGGATTCTTCACTTCTAAAGTCTCCTGCCAGTGAAGTTGCAGATTCGAAATACTAAAGGCAAGACTAGTAATATCGGACGTATCTACAGGTTGAGAGACATAAAGTGCTTCTAAAGCAGAAGAGAGAGTCATCATGATTTTACAGAAAGTGTATTTCGAAGAACCTAAATTGGCGGAGGTTTTGTTCAAACAGATATTGGGAAAAAAACTGAAAGGAGCGGAAGGTTTGCACAAAGCAACGTTGTTGTTGTTGCCTTTTAATTCAGTGATAGTCTCGCTAGAACTGGTCAATTCCTCCATCGTATATCTCGCTTGTGTATCCATGGAACAAATGCGGGGGTATTGTGCCAGAGATTCTATGACCCGGTCGTTCACGCTTGTTGATACATTGCTAATGAACACGTTAGCACCAGCGTAGGGGTTGATGAAAACGGCATCGCCTAAAACTACGGGAAGACCACCTGCGGGAGTACCGGTCGTTGCTTTCGTAATTGTCACATTTCCTGTCATCCGGATGGAGCCTGCCACGATTTCCCGGCCGGGAACTTGGCGTATCAACCAATCCACCTGATTGTGTTGAGTATAGGTATCTTTTATATTGCTTGGTTGGGCCGAGTTATAGAACATCACCATCTTTGCTATTATATATATATACTTTTAAAAAAAGTATATGAAAACATATTAAATTCTAAAAAGTTATTTAATATATTTTTTAATAATTACCACGTCTTCCGAATGTCATTGCACGATAATTTGGTAGAATAGGGACTTTAGTAACAGTAGATTTGGCAGGAGTGGAAACGGGAACATATTTAGATTCATCTAATGCTTTCGCTAATAAATCCTTCTTCTCTTGCTCCTTTTCTTTTAATAGTTGTTGTTTGTCCAATTCTTTTTGCGAATACTTTTTCTTTTTAAGTTCCTTCACTTCGCTTAAATGAGTCTCCACATTCGTAAGCATGTCGGTAATCTTTTCGAATTTGTCGGCATATTTTTTCTCGAACAAGTCTTCATTCTTCAAATACGAATTGACCTTTTCTACCTTAACCTTCTCTTCCAAAAGCATAAGGTCTCTCTCTTCCTTCTTACGTTTTTTCGCTTCTGTTGCCTTCACCCTTGCACCCTCTAAACGCTCTAACATCTCCTTTCGTGCTTCCTCGCTCTTCACCGAACGCTTATCAACCTTACCTTTGGGTGTGAGTTTCACTTCCTCCTTCTCGTCACTCTTCTTTTTAGGTTTCGGTGTGGATTTCGTCACTACATCTTTGGTCTCCATCACGACATTCTCCTCACTGTCATCATATAAATCGTCGCTCATTGCTATAAAATAAGTATAGAAAAAAATAGAAGGGACTTAGAATCTATATTTTTTTCTATACAATTCCGCTTGTAGTCGGGATCGTTACAGAGTGCGGAGCATCTGCTTCCAGAAGAAGATGTTACCTGGCACGATGTTACCATCATGTGCAGTGTCGCTGTAAAGCGTAATCTGTGCGACGAATCCTTGAGGGTGAAAGATATAATTGACACCATCGTTCGATTTATAAACACGAAGAGGAAAAGCGACGACTGGATTGTCGCTGTGAGGAATAGTGAGCGGACCAGCAAGTGACATCATACCCTTATTTGCATTACCTAGAACATCCATCAAACTTTCTAAATACAGCGATGAAGGGTAATAGGATGTATTTGTACCTACCTCTAAATTTCTGTTGGTCTGGTCCGTCTGATTTACAGACCAGCGATATTCTGTAACACCTCTACGCCATGAGACGAGTGACTGAGTGTAACCATTCGTCGTATCAGCGTTATATTGCGGAGTGAGCAACATAATATTAAAGACGTTTTCTTCCGGGACGACAAACTGGTAGTTGTAAATCGGAACGGCAGACTGAATTGTAGTCACTTCAACACGATTCGTAGTGTAGACACGACTCATCGGAACGCCGGGTTGTTTAGCAGACTGAACCAAGACCAATTCACTTTTATCGATTAAATAGGTGTATGCCTCCTCCGGTAGACGTGGAGTAGTGCCAGCGGGTAGAGCATTGTAGTCGCTAATCCAAAAGTTGTAGGAAATGGCGGCAGTGTGACCCCCTCCTTCACCTGTATTCTGTCCGGTAGTAAGGGGGGTAGGGAGTGAGGTATCGGGTGTAAATGTATAAAGAATAGCGGGAGCAAGAGAGTTGTCGTTCACCATACCCAATTGTCTAAAAGTTAGAATGAGAGAAGTGCCGTTGCCTGCGACCACTGCTGAGACCAGTTGCGTTGTTGTTCCCTGTATAGGCATCGCCAAGCATCTGTTGCTGACAAGTTGGCGAGAAGTGCCGACATCGGGAGAAATCCAAGTATCAAACCACGGTTGAACGGGTATCAGAGTGGGACCGCTAGTATCAGTGCCGACCGTTTGGGCGTGAAGTGTAAATTTGGCGGGACAGACGGGGACGGACATACCAGCAGTCAGACCAGCAACCGAACCGATGAGACCCGCCGCCTGAAGGTCAGCGACGCCGCCTTGGGTCATTGTAATCTGTCCGTCCGACCACAGAGTAGATGCTGAACCAGATGGGATGGCGGCGAGGAGAAAACTATCTACGACTTCTAAAGAGACTAAATCCGCCAACCACTGCGTAGAGACTATCTGTTGGTAACTTTCCGTAAAAGTAATTACGGTATGCCCGCCTACGGTAGCAACGGTATCAATTATATCCAACCGACTAAATATTTCACTCTGTCGTAGGTTCGCCAATCCACCAATTGCTTTCAGTTGGAAATTAAGTCGCACAGAAGCACCGGTGACTAAACCAAAAGAAGTGAGTTCGGGGTTGGTCCATAAATCCACCAATGCTAATGTATTGACTGGGGTGGGGTCATCTAAAGCAAAGAACGGACCGGTCCATTGAGTGGATTGGAGGATGTTAGAGGTTTTGGCAATTTTCGCTACACCACCAGTATCGCTAGTATTGTCGGGAATAATCGGATTACCACCGGGAGCAGAGACACAAGTCATCTGCCCGATATTATTCTGTGCTGTGAGCGAGGTGATGGGATTTTCAGCAAGCGTGGGAATTAGACCAGCGGTCGTGCTATCAACAGCGACCAATGGAGCGGGGCAATTCTGATGTTCCGAGATGACCTGCGACCGAAAGAGGGGTTTTAAATCCTCCAGTTCCAGGTCGATTCTCAGTCCCTGTATGGCAGGGTCGTTCAAGTAGAAGCAATTCGATTTAAACACGCCGAAGAGGTCTGACAATTTAAGATGGACTTCTATCGGGAGTTGCGACTCACCATTACCGACATAATCTTCCAAGAGAGTTGCAAACATGGAGGACTGCGACTGCGGATGACCGAAGACAATCGAATTGTTATCCGTTAATGACGAAGACCCTACACTTTCGAAATCGTTCAACAACTGAAAAAGGGATTGCGTAAGCGTGTTAGCGAAGTTGCACTCTTCTAACGGCGTTCCATAGTTCGCTTGAGCAAATAGACGTGCAGTCTTAATGAGACACAGTGGAGAATATGCCATGTCACCTTGACCGAAAGAAATATAGATGTTCTGTGCATCTAATGTGGCAAAATCAGCACGTGTGAATTTAGAACCGTCGGCATGACATAAATACATCCGTAACGCTAAATAAGATTGCGATAAATCGGTACAGAAGTCATCCGGATCGACTAGGAATGACAACCGGTTATAGGACGTTTTGTATTCTGCATCAACGACCGACCGGAGTTTTATTGTCCTCAGAAAGTTTGCAGGATTTGCCGAAGTCATTATTATATATAATAGATTTATAAAAAAAATTATATATAAAAACAGTTTAGTAGACTCCTGCTTGCCCGGCAAAGGATACGGAAGAAGTAACCATGGGCGGAGGCGGAGGCGGAGGTGGAATATCCGGGGTGCTATCATGATGAAAAAGACTTTTAATACCTTCGAATACGGAAAATGCGGCAAGACCGACATCAGCAATTTCTCCGACGACCGGTATAGCATTTAAAGCAAGGTCACCTAAACCTACCTCCGCTACTTCTTCTACACCCCCTTCTGCTAATCCGGCAGCAATATCTTCACCTGCTGAAGTCCCTGCAGATTTACCAATTTGGTCGGCAAAGTTTGTAGATTGTGCCTCTGCTTGTCGTGCCGAGGTTTGTGCGACATCATTGGTTGCCGTTCGTGCTTCATTAACTGCTTGAGATGTTTGTTGTTCATTTCCTCCAATCAAAGAAGATATTTTTTGCCCTACTGCTGTCACCCCTTGTTTGGCAGCACCTACACCGAATCGGACATTCACTGCATCATTCGCAATCGCCTCCAAATTACCTCTATCTACACCAGTAACGAGATTTTCAGCAGATAAAGCACCTTGCCAAACTGCTACGGGTGTCATTAAAGTTCCTAATGTATCAGTAATGGGAGCAAGTGAAGACCTTACATTTGATATAGCATCTCCAGTAGTGCTTATAGCGGATGCAGTGCTTCTGTTGATTCTAGTAAGAATATCTGATGTAGCACCTCCGGCAGCGTCAATAATATCTTGACCTCGTGCTGATATAGTATTCTGAAGGTCGGCGATTTTACCGGTAGCGGTAGTCTCTAAATCACCGATTCTACGACTAGTATCATTAATGGCGTTGTCTAAATCGAAATTATGTCCATCAATATCTTTTTGAATACTATCTAATGCTTCCGATTTAGTCGTACCGGCGTTTTGAAATTCTTTTGCATTTTCGGGTAAGGATTGCGCCCGTTGAAGACGTCCTCGTGAAACATCTAATTTATCTTGAATGTTTGCTTTAGTTTCGTTGAGTTGGTTGACGACATCTGCCTTTCCTTGTTCTAGACCTACTTTTGTATCATCAATAGACCTCTGTGCATCTTTAATTGCATTATAAGGTTTTACCATCTTCACATTTTCTCTCAAATTTTTAAAAAGCGTAGATGCTTGAGCGACACTCTGGCGTGTGCCTTGATTTAGTAAGTCGCTAATAGTAGATACATGTTCATCAATACCTTCAATACCTGCTTGTCTCTGACTCTCTGCAAAGTCTGACAATTTAGATTTCCCTGCTTCTGCATACTTTGTCAAATTAGCATCCGACCAATTTCTCGCTTTATTATACGTGTCTAAATAATCCTGTTTGAGTTGATTTGCAGTATCGGTATATTGTCCGAATCCATCTCTGACGAATTTGGCAGCGCCACTGACAGTATTCGTCAGTCGAGTTACACCCCCCTCTACTTGCGAACCTATAGCATCAATTATATTTGTAGCACGTGATGTAGCATTATCAATGAATGGTTGTAGTCTGTCAGCAACAGCACCTCGCACTTGTGTAATGACAGCATCCCTACTTGCTTTAGAAATAGCAGAATCAGCGTCCGCCATAAACTGGTCTCTATCCAGAATTGGTCCTTTTGCCTGACCCGTCAAAGGGTCTATTTCAGCATTACTTGCTTGTGCTTCATTAAACTTTTGTTCTTTTAATTGTTCTATTTTTGCCGTCTTCTCCGCCTTTTGTGCTATTAATTTTTGACTTATATCCTTCATCTGTTGAACTCGTGTATAGAGCGATTTTCCCGAAGTATAAAGACCCTTAACTGCTCTAATACCTTCGATCCCTCCAATACCTATCAGGTTAGCACCTGCCTCCATGGCAGAGGTTTTTGCTTGGTCTAGAGTTGCTTGTATTTGAGCATTGACTTCGGCATATTGTTCTTGTTCCTGTTGAGTCTGTTGTTGCTCTGCTCTATCATCATTTGATAATTCACTGTCCGCATTTAAACTATCATTTAAAAACTTATACCATTGGTCTTGAGAGGTCGTAGAAGACATATATATATACTACACTTTTAAAAAAAGTGTGGTAAAAAAATACCGACTACAAGCGGAATTGTTTTAGTCTTTCGCTTCACCATCGAAAATTAAATTATCAAAACCTGAGTAGATTTTCATCTTGTCGTTGTTGATGTGAATAAAACTATATTTCTTTTCAGTGTATTTTTGCAGAAGAGCAACGAAATCACCTGTATAATTTTCTCCGTATTCGTCGTCAATCTTTTCGACTTCTTTCATATTGTTCAAATGAAAGACGATAATGCTGTTCGCACAATTGCGTATCATTAATGGAATAGACCGAAAGTTTTGGGATACGATAGATATACTAATATGGTGATGCCGGTATTTTGTTGCTAAAACGCTAATAGGTTTTAAATAAGATACACAGTCATCCAGCACGATATAAATCCGTTCCATATCTTCGCCCTTTTTAAAGAGTTTCTTTTGTCCGTCCATAATGTGTTGCAGAATCACCTCTAAATTCATAATATCTTCCACTTCGCTAATCTGAATAATACTCTCCATC
>Ga0315268_10003103_pt1 | contig 18428 bp, 18 predicted proteins | sample C1_top_MG_FD_204535 | JGI IMG/M metagenome (GOLD analysis project Ga0315268, IMG submission 204535) | Sediment microbial communities from Yellowstone Lake, YNP, Wyoming, USA - C1_top | ecosystem: Environmental > Aquatic > Freshwater > Lake > Sediment | place: USA: Wyoming | collected 2017-08-01
AGGTCGCGTACTTCGAGTGCCTGAACGAATTGAAGCTCATCGTCGACCTCATCTACGAGCACGGCATGGAGGGCATGTGGGCGGCCGTGAGCAACACCGCCGAGTACGGCGGAAGGACGAGGGGGCCTGTGATCATCGACAAGCGCGCCAGGGAGGCCATGAAGAAGATCTTGTCCGACGTCCAGAGCGGGGCGTTCGCGAAGGAGTGGGTGGCGGAGAGCCAGAAGGGCATTCCCAGGCTGAAGAAGATGCGCGAGGAAGCGAAGGAGCACCTCATCGAGAAGGTCGGCAGAGATCTCCGCAAGTGGGCTGGGATAGAGAAGTAAGCGCTACCAGGCCAGGCGCAATTTCAAGGTCTGGACGAAGAACCAGTACTCGAACAGCTTTATCTCCATCGCCCCATAATTCTTGAACTCGCGCTCCATTATCGCCCAGAAAGCATCGCCGTGATTTTTCTCCTTCAGGTGCGCGACCTCGTGGCACGCTAGGTACCTGATGAGTTCCCTCGGCAGGCAGATCAGCCGGAGGTTGAAGCTCAGGTTTCCATTCGACGAACAGCTGGCCCACTTGCTCCTCTGTTTTCTCACCGTTATCCTGTTGAACTCCACGCCCAGCTTTTTGCTGTACTCCTCGACCGCCGGCTCGAGTTCGCTGAGGAGCTTTCTCTTCAGGATGCGCTCGAGCCGCCTGAGCTGTTTCCCGTTGCTCGGGTCGTACTCGATCACCTTTGCATCGAAGTCGACCTTCAGACGCCCGTTTTCACGGAGCTCGAAGAAATCCCCGAGGATAAGCAGGCTGTTGCTCTTCACGCCGCCGAGCTTTTCTATGGCATTTCTGATCTCCGCGTGCTTCTTGGAAATCCAGCGCTTTTTTTCTTCCAACAATTTTGTTTCGTCGCCACCTTTCTTCGGCAGGATCACCAGCAGCTCATCGGTTTTGAATTCCAGCCGCGGATAGCGAACTTTTCTCCGCTCGACTGTGTACGGGAACGCTTCGCCGTTCACTTGGATGAATTTTTGAACATCTGAAGATTTTTTCATGCTTTGGCCATGAGCAAGTTACGTCGCAAGGTATAATCTGTGTTTGGGCTTTTCAATCTTGCATAAAAACTGGTCGCAAGTTTAAGCAACTCAGCGAAAACCTATTTCTTTTTTTAATTTGTTATCTTCAATCTGAATTTCATGAACCTTTTTTATTTTTTCAACTGTCAATGTTTTAACTCGATCTCTTATCTCATGAAAAGCTCCGCCAAGAAGCTGATTTATTTTCTGAAGATCTTTCTCTTCGGAGATCATGAAAATATTGCTATTCCAAAGGTCATGGGCATGTTTCAATTTTACAAGAGCCTGGTGTAAATTTCCACCAATTTGCACCTCAAAAACGTATATTGGCACACTTGCTGCAACCCTTCTCCAAACTACATCGAGCCGTTCGCCAGTATCTGGAAATATGTATTCTTTCTCAGCGATGTATCCCTCAATTTTACCCAGCTCTAGAAGCATCTCTTTCATTTGATCGTGCAAATTAACTTCCTCTTTTTTAATAATTTTTGTGGGAATTTCTTCTACTAACTTCGCTAATTCAGTGTTCCAACTCTGATCCATTTTTTGTAAAAGTAACTTCACAGTCTCTTTATCCTTGACCGAGCTTAAACCAGCCATTATATTTACTTTTACCCCCGCGGTACTAACTTTCTTGCTTTCCCAGTCCATTCTCGGAAGAACAAATTCAACTTTAAAATCGTAGCGGTAAGGCCAAATTACTTGGTTTTTCTCACGCTCTTCCGCCCACAAGGGTTTATCTTGTTTGAATTTGTTTTCGACCTTAGCAATACCAATTACGCCGCTTATGGGTGAAGTTGCGTAGAATAACAATAAATCTCCTTTCTGTAACTTTTCCCAAAGATTTTTTTGCCCCTCTTTAACTCCCCATATATTTTCTGAAATCGCGGTTTCCCAGTTTTTTACTATACCTACGGAAATCCAAACTTGCATGAATAGAGATTTTCAATCAAGGTCTTAAACATTTCTCTTCCAACAATTTTCTTACCAAGTACAATTCTCGATGGATCAAAGTCAAAGTTCTCAAAATTTCTTCGAGTTCGTGATCCACTTTTCCCGCCAACGTTTTGGTCGAAGGGTGTTTATAAAGGAAGAACAAACGACAAGGTCATGTTTTAACTCCCTCGCGCCAAAATCACGACCATGACCAACGTCAAGGCGTTCATCTGGCTCATCCCCGCCATCATCGCTGGCGCTGCAAGCGACTACATCAAGCCGCTCCAGGGCCCGGGCGCGGCACTGGCGTTCGTCTTCTTCATGGGCTTCTTCTACTCCTCCATCCAGAAGCGCATCACGGCCAGGGGCGCCGCCATCACGGCCGCGTTCCTCGGCCTCATCTCGTTCTTCGTGGCGGGCAGGATCAACGACTCCTTCTCCCCGTTCATGACCGAGGGAATGATAGCGGTGTACGTCGCACCCTTCGCCGAGGAGATCATGAAGGCCGGCGGCATCTACGTGCTCGCCCTCAAGAGAAAAGCGGTGCTGAGGTCCAGGCGGACTGCCGCCCTCTGCGGGCTGCTCGCTGGGCTGGTGTTCGGGGTGGCCGAGGGAATCGTGCAGCCGAGCGTCTATCGCCCGGTGACCGCCCTCACCCACGCCCTCGGCACCATGCTCTTCGCTCTTGGCGTGCGGCTCATGGTGGTCGGGAAGGGGCGCAGGGACGGGATGCTCGCGGGGCTTTGTATATCGGCCGCGATCCTCGAGCACATGGCTTGGAATGCTTTCGCCCCGCTCGTGCTGCCGTGAAGTGAATGAAATATTTATACACGCAGACCGACGAATCCAAAACGGTGCTGAGATGAGTGGGAACACGTTCGGAAAAATTTTTCGAATCACAACTCACGGCGAGTCGCACGGCCCAGTGATCGGCGTTGTCGTCGATGGCGTGCCCGCCGGCATGCCGCTGAGCGAGGCGGATGTGCAGCGGGAGCTGGATCGGCGGCGGCCAGGGCAATCGATCGTGACCACCCCGCGGGCCGAGAAGGACAAGGTCGAGATATCATCCGGAGTATTCGAAGGCAAGACGCTCGGCACGCCGATATGCATATTCGTCAGAAACGTCGACGTCGATTCCAAACCATACGAGGCCATAAAGACAACGCCCAGGCCTGGGCACGCTGACCTAGCGTACTGGCTCAAGTTCGGCCACATCGACCACAGGGGCGGCGGGCGAGGTGCGGCCCGAGAGACCGTCGGGAGGGTGGCTGGCGGAGCGATAGCCAAAAAACTGCTCGCGGCACATGGCGTCGAGATACTTGGCCACACCGTTGAGGCCGCTGGGGTAGCGGTCGGGCGGGAGGTCTCGCCGGAGGAGATACGCAAAAACGTCGAAAGTAATCCGATGCGATGCGCCGACCCCAAGGTGGCTGAGGAGATGAAGCGGCGCGTCCTCGAAGCGAGCGCCAAAGGCGACAGCACAGGCGGCGTGGTCGAACTCATCGCGCTCAACGTCCCCGCCGGCTTGGGCGACCCAGTCTTCGAGAAGCTCGACGCGGAGATAGCCCGCGCCTTGATGTCGATCGGCTCGGTGAAGGGCGTGGAGATAGGGATCGGATTCAAAGCTGCGAAGATGTTTGGCTCAGAGGTCAACGATCAGCTCAGGTTGAAAGGGGGCAAGATAGTCGGAGATACCAACAACGCGGGCGGCATCCTGGGTGGCATAAGCACGGGCATGCCCATCGTTGCTCGCATCGCGGTCAAACCTACGCCTTCGATAACCAAGCCGCAGAGGACCGTAGATGTCGAGCGGATGAAGGAAGTGGAACTCAAACTTGAAGGGCGATTTGACCCAAACATCTGCCCGCGGATAGTCCCCGTGGCCGAGTCCATGCTCGCCCTGGTCCTGGCCGACCACATGCTGCGTGCTGGAAAAATCTCTCCGAACCGTTTCAAGGGATCCAAGTGAAAGGAGTTGCCTCGGCCTGCGGCTCAGCTACGGTTGTCAACGCCATAGCTTCTGGCAAGGGCGCGGCCTTCGCTGTGGACCTTCGAGTGCGCGCCGAGGTCGAGCTGACGAAGAAACCGAGAAAAATAATCGGGCGGATAGCCGACGACCCGAAAGAGAGCACGAAGTTGATCGAGATCTGTGTAAAAAAAGTGCTGAGGCATCTCAAACTCGATAAAGTTTATGGCGCCAAGGTGACCACTCGCTCGCAGGTTCCGATCGCCGTGGGTTTGTCGAGCAGCAGCGCGGCAGCGAACGCGACTGTGCTCGCGACCTTTGCCGCGGCTGGGAAAAAACCACCGGCGACAACGGCGCTCAACCTCGGTGTGGATGCGGCATTAGAAGCGAGCGTGACGATAACTGGCGCCTTCGACGATGCCTCTGCCTCATTTCTCGGCGGCGGGGTCGTAACGGACAACTTCAAACGAAAGATACTCAAGCGCTTCGATGTGGATCCAAAACTCAGGGTGCTCATCTACGTGCCTCCGAAGAAATTCTACACCGGCAAAATCGATGAAAAAAAAGTCAAAAAGCTCGCCAATTTCGTCAATGTCGCCCACAAACTAGCTTTGAACGGGGATGTCCTCAGCGCGCTAACTATAAATGGCTTGATTTATTCACGTGCCCTCGGCCATGATCCCACCGCGGCTATAGAAGCCCTGAATGCTGGGGCGATCGCGGCTGGCCTCACAGGCAAGGGACCCGCAGTAGTAGCAATCGTTGAGCCGAAAAATTTGATTGATGTTAAAAAAGTTTGGAGTAAAAGAGCTGGTAAAGTGATCGCCACCAAACCATCAAAAGTTGGCGCGAAAGTAGAGGCGAGAGCTTGAGCGAGAAAAAACTTCGGGCTATGCGGCAAGAAATAGATAAGATAAACGAGCAACTGATCGACCTGCTAGCGCAGCGGCTGAAAATAGGCGAGGAACTCGCGAAGCTGAAGAAGAAGCTCGGCAAGGAGATCCGCGATGAAGCTAGGGAGCGCACTATTATAGACTCGGCCCGCAAGCTTGCGCGGGAGCGCGGGCTCGACCCAAGTTTCGTCGAGGGGCTGATGCGGCTGATAATCGCCCAGACCGCCGGCGTGCAGAGAGAACGGCTCGGTGATGTTGGGATGTGGGCCAAGGTTCAAAAGGCGTTCGAGGATTACCCAGCGCAGTTGAATGTAGCGCGCCTTCTCTTCAAGTACGGGCTAAGGGTGCGCGAGGATGGCGAGATAGCGTGTGGAGATATTAGGATCCCCTCCGTCCAGATTGCTCAAGAGGCTGGCGTCGACCGCCGGGTGGTGGATGCAACCGCCCAGACCATCCTCAAAAAAGAGGGATTGCGCGATATCTTCACTGACCTGGAACCGATCGCCTATCTCAAGGGCGTCGGGCAGCGGCTCGGGCTGGGCATCATCGAGATCCTGCCGAAGGACGCTGCCAAGCCTGGGATAATAAGCGAGGTGGCCGGCATCCTAGCAAAGTTCCGCATAAGCATCCGCCAAGCTGTCGCGGACGACCCATACTTCGTACCGCAACCGAAGCTGACGATCATCACAGACGAGCCCGTCAAGGGCGGGGTGATAGACGCCCTGCGCAAGCTGCCGAGCGTGCAGAGCGTCATCGTCTACTCATGAAGCATGAATCATTCGACCCCCCCCACAAAAGTACAATTATGTACAACAAAGCCTTAAATAGCACATTTACCAAAATATTGTGAGCATGAGATTGACGGAGGAAACCCCATTGAAAGTAACATATAGCCTAAAGGAAGCGAAGCGAATGGCGGACGAGCTGGATAGGCCTTGCCTGTTACCAATGGCCTCGGCCATCGACGGTTGCGAGGACCCAACAAAAGTCTATTTCAGCATGAGCCACGGCCGCCCGTCTTACCTGCTCGAGTCAGCCGAAGGACCTGGGGAGGCGGCGCGCTACTCGATAATAGGCTGCGATCCGCTGCTCCATCTTTCAATCAACGACGGTGCACCAAAAATCGAGGGGAGGCGCGATCTCGTTGAACTTGCAAAAAACAGTGTTAGAAAAGCGAGATGCAGCGACGCGCTCGACGTTCTGAAGGAAGCGATGCTCTTGAAAACCGCACACACGCCGCAGGCCGTCAGCTCCCGTTACATGCTCGGCGTGGTCGGATACATCGGCTACGACTTCGTCCGATCGCTTGCCGACATCGGCGCCCACGCGACCGACGACCTTTCTCACCCGGAGCTGGAATTCATGCTGCCGGAGCGCACGATAATTTTCGATCATTTGAGACAGCGGATACACTACTGCTCGCTCGTCCTGTTGACCGACGGCTCCGACATCGAGAAAGCTTACGCGCGCGCCCTGTCCAACATCAAAGGGCTAATGGTCACAAAAAAATCCTACCGTCAAGAACCCAACGTCAAAATATCCGCAAGGTCGAACATCGAGAAGGCAAAGTTCGAGCGAGGTGTCGAGGTCGCAAAGGAGTACATTCGCGCTGGCGACATTATCCAAGTCGTGCTCTCCAGACGAATCGAACTCAACCCATCGCCACCTCTCAAACAATTCTACATGAACCTCAAGCGCATCAACCCCTCGCCCTACATGTTTTTCCTCAATTTTCCTGATAGAAGCGTCGTTGGCTCCAGCCCAGAGATCTTGGTGAGGGTAAACGGCAGCAAAGTCATCACGCGCCCGATCGCTGGGACGAGGCGGAGGGGGAAGAACAAGGCCGAGGACAAGGCCCTCGAACGGGACCTGCTCTCGGACGAAAAGGAGCGCGCTGAGCACGTGATGCTCGTGGACCTCGGTAGAAACGACATCGGACGCGTCTCGGAGTTCGGCTCCGTGAAGGTCACAGATTTCATGGAGATAGAAAAATACAGCCACGTCCAACACATCATCACAAACGTCTCGGGAAAGATGAGGCACGACAAGAATGCGTTCGATGCCCTCCGAGCAACTTTTCCGGCTGGCACGGTCACCGGGGCGCCGAAGGTGAGGGCGATGGAGATCATCGAGGAGATGGAACCGACGAGGCGGGGGATTTACGCCGGGGCTATAGGCTCTTTCAGCTACACTGGGCAAGCCGACCTAGCTATAACGATCAGGACTTTGGTCGCACAGCGCGGCAAGGGCTACATCCAAGTCGGCGCCGGCATTGTCGCCGATTCCGTGCCCTGGAAGGAACACTACGAGACCGAAAACAAGGCGCGGGCTCTGCTCCGCGCGGCGGGTGTGTGAGATGCGCGTCACCGTCATCGATAACTTCGACTCGTTCGTCTACAACCTCGTGCAGTACATCGGCGAACTTGGTGGGGAGCCGACGGTGTTCATGAATAACGCCCCCATACAAAAAGTCTTGAAATCGAGGCCAGACAAAATCGTGATCTCGCCCGGGCCAAAAACGCCGAGGGACGCCGGCATCTCCGTCGAAGTCGTGCGAAGGCTCGGCAGGAGAACACCCACGCTGGGCGTATGCTTGGGGCATCAAGTGGTCAGCTACGCTTTCGGCGCAAAAATCGTGCCGGCGAAACGACTTATGCACGGCAAAATTTCTAAAATCAAGTACCACGACAGCATACTATTCAAAGGGGTGCCAAACCCATTTGAGGCAACGCGGTACCATTCGCTCGCCGTCGACCGCGCCACACTGCCAAAATGTTTGAATGTCACAGCTGTGACGGTAGATGATGATAAAGAGATTATGGGGCTCGAACATGAGAAATATCCGATTTTTGGCGTTCAATTTCATCCCGAATCGATACTGACGAAGCACGGCAAAACTATAGTCAAAAACTTTTTGGAGATGTGAGGTGGCTACATGAAGACCATGCAATCAACGATAGGGAAATTGATCGAAGGAAAAAATCTGACCGAAGCTGAGGCTGAAGCGGCGATGAAGTGCATAATGTCCGGCGAGGCGACGCAGGCGCAGATCGGGAGTTTCTTGACGGCACTGCGCATGAAAGGTGAAACGATCGCCGAGATCACGGCCTTCGCTAGAGTAATGAGAAAATTTGCATCAAAGATAACACCAAAGGTGAGTGGCACGCTCGTCGATACGTGCGGGACAGGCGGAGACAAAATTAAAACATTCAACGTGAGTACCGCTGCCATGTTCGTTGCCGCTGGAGCGGGAGTGCCCATCGCCAAACACGGCAACCGCTCCGTCACGAGCAAGGCCGGGAGCGCGGACGTGGTCGAAGCTCTTGGTGTGCGACTGGATCTCGAACCGCAGGAAGTCAAGCGCACCATCGAAACTATAGGCATCGGTTTCATGTTCGCCCCGCTATTCCATGGCGCCATGAAGCACGCGATCGGCCCAAGGCGAGAGATGGGCGCGCGGACCGTGTTCAACATCTTGGGTCCATTGACGAACCCAGCTGGAGCGCAAGCGCAATTGATGGGCGTGTACGACGCAGCGCTCACGGAGAAACTGGCGCGCGTGCTCAAAAGATTGGGCTGCAGGCGAGCGATGGTCGTACATGGGTTGGATGGCTTGGATGAAATTTCAACGATCGGGGTGACCCAAATCTCCGAGCTGAAAAGCGGTCGGGTCAGGACGTACAAGATATCGCCAGAAAAGTTTGGCATCAAACGCACCAACAAAAATGAAATAGCTGGCGCTGACTTAGATGAGAACGCACGAATGATGCTCAGAGTGCTGCGCGGGGAGAGGGGGCCGCAAAGGGACATCGTCGTGCTGAATGCTGCCGCAGCGATCGTCGTGGGCGGCAAAGCCCGCACGATGGGCGAGGGAATAGCGATCGCCAAAAGATCTATAGATTCCAGAAAAGCCCATGAAAAAGTCGTACGGCTCATAGAAGCCACGGGTGGGGATATGCAGAAACTGAAGGCGCTGGAGGCTTCGATATGAAAGATGTTCTAGGTCAGATAGTGAGGGATGTCCGAGCACGTGCAAGAGCACGGAGCAGAAGTAAGCCAGCGAGGCGGATGAAGTTCGAAACATCTCCACGGCGAAGCTTGCTGGGTGCCATAGAAAATGCCCAGAAGGTGCCGCTGATCGCGGAGGTAAAGCACGCCTCTCCATCATCTCGGAATATCGGTGTAAACGTGAACGTGCTTAAGGCAGCAAAGGCGATGGTGGACGGTGGGGCGATCGCCATCTCGGTGTTGACAGAGCCAAAATATTTCAAGGGAGACCCCAGCTATGTGCCGATGATACGTGGAGCCGTCAAGGTTCCTGTCCTGCGAAAAGATTTTATCGTCGATGAGTACCAGCTCTACGAGTCGGCTGGGCTTGGCGCCGATGCTGTACTGCTGATTGCCGAAATCTTGAAAGGGGACTTGAAACGCTTCATTCAACTTGCATATGGTTTGGGGATGGAGAGCCTCGTGGAAGTTCACAACGAGGAACAGGTGAACCGCGCGCGCGCCGCTGGCGCGGAAATCGTTGGAATAAACAATCGCGACCTCAAAACAATGAGCGTCGACCTAAACAAAACTGTTGAGCTAGCCCCGCTCGTACCACACAACATAACGTTGGTCAGCGAGAGCGGGATATGCGAGCCAAAAGATGTCAGATTCGTGCTCGATGCGGGAGCCGACGCTGTTTTGGTTGGTACTGCTATAATGAGATCCGGAGACATCAAGAAAAAAGTGAGGGCGCTCGTGAACGCGAGGTGAACACATGGTCAAGGTCAAAATATGTGGGTTCATGCGTGCGGATGATGTGAAAGCCGCATCAGATTTGGGCGTCGACATGATTGGCACGATCGTCATCCCTAGTTCTTCGCGCGGCCTCACGCTTGAGCAAGCCCAGAACATCCTAAAAGTTGGAAAAAACGTGGACAAAGTAGCTGTAATAATGCCAGACAGCCCAGCTGAAGCATCTGCGGTGGCGCGCAGGCTAAATCCAGATTATCTACAAATTCACTCGAAATTTTCAACTGCACAGTTGGCGGAGATAAAAAAACTTTCTGGTAAAAAAATCATCGGCGTCGTGGCCATTCCCCAGAAAATTTTAGATAGAAAAGAAATTCTGGATCGCGCCATCGAGGTGAGCAAGACCGTCGATTACATCTTGCTAGATACAAAAGGATCCTCAGGCGGCGGCACTGGCCTGACACACGATTGGAGATTCAGCCGAGAGATCCGCGATGCCGTCGGCAAACCTGTGTTCTTGGCAGGGGGGCTGAACCCGAACAACGTGAAAGACGCGATCGAGATGGTCCGGCCGTATGGCGTAGACGTGGCTACTGGAGTTGAATCAGCCCTAGGAAAGAAAGATCTAAAACTGATGCGCGCATTCATCGAGGCTGCAAAGGCGATGTGATGTACGTAGACAAGTTCCCCATCAAAAGAAAGTTCAACAAGTTTGGTGGACAGTTCGTGCCGGAGGCGCTGATGCCGGCGCTACAGGAGCTCGAAGCCGCTTACCTAAAGCTCAAGGATGACCCAAAATTTAAACGCGACCTCGACCGCTATCTACGGGAGTACGCTGGGCGACCGACACCGCTCTCCTTGGCTATGAATCTATCGAAGAAGGTTGGGCTGAAGATTTACCTCAAGCGTGAAGACCTCGCGTGGACTGGCGCCCACAAAATTAACAACACGCTCGGGCAGTGCCTGTTGGCCAAGTACATGGGTAAGAAGCGCGTCATCGCTGAAACTGGCGCCGGGCAGCACGGCGTCGCAACTGCAACCGCGGCGGCGATGTTTAGGTTGAAGTGTGAAATCTACATGGGCGCGAAAGATGTACAACGGCAGAAGCTGAATGTCTTCCGCATGCGATTGCTCGACGCGAATGTGCATGAGGTAAAAAGCGGCTCGCAAACGCTAAAAGATGCCATCAACGAAGCCCTGCGCGACTGGACGACGAACGTTCGAACGACTTACTACCTGCTTGGCTCTGTTGTAGGCCCTCACCCATACCCGATGATCGTACGCGACTTCCAACGCGTCATCGGGCGGGAAACGAGGAAGCAAATCCTCGAGCGGGAAAATCGCCTGCCGGACGCGATCGTCGCCTGCGTCGGTGGCGGGAGCAACGCAATCGGCATTTTCTATGATTTCCTCGACGACGATGTCAAACTCTACGGCATCGAGGCCGGCGGCAAGGGGCTTCGCTCGGGCAAGCATTCAGCGACGCTTTGCGCTGGTTCAGAAGGCGTTCTTCACGGTAGCTACAGCTATGTGTTGCAGGACAAATTCGGGCAGATCCTACCTACGCACAGCATCGCCCCGGGCCTAGATTATCCGGGCGTAGGGCCGGAGCACGCGTTCGCGAAGCTCCGCGGGCGCGTCAAGTACGACTACGTCACCGACGAGGAGGCTATGCAAGCGTTCAAGTTACTCAACGAGACCGAGGGGATCCTTCCGGCGCTCGAGTCTGCGCACGCGCTGGCCTACCTGCCCAAGCTCAGGCGTGAGTTAGGCGAGGGCGCGCTCGTCGTGCTCAACCTATCCGGGCGCGGCGATAAGGATGTTGAGATTGCCGCCCGCTACATGGGGATGAAAATTTGAATAGGATCGATACTAAATTCAAGGAGCTTCGCCGGCAGGGCAGGGGGGCACTTATCGCATTCATCACGGCCGGTGACCCGAGCCCGAAGCTGACGCCGGAGATAGCGACGGTACTTGCAAAGCATGCGGACATCCTAGAGCTGGGCATCCCATTCTCAGACCCGATAGCTGATGGGCCCACGATTCAAGCTGCGGATGATCGAGCGCTTTCGGCTGGAACAACCCCAGAAACAGTTTTCAAAATAATCAAAGAGATCCGCAAGAGGAGCGACATCCCGATCGTCGTTCTATCCTACTACAACATCGTGCTCAAACATGGCGTTGAGAACTTTGTGAAAAAACTTGAAGTTGCTGGTGGGAATGGCATCATAATCCCGGATATGCCGCTTGAGGAATCCAAGGAAGTGTTGAGAGCTGCAAGAAATTACGGCATCGACATAATACTGTTGGCCACCCCAACTACTACACCGGAGCGGCTCAGGCGAATATGTCGAGCGTCCAGCGGCTTCCTCTACCTAGTCTCTGTCCTCGGCGTTACCGGGGCGCGAAGGGAGCTGTCAAAAGAAGTAAAAGATTTGGTGAAAAAGGCTCGCGCCGCATCCATGGGAAGAATTCCGATAGCGATTGGGTTCGGGATCTCGAAGCCGAGACACGTGCGAGAGGTGTTGAAATTCGGAGCCGACGCAGCTATAGTGGGAAGCGCGTTCGTCGACCTGATAGCCAGACATAAGGATAATAAGCGAAAGATGCTGAATGAACTCGAGCGTTTTGTAAAATCATTGAAGGCCGCTTGCTAAAACATCCTATTTAAAGCGTCTCGTCCAGCCATGCCTTCTTTTATCCCGAGCCCTTTCGCTTTCATCGTTGGCTTAGCTATTTTGGCGCTCAAAACATCATCAAAACTCTTGACCCCGGTGACGATGGCTGCAACTTGACCAAATTTTCAGCAGTTTTTAGGTTGAGGTACCCACACATCACATACCCTTTCGACGCAATGATCAGAAGGAGAGGTGCACTTTCCAAGCCGACTTTCACGCCAACAGCATTTTTCTATCTATTTTGATATTCTTTGTCTCTATTGAACTAATTTCAACTACCTGTAGCCAAAATTACACGTAACAGCAAGATTTTTCAACTTAAAAGTGGTATTATTAGAGGGTGGACAAATGCCCTGTTGTGGTGAACCCAAGAAAAAGAAGAAGAAATAAACGAGACTTTTAAATACTTTAGAGATGAATGATGACAATCATTTCAGATGGATAGGAGGATTTATAGATGATACTTGAAAATTTGAAAGTTAAACCAATTTCAATGGAGACCGGGAGAAACATCGTTCTTCTAAATGAAGAGGATGTGAAGGATCTGGGAGCTTATGCAGGAGATCGTATAAAAGTCACCACGCCTAGAGGAAGCCTCGTTGTTATTATCAACACGGCGCGCACACTGGTACAAAAAGGTGAGATAGGAACATCCATTGAAGCGACGAAGGCACTCGATGTTCAATCAGGAGATATTGTTTCGGTGGCATTGGCTCCTTATCCACAATCTGCACGTGCTATAAGGAAAAAAATGCGGGGCGAACAACTCTCCGAAAAGGAGGTCTTTGCAGTAGTAGATGACATCGTGGCTGGAAATTTAAGCACAGCTGAATTGACCGCCTTCGTCACCGCCCAATACATCCGTGAGATGACAATGGACGAAATAGTCGCGCTGACGAGAAGGATGGTGGACTCCGGCGAGAAGATCGATTTTGAAACGAGCCCTGTGATGGATGTTCACAGCATAGGGGGGGTCCCAGGCAACAAATATGCGTTGATAACTGTGCCGATCGTGGCTGTGACGGGCCTACCTGTACCAAAGACAAGTAGTCGAGCGATAACAAGCGCTGCAGGCACCGCTGATGTTATGGAAGTCTTAACAAATGTCTCACTAAGTGCCGAAGAGATAAAGCGCATAGTCAGAAAAATCGGCGCTACCCTCACGTGGGGCGGCGCACTTAAGCTGGCCCCGGCGGATGACGTCCTGATAGGCGTCGAACGTATACTCAGCATAGACCCACGTTGCCAACTCCTAGCCAGTGTCATGTCTAAGAAAATAGCAGCTGGAGCAGACCATGTACTAATAGATATCCCAACTGGGCCAGACTCAAAGGTCGAATCCCTTGAGGAGGCTAGGAGTCTAGCGCACGACTTTTTGGAGCTTGGCCACCGCCTGCGCGTTCAAGTAGAAACAGCATTGACCTACGGTGGGCAACCGATTGGGTATGCCATCGGTCCAGCGCTGGAAGCTCAAGAAGCCCTCGAAACGTTGGCCGGAAAGGGCCCCGGCAGTCTTGTGGAAAAATCGATAAGTTTGGCGGGCATTATGCTAGAATTCGGTGGAGTCGCAAATTACGGCATGGGGAGACAGATGGCCTTCGATATTTTGAATTCTGGTAAAGCTGATAAAAAATTCCGTGAAATCATCGAAGCTCAAGGTGGAGATCCAAATGTCAAGCCAGAGGATCTTCCGATCGGAGATAAAAGAGAGACCGTGACCGCCCCACACGATGGTTATATCACCAACGTAGACAACCACCGTATCATCAACATCGCTCGCGCAGTTGGAGCACCTCGCGACAGGGGTGCTGGTATCAAAATAATCTTGAAGAAAGGGCACAAGGTTGGGAAGGGCGAACCACTTTTTGAAATCTACGCAGAACACGAAAAGAAACTTGACGATGCGCTGAGTTTAGCGAAACGTTATCCACCAATAAAAATAGAAAGCATATTGTTGGAAAGATTGACACATACACCTCGTGCGGGATAAAAATGTGGAATATACCAACTAAAGCTGCTCTTGTGGCTGCAGATGCCGATGGACCATTTGAACTTGTAGCCTTCGACAATGCGCTGCGCAAGGCTGGAATCGCCGAGCTGAACCTCGTGCCTTTGTCAAGCATTTGGCCACTCGGTTGCAAGATAGTAAAGATGCCTAGGCCAGAACCGGGCATGATCACGCCCGTGGTGATAGCGAAAATCTCGAGTTCAACTCCTGGGCAAAAAATAGCTGCGTCGCTCGGCATCGCCATAAGCGAGACATCACACGGGATGATCTCAGAGTATCACGACATCGGCATTAGCCAGAAAACGGCTGGTCAGACGGCGGAAGCCATGGTCAAATACATGATGGAGAAGCGCGGCCTAGAACCGACGAAGGTGACTTCGATTTCGGCTGGCCACATCGTCAGAAGCCACGGAGCAGCGCTGGCAGCTGTCGTATTTCTGCCTTAGCTACTCCTCCTCACCCATTTCTCCCCCAGGGCCACCAGCTGGAGGTCCGATTTCCTTCTTGGTCGCAGCTACAACATCGTCTATGCGCAAAATCATCACAGCCGCCTCGCTCGCCGACTTTATGGCTTGGGTCTTTATTCGCAGAGGCTCTATGACGCCATTCTTGAACATGTCCACGACCTTGCCCTCATAGACGTTGAGCCCCATATTCTTACCATCCACCTTTTCATGTTTAGCTCTCAGATCGACGAGTATGTCTATACTATCGAGCCCAGCGTTCTCGGCTAATGTACGAGGCACAATTTCCACAGCGTCCGCGAATGCGTTGATGGCGAGCGACTCTCTGCCGCCGACCGTCTCGGAGTATTCTCGCAACCGCTTGGCAAGCTCGATTTCACAAGCACCGCCACCTGCGACGACCTTGCCGTCCTCCACCACCGCGCCAACGACAGAGACGCCGTCGTGCACCGATCTTTCAATTTCATCGACAACGTGCTCGGTACCGCCGCGCACGAGCAAGCTCACAGCCTTTGGATCCTTGCAACCTTCGACGAACGTCATTTTCTCATCAGCTATTTTTCTTTCTTCCACCAAACCAGCAGCGCCAAGATCTGCGGAGGTTAAATCATCGATACTTGTTACAACTTTTCCACCGGTGGCGCGTGCAAGTTTATCCATGTCAGATTTCTTTACCCTGCGAGTAACGTACACGCCAGCCTTGGAGAGAAAGTGCTGGGCGATGTCATCTATACCCTTCTGACACATCACCACGTTCGCACCGGTCGCGACTATTTTGTCAACCATCTTGCGGAGCATGTCTTCCTCTTCATCTAAGAAAGCTCGAAGCTGCTCAGGTCGCGTCACCCTTATCTCGGCATCTGTCTCCGTCTTCTTCACCTCGAGCGCGCAGTCGAGCAAAGCAATCTTCGCATTCTTCACTCGCTTCGGCATGCCGGGGTGAACGCGCTCTTTGTCGATCACCAAACCATGGATGAGCTCCGAATCATCTGTGCTGCCGCCCTGCTTCTTTTCGACCCCTATATAGTCAATATCCACGGTGTACTTTCCATCGCTTTTGTCTGCTATCTGCTTGACTGCCGTCACCGCCAGATCTGCCAGCTTCTCTTTTGCACTCTCAGCCTTCTTCCCAGTCATCGATGTCATTGCTATCTTCTTTAGGAGGGAATAGTCATCGAACGACACTTTTTCCGCCAGCCCATTCAAGATATCCTGGGCTTTATCCGCAGCCATGCGATAGCCAGCTGCTATCACCGTCGGATGGATGCTCTGATCCAAAAGTTCCTCCGCCTTGTGGAGAAGCTCGCCTGCGATGATAACGGCAGTCGTCGTGCCATCACCGACCTCCTCGTCCTGCGTCTTCGCTATCTCAACTATCATTTTTGCGGCGGGGTGCTCTACTTCCATCTCATCCAATATTGTCCGCCCATCATTTGTGATGACGACATCTCCCAAACTATCTACGAGCATTTTATCCATTCCGCGCGGTCCGAGCGTAGTCCTCACAGCTTCAGCTATGACCCTGGCCGCGAGGATGTTCATGTGTTGGGCATCTCGGCCCACCGACCGCTTGGTGCCCTCCGACAGCACCAGTATTGGCCTACCACCTAATTGAGCTGCCATACAATCCCTCCTCATAACTAGTAAATTCTAATCCTAATAGACATCCCTAATTTTTATCCCTTTCGGCCTTCCTTCTAATCTGCGGTAATTTTATATCTCCTCACCATCACCGATTAGCTGAGGTGAACGATGAAGCTCATGAAGAAGCATGGACAGGGAACCACCGAATACTTGCTGATGCTCGCCGCCGTTATAATCATCATTGCAGTCGCCGTCTACTATGTAACCGTGATAGGGTCAAAAACTATCAGCGCTAGTGCGAAACTGAAGACAAGCGACAACACCGTCTGGCTCAGGGGAGAATCAGGGAGCTCGGTGATCCCAGGTTGGAGTTTTGAATATCAAAAGAAGGGAGATAACACCTGGTACTCGGACAACGGCGATTTTGGGCCAACTAAAGAAATTCAGTTGACCCAGCTAACTGGACAAATTAGCATAGGGGACAACATAGTGATAAGGTACGACAATAGCAGCTACGAATTCATCGTGCAACAATACTAAAACATCTCCGATCACCCATTTTTAAGAAATCCTACAAGATATATGCCTCAAAAGGCTAATGCCTAATGGATTGGGGCAAAAAATGATTGAGCTGACACCAGTTTCGCTGGCTTTGGGTGCCGCATGTATCGCTACCTACACTGACCTAAAAAAAGGGCGTATAATTCCAAACTGGCTCACTCTCCCACTCATTCCGATCGGTGTCGTATTCTACATCATCTGGGGCGCTTACCAGCGTGACCTTTTACTCGTCATCTCCGGCGCTGTTGGCTCCGCCGTAGCATTTGGGGTGGGATATGCACTATGGCTAACCGGCGGCTGGGCGGGCGGAGACGTGAAACTCTTTACCGCCTTCGGTGCACTCGTGCCGATGTTTTCTTCCTATCGCATCAGTGCCCCGTACTCGAGCAATTATCCGCTTTTCCCCATCACAATCCTTTTCGACAGCGTCATCGTGATGCTTCCGATTATTATTGCGTACGCCGTAGCTTGCCGCGCGCAGGGTCGGGGAGCATTCTACGAACAAGTAAAGATATCCAAGCTCAAAGAAGGCATGATCCCTGCCGAGGTCATCTATGCAAAGGATGGAAAAATCGGACGTTGGAGCTCTTTTCTAGGGCTTGGTAAGCCATCGTGGGATCGTGCATACACAAATCCGAACAGGGCTGCAGGGCTGACGCGATATCAGGTTGGTGAGCTCAAACGGTTAATGAAAAGGGGCAAACTCGAGGGCTCCATGAAGATCAAGAAGGGAATGCCGTATGCCCCGGCATTATGTCTCGGGTTGTTCATCGCTGTGTTATACGGCGATTTGTATTGGCGCCTCATCACTCTGGTAGCTGGCGTTTCTGCCCAGTTGCTTATCCTCTCATTTGTACGTGTTAGTTGTTTAGGTTCAGCTGTCACAGTATTACGTCGCTAAGGTGTGCGCGGCCGTGAATTCCCACCGATGCTTTGATCGAATGGGTCTATAAAGAACAAGCACAGTGTACGGCCGTGCATTCGTCAAGCTAACGTCTGCCGAGACGAGACGAAAATTGTGCACGGCCGTGAAGTCGGCAGGGACGGGTCAGCTAAATAGATACCTCGTTCTAATCTTTATATAGGGAATTGTCTATAATTCTGCAAGAGTGATTAAGTGATCGAGTGGATCCTCGCAATCGTTGGAATAATAGTTCTCATCGTGCTTATCTGCGTCTACTTTATCAACCGCATAAGGGTGCTTTCGAATCGCATCGATAATGCTTGGTCTCAAATAGATGTTCAGCTCAAGAAGCGTGCCGATCTCGTACCTAACCTTGTCGAGACGGTCAAGGGTTACATGAAACATGAACAGAAGGCGATCGAGATGGTTACTAAAGCTAGGGAGCGCATGCTCTCTGCAGGCGACAAAAAGGAAAAGATAGCCGCTGGCGCTGGGCTCGCAGCTGCGTTGAAGACCATATTCGCTCTCGCCGAGAACTATCCGAACCTGAAGGCCAGCGATAACTTCAAGATGCTGCAGGAACAGCTGGATTGGATAGAGAGCAAGGTAGCATACGCGCGACAATTCTACAAC
>Ga0315268_10003104_pt1 | contig 18427 bp, 19 predicted proteins | sample C1_top_MG_FD_204535 | JGI IMG/M metagenome (GOLD analysis project Ga0315268, IMG submission 204535) | Sediment microbial communities from Yellowstone Lake, YNP, Wyoming, USA - C1_top | ecosystem: Environmental > Aquatic > Freshwater > Lake > Sediment | place: USA: Wyoming | collected 2017-08-01
TCGGAAGCGGACTTCAGAGCCTGGGCCGTCTCCTGCGAGAGCGGCTGCATCCAGTCCTGCAGGGTATCGTCGTAGTCGAAGATGGCGAGGCCGGGCTTGTTCCGGGCCAGCCTGGCGAGGATCTCTCCGGCGTGGGCCCGGCTGACCGGGCGCAGGCTCAGGATCACGCCGGAATCGGCGAGGGCGCGCAGGGCCGCGCGGTGGACCTCGTAATCGGAGGCGCCGCCTTCCGGGTTTGCCGCGGCGACGCGCTTCAAAGACTCCTGGGCTTGGGCGCCGCCCTGCTTGGCTATGGCCGCGACCGCTTCCTTGCGCTCGCCCTCGGGCTTCGCCTGGTCTATTGCGGCCGCTTCCAGTTCGCCCAGCGCGGCGGCGGGCCGCTCGAGCGCGAGCCCGGCGGGAGAGTCTCCGGACTCCGGGACATCGACTGGAGAGCCGAAAGCCGCGCTCTTCGCGCCTGTGAAAAGGGAATCGAGCGAGGCTCGGGTCTCGGAGGGGGACTGGGACCGGGCCAGATCTTGGGCCCCGGCCCGCAGGGTCTCCATCGCCGAGACTCCGGCGCGGCGCGGGCCGCGGACAGCGTTCTGCGCCGGCGCCGGAGCCTGCGCGGGCTTGGCCGCGGAAGAGGAGGGGAGTTTCGGACTCCGGGCCGCGGCGGGGACCTGGGGGGCGGTGGCCTGGGCCGAAGGCGCGGCGCGCGGCGCATTGCGGCTCTTGATCGTCGGCGCGGGCAGGGCGGCGGGGGAAAGCGAGGGCAGAACCAGGGAGGCGCCGTCGAGCCGGAGGTCGGCCTGGCGCCCGAGGGAATTATTGAGGACAGGTATCGCCGGGACCCCGGCGTTGGCCGGCATCGCGGCGCCCGTCTGGACGCTCTGGGCGAAGGCTGTGAGGGCCTGCGGCCCCGGCGAGAGGACGAGCAGAGACGCGGCCATCACCGCGCTCAGCGCTCTCGTCATCAGGCTTTTCAGGCTTGCGCCGTTCATAGGCATTATTAGGGTAGCGGTTTAAGCCGTTCGGAGGCTGGGGCAAAGGGGCATCGGACGGTATATTTAGGGCCCACGGGCAATTGGGCCCCAAGGTCCTTCGGGGCCCCGCGGCCCGGATTTTTGCCATAATCGCTCCGTGACCAATCTCCATGCGGCCGTCCTGGGGCTCATCCAGGGTCTGGGAGAGTGCCTTCCGATATCGAGCTCGGCTCATCTGGTCGTGATACCGCGGCTTCTGGGCTGGCCGGACCAGGGCTTGAGCGTCGATGTCGCCCTGCATTGGGGGACACTCGCCGCTCTCCTGCTGTATTTCTGGAAGGACTGGGTGCGGCTGATTTCGGCGGGCCTGATGTCCCCGCAGAGCCCGGAGCGGCGGCTTCTTCTCCTCATCGTCGTCGCGACCGTTCCGGGAGGGATCGCTGGGCTGCTCTTCAACCGCTATATCGAGGAGACGTTCCGCAATCCCGCGCTCATCGCCCTGACGCTGATGCTCTTCGGCGTCGTTCTCGGCTTGGCCGATTGGAAGGGGAAGAAGTCGCTGGCCATCGAAGCGCTGGGCTGGGGCCCGGCGCTATGGATCGGCGCGGCCCAGGCTTTGGCCATCGTCCCAGGCGTGTCGCGCTCGGGCATCACGATGACGGCAGCCCTGATTCTGGGATTCAAGCGGGAGGACGCGGCGCGCTTCTCCTTCCTGCTCTCGGTCCCGATCGTGCTCGCCGCCGGAGCGCTGAAGCTCAGGCACCTGCATGGGGCCGCTCTCGGCGGCCCGTTCTGGGTAGGCATCGCGGTGTCGGCGGGCTCCGGAGCGATCGCCATCTGGGCCTTGATGGGCTGGGTGAGGAAGCGCAGCCTCGCGCCTTTCGTCGTCTACCGGCTGATCGCGGGCCTGGCGCTGCTGGCTTTGTCGGGAGCCTGATCGCCGCTCAGCCGAACTTGACGAGGCAGGTCTCTTTCTTCCCCTTTCTTAGGAGCAGGAAGCGCCCGAAGAGCAGCTCCTCGGCCTTCACCGAAAAGTCGGCGCCTGCGGCCTTGCGGTTGTTGACGTAGACCCCGCCCTGCTCGAGCAGGCGCCGGGCTTCGTTCTTGCTCTTGGCGAGCGTTGATTGGACGAGCACGTCGACGAGGGTGAGGGGCGCCGCGGCCTTGATGCTTTCGGAAGGAAGCGTCAGCGCGTGCGCGTCGGCGAAGACCTCCAGGAAGATGTCCTGCGCCACGGCGCGGATCTCCTCGCTGAAGATCACCTCGGAGGCCCTGGCGACCTTCTCGGCCTGCTCGGCGCCGTGGACGAGCGCGGTGGCCTCGCGGGCCAGCACCTTCTGCGCCTCGCGCTTCTCCGGGGCCTGCGCCGCGGCGGCCTCGAGGCGCGATATCTCCTCCTTTGGGAGGAAGGTGAAGAGCCTCAAGAAGCGGGGGACGTCCTTGTCGTCCGTGTTGATGAAGTATTGGTAGAACTTGTAGGGGGTCGTCAAAGCCGGGTCCAGCCACACCTGCGTGCCCTTCTCCGTCTTGCCGAACTTGCCGCCGGCCGCAGTGGTCAGAAGGGGGAAGGTCAGCCCGTAGGCCTGCTTCTGGCGCAGCTTCTGGATGTAGGAGATCCCCAGCGTGATGTTGCCCCACTGGTCGTCGCCGCCGGCCTGCAGGAGGCAGCCGTGCGCGTCAAAGAGGTGCAGGAAGTCGTAGGCCTGCATGATCATGTAGCTGAATTCCGTGTAGGAGAGGGACTGCTCGCGCTCCAGCCGGCTCTTGACCGAATCCTTTTCCAGCATGTCCTTGACCGTGAAGTACTTCCCGACCTCCCGGAGCCACTCGATGCAGGAGAGCTTCGATATCCAGTCGTTGTTGTTGACCATCCGGGCCGCGTTGCGCAGCTTGGAGTCGAAATCGAGGAAGCGCGAAAGCTGCTCCCGGACCCCGGCCGCGTTCTCCCGGACGAGCTCGGGCGTGAGCAGGCTGCGCTCCTCGGACTTGCCGCTGGGGTCTCCCACCATGCCGGTCGCGCCGCCGATGAGGGCGATGGGGGTGTGGCCCGCCTTCTGCAGGCGCATCATCCCCAGGATGGGGACCAGGCTGCCCAGGTGCAGGCTGCGGCCGGTCGGGTCGAAGCCGACGTAGAAGCTCAGGGGCTTTTCATCGAGCAGGCGCGAGAGGTCCTCTGGGTGCGTAGCCTGCGCGACAAAGCCGCGCCACTTGAGCTCGTTGAAGACGGAATCTGCCATGGGGGGTCCTTTTTCGCCGATGGCCATTATAACATGTATTATTTGCTACGATTCGGTTTCCATGCTCGAGCCAAGGAAGATCTCGGGGTTCGCCGACTACAGCGAGGCGCAGAACGCCGCCCTCTCGCGCTGGATCGACTCCTTGGAGGAGACGTTCCGGCTCTACGGGTTCACCCGGCTGACCCCGCGCCCGCTGGAGCTGCGGGAGGTGTTGCTCTCCCGGGGGGGCATCCAGAAGCAGATCTTCGGGGTCTCCCGGCTCCCCGACGACGCCGGGACCGAATTGGCCCTGCCCTTCGACCGCACCGTCCCGCTCGCGCACTGGGTCGGCCTCAACGCCAAGGAGATCGTCTTCCCCTACAAAAGGTGGGACATCTCCCACTCCTTCCGCGGAGAGAGGGCCCAGGCCGGCCGCTTCCAAGGGTTCTTCCAGGCCGACGTGGACATCATAGGCCAGGGGAAGCTTGACCTGAACGCGGACGCGGAGTGCATCGCGGTGCTTTACGAGGCGCTCCAGAGGCTGTCTTTGGGCGACATCGCGGTCTCGCTAAACCACATCCAGCTGGCCCGTTCGCTGCTGGCGGACATGGGGACTCCGAATGACCGCATCGCGGGCGCCCTGCGCGCGCTCGACAAGCTGGACAAGGTCGGCGCCGACGAAGTGGTCGAGGACTTGGTGCGATCGGTCCAGATGGAGAAGCAGGCGGCCGGGAAGGCGGTGGATGTGTTTTCGTACCGAGGACCCCTGGCGGGATTCCCGCTCAAGGCCTCGGACTGCGCCGCGGAGCTGAGCGCCGTTTGGGATGGCCTGCTCTCGCTCGGGGTGCCGGAGGGCGCGCTCCGCTTCGCGCCCGGGACCGTGCGGGGCCTCGACTACTACACGGGCGCCGTGTTCGAGTTCCACCTCAAGGGCCGCGAGGACTTCGGCTCCGTGGCCGGAGGCGGCCGCTACGACGATCTGGCTTCGACCTTCACCGACATGAGCCTGCCCGGCGTGGGCGGCTCCATCGGAGTGACCCGCCTATTCGACGCGGCCTGCAAGAGCGGGCTCGTGCGGCTGGATGCGCGCACCGAGGCCGAGGTCTTCGTAGGCTTCCGGACCCCCGAGCTCAGCGGCTTGGCGCAGACTCTCGCCAAGGAGCTGCGTTCGAAGGGCCTCCGTGTGGACCTTTACTCCGGCCCCAAGGCCAACGTGGGAAAGCAGCTGGGGTACGCCGGGAAGAAAGGTCTGCGGACCGCGGTCATGGCCATGGACGCCAAGTCCATCGTCGTGCGCGACCTTCTCAAGAGCGAGCAGAAGGACGTTCCTGCCGTGGAGGAAGCGGTCGCTCTGGCGCTGAGCGCAGCGCGGCCCGGCCCCCGCCCCTAGGTTCCCGCGCTCAGGTATCCCGGCACTGACCGGATGTCGTCTAAGACCGGGGCCCCGCTCTCGAAGAGCCGGTGCTTGGCCTGGAAGCCTTTGGCGATGAGCGCGCAGCGCACCCCCATGGCCCGCGCCGTCTCCGCGTCGTGCAGCGTGTCGCCTATCAGGATGATCCGGGCGGGGTCCGTCGGACAGGAGCGCACCCAGTCGCGGCCCAGCTCCACCTTGCTGGCCGAGTAGTGGTCCTGCAATCCTAGGACGGGATCGAAGTAGCCCCGGATATTGAAATGGGCCAGCGACTTCTCGAGCATCCCCCGATGGTAGGCGGAGAGCACGCCCTGGCTGAGCCCCTTGTCCCGCAGGGTCCGCAGGACGTCCTCGGCGCCCTCGTGCAGGCGGCCGTCGGTCCAAATGCGGGAGTGGTAAAGCTCCACCCACTCCATCGCAGGGACGTCGTAGGGCTCGGCGTCGAAGTCGAAGCCTATCTTCCGGTAGAACTCTTTCACCGGGAAATCGAAGTGCTCGAGATAGTACTCCAGGGGGATTGCGGGCATGGACCGCCGGCGGCGCAGCTCGTTGAGGCATTCCAGGCAGATCCCGGCATCGTCCAAGAGCGTGCCGTTGAAGTCCCAGATGACGCGCTGGAAGCCGTTCACTGCTCGGCGCGGCGGTCGATGACGAACCGGGAGCCGGCCTTGTCCTGGAGCTTGGCGAATTCCTTAAGCTCGGCGCAGATCTGGCTCACCTGAGCGTAGGAGTCCAGGCGCCTGCGGCCGTTGTGGCAGACCCCGATGGAGATCGAGAGCAGGGGATGGTCGGTGAGCCGGCCTTGGCGGTCCCTGGCGAGGATCTTGCCGCGGGCCCGGTCCTCCTCGGAATAGAAGGAAGGTGAGAGGCGGTCGAACTCCGAGACGACGCGCCGGCAGAGCGTCTCCATGCGGTCGGGGTGGCTCACGATGATGAAGTCGTCGCCCCCGATGTGGCCCAGGAAGTCCGTCCCTTGCCCCAGCTCGCGCACGGCGTCCACCAAGAGCCTGGCGGTCGCCCGGATGACGCGGTCCCCGGCGTCGTAACCGAAGCGGTCGTTGTAGGCCTTGAAGTCGTTGAGATCGAGGTAGAGCACGGCGAAGGGGCCCTGGGAGGCGACTGCTTGGCTGATGCGGTTCTCGATCATCACGTTGCCCGGCAGATGCGTCAGGGGGTTGGCGTCGAGCCCCTGGCGCATGCGGCGCAGGATCATGCGGATGCGGGCGATCAGCTCCTCGACGCTGAAAGGTTTGGTGAGGAAGTCGTCGGCGCCGCTGTCGAGGCCCTGGATGCGGTTCTCGACCCCGCCCGCGGCGGAAAGGATGACGACAGGCAGATGCTGGAGGCCTGGGTCAGCCTTGAGCTCCCGGCAGACGCTGAAGCCGTCCTTGCGCGGCATCCAAAGATCCACCACGGCGATGTCCGGCGGCTCGGCGCGTATGGCCTCCAAGGCTTCCTGGCCGTCGCAGGCCGTGCGCACCTCGAAGCCTTCCTTTTCGAGGGCAGCCTGCATCAGCTTCAGGATCAGCGGCTCGTCGTCCGCCACTACCAGCCGGGCTTTGCGCTCGCCCGGCCGAGCGGGGAGGCCGTTCGAAGGGTCATGGTCCGTCATGATGTCGCAGGGACAGGGTAGCTTATCGGTATCCAGGGGGTCAACTTCGTCGAAATTGACAGGCTTTTTCGGTTAATTATAGAATCATTTCACATTGCTCTTTGCATGCCGATGAACGCCGCTCCGCAGCCGGCTCGCCGCAGCGCGTTGTCCGCCCTGGGCGCGGGGACAGAATTGGTCGCCTTCGCTCTCGGGGGCTATTTCGTCGGCCGCTGGGCGGACCGGCATTTCGGGACGCATCCCTGGCTCCTGTTGGCCGGCATTCTTTTGGGCATACTTCTTGGGCTTTATCAGTTCGTCCGAGAGACGGCAGCCCCTCGGGATCGTGGTCCGTAGCGCGGCCGGAGGGACAGTCGCCATGCTTGCCGCGGCTGCCGCGCTGTGGGCGGGCCTGCCCCGCGCGCTGGCCGGCGAGGCCCTCAAGGGCCTGGGTGCGGCTTGGGCCGTGTCCGCGGCGTGCTTCGCCGCGCTCGCGGCCGCGCGGGGGCGTTCGATGAGGGCGTTCCTGTGGACCTACGGCGCAGGCTTGGCGGCGCGCGTTCTCGTGCTGGCCGGTCTGATGGCCGCAGTGTGGAGCCTGCCTTCGGGCGCCCAGGCCGCGCGGCTTCTCGCGTACGTTTTCGGCGTGGTCGGCTTCCTGCTGCTGGAAGTCGGATGGTGGAAGAAGTCGGGAGGTCAAAGCCAGGCACCGAATGAACTTCGATGAGGTCGTAAGCCATCATGTGCTCGACCACACGATCCGGCCGCTCTTCGCGGTCGGCGGGATCCGCTTCAACCTCACCAAGCACCTGCTGATGATGTGGGGCCTGGGCGCCGCGCTGCTGATCGCGGTCTCCCTGCTCGCCCGGGGCCGCTCCAAGGCCGCGGGGCTCGCCCGCATGGCGGTCGAGATGGCCGTGCTCTTCATCCGCAACGACATCGTGGACCCCATCCTCGGGCACGGCGGCCGCGCGTACCTGCACTATTTCTTGACGCTTTTCTTCTTCATCCTCCTCTGCAACCTGGGCGGCCTCGTTCCCTTCGGCGCCACGGCGACGGGCAACATCGCGGTGACCGCGGCCCTGGCGAGCTGCACCTTCGGGCTCATCGTGCTCGGCGGCATCCGCGCGCAGGGGCTGCTCAGCTTCCTCAAGCACATCATTCCCGGTGGGCTGCCCTGGGCGATCGTGCCGATCATGGTCGTCGTGGAGGTCGCGGGGCTCTTCGCCAAGTGCATCGCCCTGACCATCCGTCTCTTCGCGAACATGATCGCCGGGCACATCGTGGCTCTCGGGTTCTTGTCCTTGATCTTCACCTTCGCCGCCTCCAGCCGCCTGGTGGGGCTCGCCGTGGCGCCCTTTTCCGTGCTGCTGGTCGTCTTCGTCAACGCCCTGGAGATACTCGTCTGCCTTCTGCAGGCGTACATCTTCACGGTGCTGACGGCCGTTTTCGTGGGCGGGGCTCTGCACCCGCATTGACAACCCGGCCCCGCGGCGCGCGCCGCGGGGCCGGAGGTCGCAAACGGAGGATAGAATGCTCAACATCGGACTCGGCTACATCGGCGTCGGCATCGCCATAGGCGTGGGCCTTTTCGGCGCGGCGCTCGGCATCGGAAAGCTGGCGAGCGCGGCGCTCGAAGGGACGGCCCGGCAGCCGGAGGCTGCTGGCTCGCTGCAGACGCTGATGATCATCGCCGCGGCGCTCATCGAAGGCCTGGGGCTCTTCGCGCTCGTCATCGCCTTCCTGGCGGTCGCCACGCTCAACAAGAGCCTGCAGACGGGGGAACCGGCGGCGCCGGCTTCAGTCGAAGCGGCGCACCGCTAGGCGGCCGCGGATGGACGCCCTGCTGAGCCCCGATCCGGGCCTCTACATCTGGACGATCGTCAGCTTCCTGGTCCTCGTGGGCCTGCTCAAGGCCTTCGCCTGGGGTCCTTTGCTCCGCGCGGTCGAGGAGCGCGAGCACGCCATGCGCCGGGAGCGGGAGCTGGCGGAGGCCGCGAGGCAGGAGGCCGAGGACATACGGCGGCGGCTCTCCGAGAAGCTCGACGGGGCCGCCGCGCAGGCCGAGGAGATCCTCTCCCAGGCGGGCCGGGAAGGTTCGGCGCTGCGTGAGCGCCTCAAGAAGGAGGCCGAGGAGGATTCCCGGCGGCTGCTGGAGAAGTCGCGCGAGCAGCTCTCCGAGGAGAAGGCGCGCCTGGTGCTGGAGCTGCGCAGGGAGGTCGCCGCGCTTTCCGTCCAGGCGGCCGAGCGGCTCCTCAAGAAGAGCGTGGACGCGCGCGTGAAAGAAGAGACCCTCGCCCAGTTCCTGCGCGAGATGGACTCGCGCGGGGCGAAGGGGGCGGGAGGCCGCGCTTGAGGCTCTCCGATGCGGTCCTGGCGCGGCGCTACGCCGCCGCGTTCGTGCTGGCCGCGGCCCGGGCGCCGGCTGCGGAAAAGCCCGTGGCCGAGCTGCGGCAGGCTGCGCGGTCGCTCGCCGGGGAAATGACGCTCTTCCGCCACCCGCGGCTCTCGTCCGCCGTGAAGAAGAGCTTGCTCGCGGCGGCCGTCGGGAAGTCGGTTTCCAAGACCACGCTGCGCTTCTTGGAACTCCTGATCGACAAGAGGCGCTTCGGCCTGCTCCCGCAGATAGCGGAGGAGGCGGGGAAGGTGCTCGACGAGAAGAACGGCCTGCTCCGCGCCGCGGTCCGCTCGGCGGTTGCGCTGACTCCGGCAGAGGCCTCGGCCCTGCGGGAGCGCTTGACCCGGTTCAGCGGCAAGAAGGTGGAGCTGGAAGTCGGGGTCGATGAAGGCCTGCTGGCCGGGCTGCGGGTGCGGCTCGGCGACTGGGTGCTCGACGCAAGCCTGCGGGGCAGGCTGCGCAGGATGGGAGAATCCTTGGCGGCATAGAGACTATGGCTATTAGACCAGAAGAGATCACCAGCGTCCTCAAGGACCAGATTTCGGGCTTTGCGGGCGCGACGGACATCGCGGAGGAGGGCTTCGTCCTCCAGGTCGGGGACGGCATCGCCCGGGTTTACGGGCTCGAGAACGCGATGGCGGGGGAGCTGCTCGAGCTCCCGCACGGCATCTACGGGATGGCGCTCAACCTGGAGAAGGAGAACGTCGGCTGCGTGCTCTTCGGCCGCGACGAGCTCATCGGCGAAGGCGACCCTGTGCGCCGGACCGGCCGCATCATGCATGTCCCGGTCGGGGAGGCGCTCATCGGCCGCGTCGTCAATCCCCTGGGCCAGCCTCTCGACGGCAAAGGCCCGATCCACGCTTCGGGCAGCCGGCCGGTGGAAGTCATCGCCCCGGGGGTCGTCGAGCGCCAGCCGGTCAATTTCCCGCTTCAGACCGGGCTGAAGGCGATCGACTCCATGATACCCGTCGGGCGGGGCCAGCGCGAGCTGATCATCGGGGACCGGCAGACGGGCAAGACCGCGGTCGCCATCGACACGATCATCAACCAGAAGGACGCGCCCAGGCGCCCGGTCTGCATCTACGTGGCCGTGGGTCAGAAGCAGTCCACGGTCGCGGGGGTGGTCAAGACTCTTTCGGACTTCGGCGCGATGGACTACACCATAGTGGTCAGCGCCGGGGCTTCGGACCCGGCCCCCCTGCTCTACCTCGCCCCGTATTCCGGCTGCGCGATGGGCGAGGAATTCCTTTGGGCGGGCAAGGACGTCCTGGTCATCTACGACGACCTCTCCAAGCACGCGCAGGCCTACCGCCAGCTTTCGCTGCTGCTGCGCAGGCCTCCGGGCCGGGAAGCCTACCCCGGCGACGTCTTTTACCTGCACTCGCGGCTCCTCGAGCGCGCCTGCAGGCTCTCGGAAAAGAACGGCGGCGGCTCTTTGACGGCCCTGCCGATCATCGAGACCCAGGCCGGCGACGTCTCGGCGTACATTCCGACGAACGTCATATCGATCACGGATGGGCAGATCTACCTGGAGTCGGGGCTCTTCTACAGCGGCATCCGCCCGGCGCTGAATGTCGGCATCTCGGTCTCGCGGGTGGGCGGGGCGGCTCAGACCAAGGCGATCCGGCAGGTGGCGGGAAGGCTGCGGCTGGACCTGGCGCAGTACAACGAGCTGGCCGCATTCGCCCAGTTCGGCTCGGACCTGGACAAGGCCTCCCAGCAGCAGATCGCCCGCGGCCAGCGGATGGTGGAGCTGCTCAAGCAGGACCAGTACCAGCCGATGTCGGTTTCGGAGCAGGTGGCGGTCCTCTTCGCGGGAGTCAACGCCTTCGTCGACGAGCTCCCGGTCGAATCGATCCGCCGCTTCGAGGCCGGGCTCCTCGGCGCCCTGAAGAAGCGCCGGCCCGAGCTGCTCCAGGAGATCGCGGAGAAGAGGACACTGGAAGACGAACTGAAAGCGAGGCTGACGGAAGCCTGCGCGGAATTCAGAAAGGAGTTCCAACCATGAAAAGCGCGTTGTTGACGGCGTCGTTGGCGGCGGCTTTGGGCGCGATGCCCGCGGCCGGCCAGCAGGATCCGGCGGGACAGGCACGGGCGCCCCAGGCGCCCGCCCGGGCGCCGGCCCCCCAGGGGCAGGTCATCGGCCTGACCCTCCTGGAAGACCTGGTCGCGATAGGCCACACGGACCTGGCCGGCATCTTCGGCTTCGTGCCGGAGCAGGCGTCGGCTTTCGCGATGGCCGACTTCCTCATGCGCGACCACAAGTCCCTCAAGCGCTTCGTGAAGAAATGCGAGGGGGACTTCAAGAAGGCCCACGGCGTCAGCCTCTGGGACAAGCAGGTCCTCCTGCATCTCGTGACCATCAACGCCTCCGGCGCGGACGCCATGGGCATGAGGAAGGTCCCGGCCCCCTGGATGGACCGGATCAACACGCTCTGCCTCGTCGAGGGCCTGCCGCTCGAGATCGTGGTCCAGCGGCGGGGAAGCAAGTAGCCCCTCCATGAAGCGCGCGCTGGTCACGGGGGCCGCCGGCTTCATCGGATCCAACCTCGCGCTCGAGCTCGAGCGCCGGGGCTGGGGGGTGGTCGCGCTCGACGACTTCAGCTCGGGCCATTTCGAGAACCTCCGGGGGTTCCGCGGCGAAGTGATCGCGGCCGACGTGTCGAAACCCGAGGACTGGCAGGACAGGGTCGGGCCGGTGTCCGCGGTGTTCCACCAGGCGGCGATCACGGACACCACCGTGAGCGACCAGATGCGCATGATGCGCGTCAACGTCGAGGGCTTGCGCGACGTGCTCCGCTTCGCGGCGAGGGCGCGCGCGAGATCCGTGGTCTACGCCTCCTCCGCCGGCACCTACGGCGCGGGCCCCTGCCCCATGCGCGAGACCCAGGAGCCGAATCCCCTGAACATCTACGGGTTCTCGAAGGCGGTGATGGAGCGCGTCGCGGCCGGCTTCGTGCGCAAGGCGCGCGGCCTGCGGGTGACCGGGCTGAGGTACTTCAACGTCTTCGGGCCCCGGGAGTCCCACAAGGACAAGGCCGCCAGCATGGTGTGGCAGCTCTATGTGCAGATGAAGGCCGGGCGGCGCCCGCGCATCTTCAAGCACGGGGAGCAGTATCGGGACCAGATCTACGTCCGGGATGTCGTGGAGGCGAACCTCCGGGCCCTGGAGGCTCGGCAGAACGGCGTCTTCAACGTGTGCACGGGAAGGGGCACCGACTTCAACGCGGTCGTCTCGGCGCTCAACGGGGTGTTGGGGACGTCCTACGAGCCGGAATATTTCGACAACCCCTATCTGTTCTACCAGAACCAGACCCTGGGGGACGCGGCGCAGGCCAAGAAGGCCCTGGGGTTCGCCGCGCGCTGGGGCTTCGCCGACGCGGTGCGGGATTATCTCGGCGGAGTGCGGGAGGGCGCGCTGCGCGATTGAGCCATGGCTTCCCTTCGGGAGATCCGGCGCAAGATCAAGTCGGTGCGGTCCACCGAGCAGATCACCAAGGCGATGAAGATGATCGCCGCGGCTCGCATGCGCAGGGCCCAGGCGTCGATCCTCGCCTCGCGGCCCTTCGCGGCGAAGATGGAGGAGCTGGTGCACAGCCTCGCGGCGTTGGAGCGCGCGGCGCTCGAAGGGAAGGCCGAGGTGGACCACCCGTTCTTCAGGCCTCCGGCATGGGACCGCCCAGGCGGCGCCGGGGAGTTCTTGATCCTCGTGGCGGCCGACAAGGGCCTCTGCGGCGGCTTCAACGCGAACGCCCAGCGCTCGGCGATCGAGTGGATCCGGCGGCGTCAAGAGAGGCCGGTCATCCTGGCGGTCGTCGGCCGCAAAGCCCGCGACTTCGCCTCGCGCCTATCCGGGGCTTCGGTGGCCTGCGAGCTGGCCGGCATCTTCCCGAAGGTCTCCTTCGCGCACGCCGAGCTGCTGGGCGAGGCGGCCATCTCGGCCTACCTGCAGGGCAGGGCGGCCTCGGTCACCGCGATCTACAACGAGTTCCGGTCCGTGATGTCCCAGCGGGTCGTCGAGCGGGAGCTTCTGCCGATCGCCGTCAAGACCGAAGCGGCCAGGGCGATGGACTTTCAGTTCGAGCCCGAGCGGCGGCGGGTGCTCTCCGCCTTGCTGCCCCGCTACCTGAAGGCCCAGCTCTACCGGATCCTGCTGGAATCTCAGGCGGCGGAGCTGGCCGCGCGGATGAACGCGATGGATTCGGCGTCGAGGAACGCGGGGGAGCTGATCGACTCGCTGACCCTCACGCTCAACCGCACCCGGCAGGGCTTGATCACGCGGGAGATCGCCGAACTGGTGGGCGGCGCGGAGGCCCTGGCCTCCTGATTCGAAGGAGAAAGACAATATGGCGGCTCCAGAAACGAACGTGGGCGAGCTGGCGCAGGTCATCGGGCCGGTCGTAGACGTCGAATTCCCCTCGGGAAAGCTGCCGGCCATCTACAACGCGCTGAAGATACGCGTCCCGGAGGGCGGCGGCAAGGAGCGCGAGGTGACGGTGGAGGTGGCCCAGCATTTGGGAGACAACACCGTGCGCGCGATCGCCCTCGGTTCGACCGACGGGATGCGCAGGAAGATGCCGGTGCTCGACACGGGCGCCCCCATCACCGTCCCCGTCGGCCCGGCCTGCCTGGGCCGCCTGCTCGACGTCCTGGGCGAGCCCAAAGACGGCCGCGGCCCCGTGGATGCGAAGGAGAAGCTGCCCATCCACCGCCCTCCGCCGCCCCTCTGCGAGCAGCGGACCCAGGCGCAGATATTCGAGACCGGCATCAAGGTCATCGACCTGCTCGAGCCCTACATGAAGGGCGGCAAGGTGGGCCTCTTCGGCGGCGCGGGGGTGGGCAAGACCGTCGTCATCATGGAGCTCATCAACAACGTGGCCAAGGAGCACGGCGGCGTGTCCGTCTTCGGCGGCGTCGGCGAGCGCTCCCGCGAGGGGAACGACCTCTGGCTCGACATGCAGCATTCGAAGCTCTCCGACGGATCCACGGTGCTCTCAAAGACGGCGCTCGTCTACGGGCAGATGAACGAGCCGCCGGGCGCGCGCGCCCGCGTCGCGCTGACGGCGCTCACCCAGGCCGAGCACTTCCGCGACAAGGAGGGCCAGGACGTCCTGCTGTTCATCGACAACATCTTCCGCTTCGTGCTGGCGGGCTGCGAGGTGTCGGCCCTGCTCGGGCGCATGCCCTCGGCCGTGGGCTATCAGCCGACGCTGACGACCGAAGTGGGCGCGCTCCAGGAGCGGATCACCTCGACGCAGAGGGGCTCGATCACCTCCATCCAGGCGGTCTACGTGCCGGCGGACGACCTGACCGACCCGGGCGTGGCGACCACCTTCACGCACCTGGATGCGACGACCGTGCTTTCGCGCGCCTTGACGGAGATCGGCATCTATCCCGCCGTGGACCCGCTGGACTCCACCTCGCGCATCCTGGACCCGAAGATCGTAGGGGAGGAGCACTACTCGGTGGCGCGGGCGGTCCAGAAGATCCTGCAGCGCTACAAAGACCTCCAGGACATCATCGCCATCCTGGGCATCGACGAGCTCTCCGACGAGGACAAACTCACGGTGTCCCGGGCCCGCAAGATCCAGCGCTTCCTCTCGCAGCCGTTCCACGTGGCCGAGCAGTTCACGGGTTGGCCCGGCAAGTACGTCCCGCTGAAGGAGACGATACGGGGATTCAAGGAGCTCGTCGAAGGCAAGCACGACGCCCTGCCGGAGCAGGCCTTCTTCATGGTCGGCGCCATCGACGAGGCGGTGGAGAAGGCGAAGACGCTGGCCTGAGCCCATGAACTCCAAAACGCTCACCTTCGAGATGGTCACGCCCGAGAGGGTGGCGCTCAGCCGCCCGGCGGACTTCGTGGTCCTGCCGGCCTTCAAGGGCGAGATGGGCGTCCTGCCGGGCCACGAGCCGTTCATCGTCCAGCTTCAGCCGGGGGAGCTGCGGGTGATCGCAGACGCCGAGCTCATCAGCTTCTCCATCTCGGGCGGCTTCGCCGAGATACTGGGCGACCGGGTGTCGGTCTTCGCGGAGACCGCAGAGATGGCCTCCGAAATCGACGAGGAGCGCGCCCGACAGGGCCTGGAGAAGGCGAAGGCCGCCCTGCGCCGGCCCAAGGACTCACTCCTGAGCGTGGAGCAGGCGGCCGCCATGATCAAGCGCGAGGCCGCGCGCCTGCGCGTGGCCGGCCTCAAGCGGCGCCGGCCGAAGGGCGGGCGTTGAAGCCGGCCCTCCTGGCCGCCTTCCTCCTGCTTCCCGCGGCGGGCCGCGCGAGCCCCTCCGTCCCCAACGCCCTCAACTGCGCCCTAGGCGGCGGTGAGTCTTCCAACTACGTCCTGCCCTCGCGGCCTTCGGCCCCCTTCGAGGTTCACGTCGTCAGCGTGAAGGAGGGGCGCTTCGGGGCCGACGAATCTGCGCGGGAGCGCGGGGCCGCGGGCTCCGTGCGCGTTGTCATTCATAAGACCCGAAAGCCGGCTGTCCTGGTGCTGAACGCGCAGACACCCACGCTCTGGAGCCTGCTCGTCGCCAAGGAGGCCTCCCTTCAGGAGGTAATCCTGCAGGGCCCCGGCGATCAGACCGTCAAGGGCGCGCCGGATGGGATCGCCGTCGGCAAGAGGACCCCTCAAGAGGCGGGCGCCCTGTCGGACCATTGGGAGGCGTCTGGCGAGTTCCAGACCATGATCCAGGGCATCCGCTGCCTGACCGGAGTCAGAGAGGCGTCGTTTCAAGGCTGCGCGCTGGGGCTTGTGTTCGAGGTGCCGCACTATCGCCCGGAGGCGCAGGGCGTGGAGGCAGACGACATTGCGCCCGCCTGCCCGGGTTCCCTCGCGCAGCAAGCCGATTTCAAGGCCGGTTCTTCCTCTTCGCCCGCTATCGTCGTGCATTTGACGCCGGATTATCTCTCGGCCAGAGCCGAAGCCATCCTGCTCAAGGGCGACAAGACCTTGCTCGACGCCGGCGCGGTCTCCGACCTCGTCGCGGTCATGGAAAGGGGCGACGGCCGTCTGCAGTCGCTCGCGGCCCAAGCCCTGGGGGAGCTGGGGCCCGCGGCCAGGGAAGCGGCGCCGGCGCTCAGGCGCGCGCTCAAGAGCAACGACCCCGGCCTGCGCAAGGAGGCGAAGGCAGCGCTTCGGCGGGTGGAAAGGCGCTAGGGCGCCCGGTCAGGCGGCCGCGATCTTTGCGAGGTGGATTTCCACGCCGGTGGAGACCAGCGTCGAAATCCCGGACAGAGTCCGTCCCACCTCGTCGCGTCCCGGGAGCGGGCCCCTCGTCTGGAAGAGGAGGTGGCCGATGGGCCCCCTCAGCCCGGCAAGGGGCGTGTGGAATGTGCTGGGGTCCAGCCACGAGGCGGCCTCCGCGGCCGGGAGCTTCTGGAGGTACTCTCCGGTCCGGAACTCGCCTTTGACCGCTACGGGCCTCAGCGCGGACCCTTCGCACAGGTAGGCGGCCGCCGCCCAGGCCCCCTCCAGGCGCGGCAGGACGCAGTCCACCACCTTGCCCAGGAACTCCGCGGAGGTCAACGCGTCGCCGCGGAACATGCCCGCGATGTCGTCGTGGAGGGTCAGCTCGCTGGATGTCCGGCGCAGGCGCTGGGACTGCAGGTGCACGAGCCCGGCGAAGAACTGCACTGCCTGCTGGGAGTTCAGCTTGACCCAGCGGCTCATATCCCCGCGGAAGAGCTCAAAGAGGACAGTCGGCCCGACCGCCGAAGCGGAGGCGGTGCGGCAAGCCTCCTCTACGAGGGCCATCTCTCCGAAGAAGTCGCCGGGACCTAGGATGGCCAGGTCCTTCGATCCCCCGTCGGCCGCGCGCACGTGGATGCGTATGCGGCCGCTCGAGATGAAGTAGAGGCTCATCCCGATGGAGCCCTCCTGGAACACGGGTGCCTTGTCCGCGAGCTCCTTGGGCCTGAGGAACTCGGCCAGGCCCGCGAGCTGACGCTCGGGCATCCCCTTGAGGAGGTGAAGGGAGCGGAGGAGCTTGAGCTTCTCTTCGTACTGCATGCTAGACCTTTCCGGCGCCGCGCATCGCCTCGCGGTAGAGACGGTAGAACTGGTCGTTGTCCGCCACGGCTTGGCGCGTGATGGCCTTGATCTTCGAGAGCTCCCGCTCCGCGACCACGAAATTCACGCTCTTCGTGAAGGCCGTCATGTTGTTGAGGGTCTTGAAATCCTTGCCGACGAGCCCGACGCACATGTGGCGCCGCAGGAGCATCGCCATGGGCTGGACCGTCCTTAGAACGAGGTTCTTCTCGGGCGAGCCGCCGAATTCCTCATGGACGACCATGACCTCGTACTTGTTCGTCTGGAGCCAATGGACCGCGTCCTCCGCCTTGGCGGGGGTGTGCACGACGTAGCCGGCCCCCTCGAGCTCGGCCTTCACCTGCGCCTGCTGTTCCGCTTGGTCGAAGCAGGCCATCGCGAGCTTGCGGGTCTCCGAGAAGTCCTCCTCGGCCGGCGGCGCGGCGACGCCCGCGAGGGCTTCGGCGCCGTCGGGCGGCTGGGCGACAGGCGCCGGCTGCGGCGCCGGGGCGGCCGGCTCGGGCTCCTTCGGTGCTGGAGGCTTCGGCTCAGGCGCCTTCGCGGAGGCTTGCGGCGCAGGTTCGGGCGCGGGGGCGGCAGCGCTCTGGGAAGCGCCGTCCCCGGCGGGCGCCGCGGCCTCGGGTGCGGGCGTCGATTGGGGGATGCGTATCTCGATGGAGGCCTGGCACTTGGGGCACTTTCCCATGATGACCGGCACGCCCTTGGGGAGCCGGTCGTCGGGGACCACGAGCTTGGAGGAACACGAGGTGCAGACTATCTCCATGACTATTTCGCCTCCAGGTGCGCCTTGTCGTACTCGGTGTCGATGGCCAGGCCTTCGATGTCGGTCGTCTTCTCGCCGCGGGCCTGGCGGATCGTGTCGATCCCGCGCTGGACGATGGCTTTGCGCGTCGCGTAGAGCTCCGCGTTCTCCTTGGTGACTAGGCCGTCCTCGAAAGCCTTGATGAGGGCTTGGTCGAAGGTCTGCATTCCGAAGGGCTGGCCCGCCTCCTGGATCTCGTAGAAGGTCTTCCCCTCGCACTCGCCCTGCAGGATCGACTCCTTGGTGCGCAAGTTGTTGCCGAGGATGTCGTGGATGGCCAGGCGGCCGCCGCCCACCTTGGGAACGAGGCGCTGGCCCACGATCCAGCGGATCGTCTCGGCCAGGCGCTGGCGGATCTGCTTCTCCTCCTCCTGCTCGAACATGCCCACGATGCGGCTGATAGTCTGGCCCGCGTCGATGGTGTGGAGGGTGCTCAGGACCAGGTGCCCGGTCTCGGAAGCCTTGAGCCCCAGCTCCACGGTCTCGCGGTCGCGCATCTCGCCGACCAGGATGACTTTGGGCGCCTGGCGCAGGGCCGCGCGAAGGCCGTTGGCGAAGGTGTCGAAGTCGCTTCCCAGCTCGCGCTGGTTGAAGGTCGCCTTGATGTTGGCGTGCACGAACTCGACGGGGTCCTCCAAAGTGACGATATGGATGGCCCGGTCCTCGTTGAGCTCGCGAAGGAGAGCGGCCAGAGAGGTGGACTTTCCGCTCCCGGTGCCGCCCGTCACCAGGATGAGGCCGGTCTTCTCCGAGGTCATCTTCCGGAACGCCTCGGGGAGCTTCAAGTCCTTCATCGTGGGGATGGTCGTTTCGAGCTTGCGCAGGATGATGGAGTAGTTCCCGCGCTGGGAGAAGATGTTCACGCGGAAGCGCGCCTTTCCCTCTAGGTAGTACGAGGCGTCGCAGGAGCCCTGTTCCAGGAGGGTCTGGGCCAGGCGGCGGTTGTTGTGGATCAGGTTCAGGGCGAATATCTCGGTCTGGAAGGGGGTCAGCTTCTCGATG
>Ga0315268_10003105_pt1 | contig 18424 bp, 9 predicted proteins | sample C1_top_MG_FD_204535 | JGI IMG/M metagenome (GOLD analysis project Ga0315268, IMG submission 204535) | Sediment microbial communities from Yellowstone Lake, YNP, Wyoming, USA - C1_top | ecosystem: Environmental > Aquatic > Freshwater > Lake > Sediment | place: USA: Wyoming | collected 2017-08-01
GAGCTGGACCCAGACAAAACATTTGTACCCGCCGTTTGAAGGAGACAGAAAAAAAGCAGCTTTTAGAAAAAAGCACTTGCCTAACCACATACCCGTTTATCTGCGGTTGAAAAGCACCTCACCCCGGCCCTCTCCCCAGCGCGGAGAGGGAGAAGCGTTCGTGTGGTTCGTGTCTTTCGCGGTTTCCTTGGGTCTTGGCGTCTTGGCGTTGAAAGAAAATCCGTGTCCACCCGCCGTGCTCGCGCTCGTCGCGGCAGGTCCGTGTCCATCTGTGGTTGAAATGTAATCTGTATCGAAATTGCCAGCGGTATGTGTTGAACTGGGGGCCGCATGAAACTTGTAAGAGCGTTTTTGGTGGGCAGTCTGCTGTTGACGGTCGCGCTGTGGTTGGAAAACGGAGGGAGGTTGGCGGCACAAGATTCGGCTGCCACCACGCCGCTGACCACGCAGACGCGTCGCGTTTACTCTCATCTGATCGAACCGCGTGAGCATCCCGATTACGACCGGCGCGCGGTGAAGCCGCCGACTTGGGAGACATTCAAGAACCGGACCCAGTTCACCACGTTGCGTAGTTTCACCGTCAAAGATGATCAGCTCGTCGGCTATGCAGAAGACCTTGAAAAGTACACGCGCACGCACGAACTCGGCGACGTGATCTGGCCGGACTATTCGGTTCTCTTTGCAAAAAATCTTGGCGACCTCGCCAGCGAAATCAAGCGGCGCGACTTGTACCTGTTCGACGTTTGGGGTTACGTGCCGGGGTCGGGACCGGGCGGTTACTGGCAGCAATTCACTCCGCCCGCCGATGCGTTCACGATTCTGGAATCGAAACTCGGCGAGCGCTGGCTGGGCACGGACATCGGCGAGCAGGACGGGCGTTACATCGGCGGCTACGCGAACCAATTGACGCCCGCCTCGGCCAGTCGTTTTGAGCAATACCTGAATTTCCAGCGTCATTTCGAGCGGATGAGCGACGATCTCGGCCACAAACATTCGGCGCTCGTCTCGCTGAACTTCGGCCATTATTTTCTGAAGGAAGGAACTTACACGCTCATCGGCGCGGAGACGGCGCAGGCGTTGCCGAACAACCAGGTTTACTACGCGTTCATCCGCGGCGCGGGCAAGCAATACGGAGTGCCGTGGTTCGGTAACGCGAGTATTTGGAATCGCTGGGGTTACAAAACCTACGGGTCGGCGGGCGGCAGCGGCGGCGAAACGCACAGTCCCACCAACGGCACCAGCTTGAGCCTGCTGAAGCGGCTCCTCTACTCGCACATTCTTTACAACTGCGTCGCCGTCGGTTTCGAGAACGGCTGGTTCGAGGGCGAGAAACTTTCGCCGGTCGGTCACATCCAGCAATCCGCGCAGCGCTGGGTGAAGGAGCATGGCCAACCCGGCGTCATGCACACACCCGTGGCGCTGCTGCTCGATTTCTATTCCGGTTGGTCGTTTCCGCGGCATCTTTATTCTAGTGATGTCTATCGCGTCTGGGGCAATCGCCCTTACGAGGCCGGCGATTTTTTCACCGAGGCGGTTCTCAACCAATTGTATCCGGGCTATCAAGACTCGTCTTATTTCCACGACGAATCTGGTTTCGTCGCGCCCACGCCCTACGGCGACATCGCCGACTGTTTGCTGAGTGACGCGCCGCTGTGGGCGCTCGACCGATACGCCGTCGTTATCGTGGCGGGCGAACTCGGCGGTGGGCGCGAAGTGCGCGACAAGCTTCAAGCCTACGCCGAGCGCGGCGGCCACGTCGTCCTCACCGCCGGCAACCTCGCCAAACTTCCGGGTGGGCTTGCGGGGAAAACAAAGGTGACGGCAAATACGACTCTTGCCTGCGGTCAAGGGCGGGTGACATTTTTCGCGAGTCCCTTCGGCGTGAAGGTCGAGCCGATGCCAAACCCGGCATTGCGCAGCGACACGGACAAACCGTTGCCGAAGCCTTACACCTTTGATGCTGACGTGCGGCGCGGCCTCGACAAGATTCTTCGCTCGCAGCAACTCTTCGCGGTGCGTGGCGAAGGGCTCAGTCTCATCACCTGCCGGAAGCGCGACGGCGAATTCACAATTGGCATCGCGAACAACACGTGGCGTGAACAGCCGTTCCGCCTCGAATCGCTCTGCGGTAAAATCGAGTTGCTTCGCGAATTGCCGCTCGACCAATCGGAGAATGGCATGGTCGGACAAACGCCCATCGGCGTGGACACCACGAAACTTGGAACGAGCGGCGAGAGCAAGATTACAGGCGGCGACGTTCGCATTTTCTCGGTGAAGGTGAAAGAAACCGGTATTGAAGAAATTCAACACGTTGCACCTGCGCCGCGTCCGCGCAGTCGCATCTTGACGCTGCGACGCGCGACCTCGATCAAGGAGGAAATTCTCGCGCGGCCCACGTTCTTCGAGCATTTCGACGGTGTGTGTGTGGATTGGCGCTATTTGCACGAGCGCGAAAAGGCAGCACTACGCGCGGAAAGCGGCTGGCTCAAACGCCAGGACGTGCGCATTGTCGTGGACCTGAGTTCAGGCGTGAATCTTTATCCGACGTTGCGGCTCATTGACAACGTGCACGCTGATTACGAGACGAATATGGCCACCATCAACGGCGTGTTGGCAAAGATGGAAATTCTCGGCACGCGAGATTTGATCATCGCGCTCCATCGTTACCCCGAGACTAACTTCACCGACGAGCAGACACGGACGGCGTTCACAGCGACCCTGAAAGCGCTCGCGCCCCAAGCTGCCGCGCGCGGCGTGACACTTCATCTTCGGGTTGGCTTTGGCAAACCGCCGTGGAATCTTGATGACGCTCTTCAGTGGCTCGACCGCGTCGGTGCGCCGAATCTGAAACTGGCGGCGAGCACCGCGTTGCTGGAGCGTCAGCAGCCTTCCGCCAAAATTGCGGCGCGGCTGAAGGACACACTGGGTTTGTGGCTGGTCGCTGCACCGCGCAGCGACGTCGCTGGCAAACTCTGGGACGCCCACGCGCCAATTCATTCCGCGCCCAACCTGGACTGGCTTGCGCGGTTGCTGAAACTCTCCGCCCCAACGCCGACGGTTCTAGACGCGCTTTACGAAAGTCAGGATGAAGAATATCTCGATGCCGTGGCTCTGGATCGAATTAGTCGCGGCGACTGAAGGAGCGCGGACTTCAGTCCGCTTCGCTAGACGCTGCAGACGAAATGTTTCTCCGCTGAATCCGCCCGCACATCGCGTCAGCAATGTCTTCCGCGCGCCACGAGGTACAGCCATCCGATGATGCCGGTCGCAAATGCGATGGCTGCGCATACGAAATAAGGCAGGTTTGGATGCGCCTGAAAAAACGCACCCGCAAACATCGGCCCGGCGATGCGAGCCAGACTGCCAGCTCCCTGCGCGATACCAATTGTTGCGCCTTGCTCGTTGGCAGGAGTGAGGTTGGATAGCAACCCGAATAATGGCGGGCGCGTCAGACCCGATCCAATCGCCAGCAAAGCCAGCACGCCGAGCAGCGTCCACCATGCCCCGCCGTTACTGCTGAAGAGCACGCTCCACGACAACTCGCCGTTCTGATGAATGTCGCCATGCATGAGTGGTACAAGCGCCAGGCTTGCGCCGGTCACGAACAAACTCCACGCAATCAATTTTCTTTCGCCAAACTTCTTTACGAGCCTTCCGATTGGGCCGCCCTGAACGAACGCACCCACGATACCGCAATACATGAACAAAGTTCCGGCGATGCGTCTGGCGATGTGCAAATCGCTGTCGGTCTGCAGGTCGAGCCCGAAGTTCCGCGAGATGATAAGTCCGAGCGTCAACTCGAAGCAGGTGAAACAAAACGTTGCGAGAAAGAAGATCACCACCAGCAAGCCGACGGTGGGCTGTCGGAGCGTGTGCTTCCACTGCGCGAAACGTGCCCGGGGCGCGACGTGTTCCGCCGTAGGCGTCCAACTTTCCGGTAGGATGAAAAAGGCGAGGATCAGGTTTATTGCGCATAACGCGCTTGCGACCCAACCTGGCCCACCTTCCCCGAACCAGTCCGCGCTCCGTCCACCGATCCACGGCCCGAAGATGAAACCCAAACCGAAAGCCATGCCGATCAGTCCCATTCGTTTCGACCGTTGTTCCGGCGGTGAAATATCGGCGATGTAGGCTTGTGCCACGGTGATATTCGCGCCGCAGAATCCGGCAAACGTACGCGAGGCAATGATCAGCCACAACGCGGTCGCTCCCGTGAACCGCGTTGCGAGCGCAAACCAGGCATAAGCCACCACCGAACCGGCGATGCTGATGAGCAATACCGGCCGTCGTCCCATCCGGTCTGACAATTGTCCCCACCATGGCGCGAAGATAAATTGCATCGCAGAGAACGAAGCCATGAGCAAGCCGAGTTCGAAGCCGCTTGCCTGATAACTCTTCGCGTAAAGCGGAAGTTGCGGTAGCACGATGCCAAAGCCAATGAGGTCAATGAACACCGTCAGGAAGATGATCAGGACGGAAGGCTTCTTCATGCGAGAAGAGGTGCGGGACGCGGGACGCGGACTTGGGCTTCAATTGACATCGCATAAGTCTAGTGACGAGGAGCAATGAGTCAAGAGACTGACGGAGGCGGGAACGGTTCGGTTTCCATTTTTGGTGGGGCGAGTGTCCTCGCGAGCCGGCTCGTCAGTAGCCTCGCCCCACCAAGCTAACCCACCATCACGGAGAGGCGTCGAGTCGGTTGTGCCGCTGGGGATTCGATTGGCGAGAACCTTCGTCGGCCATCACGCCGTTTTGACCTTCACCTTGTGGCCTTTGATGTTCGCGCGGTTCAGCTTGGCGAGAATGGCGTTGGCGTGGTCGCTAGCGACGTCCACAAACAAATGCCGCTCGCGGATGTCCACTTTGCCGACGACTTTTCCGGGCAGACCGGTCTCGCCTGCGATGGTGTTCACGATGTCAATCGGCGCGACGCCCATTTCTTCGCCGAGGTTCATGTGCAGTCGGGTGTATTGGCCGGCAGGCGGGCGATCCTTTTTCGGCGGACGGATGAACGCGGGCTTTTCTTCGACGCGCTCGCGTTTTTCCCAGGGCGGAGCGGATTTGTGACGTGGCTTCGATTCAACCGGCTTGCGAAACTCGGGTTTCACTGAAGCCAGAATCTCTGCGTCGGAGTAGGTTTTTTGGATTTCTGGTTTTGCTTCGGTTGGAGGTTTCGTTTCAGCCGCGGGTTTTTCTTCTGTAGATGGACCGGTGGTAGGGCGCGTCACTCCGTGCGCGCCGCTGGAAGGTGTGGGAACGTCGGCGCGCACGGAGTGACGCGCCCTACCTTCAACTGCGACAGGTAAAGTTTCAATCTTCGTGGGACGCGCCGAGCTGGAGACTGGCGCTGCGGGGGCGGGTTGTTTTATGGGACGAGCCGAGGCGGTGCTCGGCGCTCCGATGGCGCGCGCCGGGCGTTCCTCGCGGCGGTCGGCAAAACGTTGCGGGCGTTCGAAGCGTTCACGGCTTTCGTAGCGCGGAGCACGGCGGTCATCGTGACGTTGGCGCGGGCCGTCGCGGAAACCTTCGCGATGCGGACGATCGGGCCGGTCTGGACGTTCGTATTCCTCGGTGCGCGGTTGGCGCGCGGGAGTTTCTTCGCCGCTTTTCAACAGATGAATTAGCGCGGACGCAAGATCGGTGGAGTTGAAACCTTCCTCCAGCAAGCGCTCGATGAGTTGATCCTGCTTTTGGTATTCGCCGCTCTGCAACGTCGCGCGCAGCTTGCCGAGGAACACGTTTTCCCGCGCTTCCCCGACTTCCGCTTCGGTGGGGATTCGCGCGCGTTGGATGCGCATGTTCGTGTAACGCTCGATATTGCGGATTTGAAACAGCTCGCGCCCGGACACGAACGTGATCGCCCGCCCTTTGCGGCCCACGCGGCCCGTGCGCCCGACGCGATGCACGTAATCCTCGCCGTCGTAGGGCAGGTCGTAGTTGAACACCACCTCGATGTCATCCACGTCAATGCCGCGCGCGGCGATGTCCGTGGCGACGAGAAATTCCAGGCCGGACTTGCGGAACTTGTTCATCACGCGGTCGCGCATCGCCTGCGTCATGTCGCCGTGCAAGCGGTCGGCCATGTAACCGGCAGCTTCGAGATGATCCACCAGGTCATCCACCATGCGCTTGGTATTGCAGAAAATTATTCCGAGCTTGAGGTCGTGAAGATCAATGAGCCGCGTGAGCAATTCCATTTTGTAACGGCGGTCCACCTCGTAATAAACCTGCTCCACCGTCGGCACGGTCATCGCCTTTTGTTCGATGCGCACCTGTTGCGGGTCGCGCGAGTATTTCTCGATCAACTGCTGGATGGGGCGCGGAATCGTGGCGGAGAAAAAAACCGTCTGCCGTTCCTTGGGCGTGGCCTGGAGAATCAATTCGATGTCGTCGCGGAAACCCATGTTGAGCATCACGTCCACTTCGTCGAGGATGACCATCTTCACGGTTTCAAGCCGCAACGTGCCGCGCCGCATGTGGTCCATCACGCGGCCCGGCGTGCCGATGACGATTTGCGCGCCCCGCCGGAGGCCGTCGAACTGGCGCTCGTAGGATTGCCCGCCGTAAATCGGCAGCGCGTTGATGCCGTGTTTGAAGATCGCGAGCTTGTGGACTTCCTCGGAAACCTGCACGGCGAGTTCGCGCGTCGGGCAAAGGATGAGCACCTGCACCGCGCGCAATTTGGGGTCGGTCTTCTCGATGGCGGGAATGGCGAACGCGGCGGTCTTGCCCGAACCGGTCTGCGATTGGCCCACGACATCGCGCCCGGCCATCAGCACGGGAATGGCCGCGGCCTGAATCGGCGCGGCTTTCTCGAAGCCGAGTTTATCAATGGCCTTGCGGACTTCTTCGGACAGGTCGAGTTCGGAAAATAATTTTGGTGTCATTAAATCACGACCAGCCTACCTGAATGGCGGACTCAGCGAGAGCTAAATCTTGGTGAGGCCAAGAAGCGAAGGCTCGCGCGCAACTTGGAAAATCGCAAGGCAGACTTGTGCCTGCACCGGATCGTTCAGGCAAATCGCCCCTTCGCGAATCCGCGGCGAAGGCTCGCCTTCGAGCCGGAGCGGAAAGCGTTCGCTCAATGAACGCGCGTCGGCAGGGAAATCATCGAAGCCCCCGGCTCGCCCCATCGCGCGACTGACGAGGCGGAACAAGCCGTGGCTGCCGGGCGCGACTTGCTTCATCAACTCCACGGTCAACCGCCCCATCGTGTAGCGCGGGTTGATCTCCACGATGGGCTTGAGCCGGTAATCGCCTTGCGGCGTGCGATAGACAAACGCATCAATGCCGACCGGGCCGAGAAAACCCGCCCGTCGCAACTCCGCTTCGAGCAGCGAAAAAATATCCGCGAACAGCGCGTGCAGGCGCGTGGCGATGTCCGGCCTTCGCCGAGCCGTAGCCCAATTTGGGGGCAACACACAGTGGGTACGCGCCTCGGAACAGGTTTCATCTTCCTCCAGCTTCGGCCCGGCGAAGGCTGGCGGCTCGTGGAAAAGCTCGATCACATTCGTTGGAATCCGCCGTTCAAATTTCGGCGCAGCCCAGTTGCCTTGGAACTGGCCTCGGGCATCGGTGAGCATACCTGTGTAACCGCAGAGTTTCAGGCCATCGGTCGTCATCTCCAGTTGCACGGAAAAATCCTGCACGCGCTCCAGCCACGGCTCGATGACCAGTTGCCGGTGGTTTTCGACGGCCTTCTCAACCCAGCGACGGTGCGTTTCCAAAAGTTCCGGCTCGAACAAGCGAATCGCATTCCCACCCGCGAGACCGAGCGCCTGTTTGACCACGATTTTATGATGACCGCGCTGGCGAATCACGGCGATGGCATCGAGCGCGTCGTCGAGCGTTCCCACCGCCACGCCGACTTCGTCCCTAGTGCAGAGCCAATTCTCCGTAGGAGACGACGTGAGGAGTCTCTCATCTTTTGGGTGCGTGATGCGTGATGCGTGATGCGTGGAGGAAGTTTGAGACTCGTTACCTCGTCTCCTACAAGTAAGAATATTGAGGAGCAGCTCCGCGCTCCACGCCTTGGAATAAAGCTCCGCGATAGCCGGATTAAAACTTTGGCTCGCGGTGCGCTTCTCGCCCGTGAGGTTGGCGAAGATTGGTTCGAGCAACTGCACGCTGTCCGGCCCCCACGCCCACGGTCGCAGATGACCGAGCTTGCGCTCGGTGAGACTGAGGATGCTTTTTCGGAGCGCGGGTCTGTGACCCGCAGCCGCTTCGGTTTCAACAACGGCGTCCAATTGTTTTGTGATCCCTTTTGCCGACGTGCTGCGGCTCGCAGAGCCGCGGTCCGGGCTTTCCACAAACTCCGGCAGTGCGAAGCCCGCTTGCTTGATGCCGCTCAGGAATTCCACCGACGGCCGCCGCTCCACGAGCACGAGATCATCCTGGCGACACAGAAACTGCGGCAGGTTCGCGAGGTCGCGCGCTAGTTGCGCCTGATGTTTCGTGGGGTTGAAAGCCTTGCCCTGCGCGATGTGACCTTCGGCGAATGGATTGAAAACAAAAACATTCGGCGTGCGCCCTTTCGATTGCGAATACACGTCCAGTTCCGCAATGAACGCGTCGTCGAGTCCCGCCACGCGCCGGCCTTCGACGTTCAACGTGAAGCCCTTGGCCCGCTGCGGCGAGAGCGGGAATTTCAGCGTCCGGCAAAACGCGTCCCAATCGCTTTGGTCCGGATTTTTCCAGCGGCGAAACCATTTCAGGCCGTAGGCGACGTGGCCGATCTCGTCGCGATAAATCTTTTCGAGCAGCTTCGCCGTTGCGTCGTCGCCCACCGTTGCGAAGCCGCGCGCGAAGTGCCGGGCGAAATCCAGATTCGCCTGTTCAAACGTCAGACACAGGCTGGCGACGTAGTCCATCGGGTTTTCCATCCCGGATACCGCGCGCCAGAAGTAGCCGCTCACCGGCAGTTCGCCAAAGTGAATCCCACATTCCTTCATGCGCTGGATGTAAAGCCGCGTGTGCACCTGCTCGTCCTTGAGGGTTTGTAACACACCTTTGCGGAACGCGGCGGACGCATCGGGAAAACGCAGCAGCACGAGCGCCATCAACTCGGTGGCGAGCAGTTCGTGATTCGCAAAGAAGTGAAGCAGCCGGCCGCGCTCGCGTTCCTGTTCGAGCCGGCGCGTGCCGGGGAATTCATCGCGACCGGTGCCGGTGGGCTTGAAATGCAATTCCGCCGGGCGCCCGGGAGCCGCGGGCGTTGCGAGCGGCGAACCGGGTTGCTCATCGGTGATGCTCGCCGGGCACTGGAGTTTCTCCTCCAGCGTCGTCGCGAACAAGATTCGCATGGCAAAATCACGAAGTTCCATCGAATACCAAGCAGCTTGCCAGTTCGCACTAACTGTTGCCATTCCTTTCCCGGCTTGTTCCCACGCGGTCCTCTGTTATTGTGCGCGGCTCTGTGAGCATTACGGAAGAAATCTCGAAGCGGCGCACGTTCGCCATTATCTCGCATCCGGACGCGGGCAAAACCACGTTGACGGAAAAGCTGCTGCTGTACGGCGGCGCGGTGCAGCTCGCCGGCTCGGTCACCGCGCGCAAAAATCAACGCGCTACCACGTCCGATTGGATGGAGTTGGAAAAGAAGCGCGGCATTTCGATCAGCTCCACGGTGTTGCAGTTCGATTACAACGGCTACCGCCTCAACCTGCTCGACACACCGGGCCATAAGGATTTTTCCGAGGACACCTATCGCGTGCTCACTGCCGTGGATTCGGTCGTGATGGTGATTGATTCCGCGAAAGGCATCGAGCCGCAGACACGCAAGCTCTTCGAGGTCTGCCGCCAGCGCGGGGTGCCGATCTTCACGTTCATGAACAAGTGCGATCGCCCGATGAAAGACCCGCTCGCGTTGCTCGATGAACTGGAGCGTGTGCTGGGCATCGGCGCGTTTCCGGTGAACTGGCCCATCGGCAGCGGTTCTGAATTTCGCGGCGTCTATGACCGGCAGACGAAGCTGATGCACTCGTTTGAGCGCACGGTCGGCGGCAAATATCGCGCGCCGGTTTCCGTCGGTGATCTGCACGATCCTGAGGTGCGCGGCCAGCTCGACGACACGACGTTTAACCGGACGGTCGAAGAACTGGAAATGCTCGAACACGCCGGGCACGACTGGGATGACGCCGCTGTGCTCGCGGAAAAAACCACGCCGGTTTTTTTCGGCAGCGCCAGCAACAATTTCGGCGTGCAGCTTTTGCTCGATGGCTTTCTGAAACATTCGCCCGCCCCGAAATCGCGCGTAATGGGCGGTATCGAAATTTCGCCGGAGAACCCGGCGTTTTCCGGCTTCATCTTCAAGATTCAGGCGAACATGGACCCGAAGCATCGCGACCGCATCGCGTTCGTCCGCGTATGCTCCGGCAAATTCGAGCGCGACATGACCGTGCATCACTCGCGTTCGGAGAAGAAGGTGCGTCTCTCCAGTTCGCATAAACTTTTCGGCAACGAACGCGAGACGGTGGACGAAGCGTATCCCGGCGACGTCATTGGCCTGGTCGGCCACGACAGTTTTGGAATCGGCGACACGCTTACGACCGATCCGAAAATTCTCTATAAAGAAATCCCGCGTTTCACGCCCGAAGCCTTCGCGCACCTGCACAATCCGAACACGGCGAAGTTCAAACAATTTCGCCAGGGCCTAGAACAGCTTTTGCAGGAAGGTGTGATTCAGGCGCTGTATCTGCGCAACTCATCCATTAAAACGCCGTTGCTCGCCGCCGTCGGCCCGCTGCAATTCGAAGTCGTGCAATTCCGCCTGGAAAGCGAATACGGCGCTGCTTCCCGCCTCGAATCCGCGCCGTGGACCGTTGTGCGTTGGCTTCCGACCGACATGAAGGAGGACGACCTCGATGCCATCTCGCTGCCGACCGGCGCCCGCCTCGCTTACGACATCGGCAAAAATCCCGTTGTGCTGTTCCAGAACGAATGGTCGGCGAATTATTTCAGTGAAACGAATAAGCTAGTTCCGCTCTCGGCGCTGCCCGTGCAGACCGCGCGGGAATAAATCCAGATGTCCTCCATTCTCACAGCCACAGAAATCACCGTCCGGTATGGCGAGCGTGCGGTGCTTGATGCCGCCACGTTGGGCATCGAGGAAGGTGACCGCATCGGATTGGTCGGGCGCAACGGCTGCGGCAAGACGACGTTCCTCCGCATTCTCGCCGGATTGCAAGCGCCGGACACTGGCGATGTTTCGCGGCGGCGCGAGCTTGTCGTCAGTTATCTGCCTCAGGATTTCATGCTGGATGCGACCAAGTCGGTGGCCGAAAACATCCGCGACGGCGCGAAGCCGGTGCTCGACCTGATCGCAGAGTTTGAATCGCTGCCGCACGACTCGAAGCGGCATGAGGAATTGGAACATCGCATCCAGGCACTCGAAGGTTGGACGCTGGATCAACGCATCGAGACAGCGATGTCGCATTTGAATTGTACCGGCGGCGAGCGGCGCGTGGAAACACTTTCCGGCGGCGAGAAGCGTCGCGTGGCGATGTGCCGGGCCATCGTCTCGTTGCCCGACTTTCTGATTCTCGACGAGCCAACCAACCATCTTGATCCTGAATCCATTGACTGGGTCGCAGATTTTCTCGACGAGTTCCACGGCACGTTCCTCGTCGTCACGCATGATCGTTACTTTCTCGACCGCGTCGCAAAGCGCATGGTCGAGTTGTCCGATGGCCACTTCTTCTCGCACAACGGCAACTACACGGATTACCTGCTGGCCAAGGCTGAACGGCAGGAAGCCGACGCGACCATCGAACACAAGCGACAGATGTTTCTAAAGAAGGAACTGGCGTGGGTGCGCCAAGGTCCGCGCGCGCAACGCAGCAAACAGAAAGACCGTTTCGAGCGTTACTACGAAACCGCCGCGCAGGCTGGGCCGATGATCGAGGAGGACGTGGAGCTTTGCATCCCGCCGCCGCCGGCACTGGGTAATCGCGTTGTGGAGTTGAGTAATCTCGGCATGGACCTCGGCGGGCGCACGTTGTTCAGCGGATTCAATTTTACTTTTCAAAACGGCCAGCGCATCGGCGTCGCCGGACGAAATGGTCTCGGCAAAACGACGTTGCTCAAGATCATCATCGGCCAACTCACGCCCACCGCAGGCACGGTCAAGGTCGGCCAACTCACGAGGTTCAACTACGTGGACCAGGGCCGGCTGCAATTGCGCGAGGAGCGCACGGCGTTGGAGGAAGTCAGCGACGGCACGGAGTTCGTCATCTTCGGCGACGGCAAGATTTCGGTGCGGTCTTACCTCAGGCGATTTCTATTTGCCGATGAGCGCATCACGACACAGGTGAAATACTTAAGCGGCGGCGAGCGCAGCCGGTTGTTGCTCGCGCGCGTCCTGAAGAACGGCGGCAATTTTCTGATCCTCGACGAGCCGACGAACGACCTCGACCTGCCGACTTTGCGCGTGTTGGAAGAGGCGCTGATCGCGTTTCCCGGCGTGGTGTGCGTCGTCAGTCACGACCGCTATTTCCTGAACCGCGTTTGCACCGACGTGCTGGCGTTTGAAGGCGACGGCAAAATCCATCACAGTGTCGGCGACTACGATTATTACCTGGAGAAGAAGCAGCGCGCGGCGACAGTTGCGGCTAAGCAGAGCGCGACGATTGTTTCTTTGAACAAGTCAGCGGCACTCTCCCGAGCCGCCGCCACGCCGAAAACAGCCAAGCCGCGCAAGCTGTCGTTCAAGGAAGCGCGGGAACTGGAAGGGATGGAAGCGCAGATTCACGCGGTCGAAGCCGAGGTGGCACGGATTGAAGGATTGTTTGCCGATCCAGAGTTTTTCCGCAAACACGCCACGCAAATCAACCAACTCACCGCCGATCTGGACACCGCGAAAGAGAAGATACCGAAACTTTACAGCCGCTGGGAGGAGTTGGAGGCGATCAAGACGGCCAGCGAGAAGTGAGGCGGTGCGGCGGCGTGCATGAAGTGTCGCGCCCTACCTTGACCAATCGTGTTTCGTTCGCGCATCAGTCTTTTCAAAGCGGCTGCGCCTCCGTAGGGTTGGTGTCCTGTGCCAGCCACGTTATACGATCTGATTCCGCGCGGTGCGAATCCAAGCAACGATGTTTTGCTGGGGCGTTTTCTGGATTACGTGGAAGGGCGGCGGCTGCAACTTTATCCCGCGCAGGAATCGGCCATTCTGGAATTGTTCGAGGAAAAGAATGTCATCTTGAACACGCCCACCGGTTCGGGCAAATCGCTTGTGGCCACGGCGCTGCACTTCCAGGCCATCGCGCAGGGACGCCGCTCCATTTACACCTGTCCGATAAAAGCGTTGGTGAACGAGAAGTTCATGGCGCTTTGTCGCGAGTTCGGTCCGGACAACGTCGGCCTCAGCACCGGAGATGCGTCTGTCAATCGGGATGCACCGATTCTGTGCTGCACGGCTGAGATCCTTGCCAACGTCGCGTTGCGCGAAGGCGCAGAAGCCAACGTCCAAGATGTCGTCATGGATGAATTCCATTACTACGCAGATCGCGAGCGTGGCGTGGCGTGGCAGGTTCCCCTGTTGACGCTCCCAAGAACACGCTTTCTCCTGATGTCCGCGACCTTGGGTGAGACGACATTCTTCGAGGAGGAACTCACGCGCCTCACCGGACGGCCAACCGTGACGGTCGCGTCCACTGATCGGCCCGTACCGCTAGAGCATGCTTATTCGGAATTGCCGCTGGCCAAGACTCTGGAAAGTCTCGCCGCCGAAGGGAAAGCGCCGGTGTACGTCGTCCATTTCACGCAACTGGAAGCGGCGAAGAGCGCGCAGGATTTCACAAGCATCAACGTCTGTTCGCGCGACGAGAAGGCCGCCATCGCCAACGCGCTGGAAGGATTCAAGTTCACCAGTCCGTATGGGCCGGACATCAAGAAGTGGCTGCGGCACGGCATCGGATTGCATCATGCGGGGTTGCTGCCGAAGTATCGCGTGCTCATCGAGCAACTCGCGCAAAAGGGGTTGCTGAAAATCATCTGCGGCACGGACACGTTGGGCGTCGGCATCAACGTGCCGATTCGCACGGTGCTCTTCACGCGGCTGTGCAAGTTCGACGGGCAGAAGACCGTTATCCTAAGCGCGCGCGATTTTCATCAGATCAGCGGACGGGCAGGGCGCAAGGGCTTCGATGATCGTGGTTGGGTGGTGGCGCAAGCGCCGGAGCATGTGATCGAAAACCTGAAGCTCGCGGAAAAGTCGGCGCGCGACGGGAAGAAGACCGTGAAACGTCAGCCACCGGACAAGAATTTCATCAACTGGGACAAGAACACCTTCACGCGGTTGATCGCCGCGCCGCCGGAACGCCTGACCTCACGTTTTCAGGTCACGCACGGGATGCTATTGAATGTGCTCAGCCGTCGGGGCGACGGCTGCCGAGCGATGCAGCAGTTGATCGCGCGTTCTCACGAAACGCCGAGGCAGAAGCAAGCGCATGTCAAACGCGCGTGGCAATTGTTCCGCTCGCTGCTGGACCGGAAGATTGTCGAAATAGTGGGGCAGGCGTCCTCGCCTGCCACCAGTCCTGCGGACGTCTCCGTCCGCGCGGGAACTGCAAGCGAGGACGCTTGCAGGACGGTCGCAGGCGAGGACGCCCGCGCCACTACCAAGCAACTTCGCGTGAACGTCGAGTTGCAGGAGGATTTCTCGATGGATCAGGCGTTGTCGCTGTATCTGCTCGATACGATTCCGTTGGTGGATCCGCAGCAACCGGATTACGCGCTCATCCTGTTGACGCTTGTTGAATCCATCATCGAGGACCCGGACATCATCCTGCGCAAGCAACTCGACCGGGTGAAGGACCAGAAGATGGCCGAGATGAAAATGGAGGGGATTGAGTACGACAAACGGATGGAGGAATTGGAGAAGCTTGAATACCCGAAGCCGAACCGGGAATTCATTTATTCCACGTTCAACGCTTTTGCGGACAAACATCCATGGGTGGGGCAGGAAAACATTCGGCCGAAATCCATCGCGCGCGAAATGTTCGAATCGTTCCGCTCGTTCTCGGATTATATCCGCGACTACGAGTTGCAGCGTGCCGAGGGCGTGTTGTTGCGGCACTTAAATCGCGTTTACAAAGTCCTCACCCAAAACGTTCCCGACGCCGTCAAGAACGACCAGGTCCGGGAGATGGAGGTTTATCTCGGCTCGATGATCCGGCAGGTGGATTCGAGCCTGCTCGACGAATGGGAGAAGATGCGCGACCCAAACTACCAACGCGCCGAAACCAAGGAAGTGCGTCCGCCAGGCGCGGAAGAAGCGGCCCTAGACATTACGCGCGATACCAAGGCTTTCACGGCGGCGATTCGGAATCGCATTTTTGTTTTCCTGCGCGGGTTGGTCATTGCCGATTACGAGCAAGCCATTGCCAATCTCAATTTACCATCGGATGCCGATGGCCAGCCGTGGACGGAGAACCGTTTGCACGCGGCGGTGGAAGCTTACGAACTCGAACACGATCACATCTGCCTCGATCCGAACGCGCGGAATGTGCGGCACACCTACGTCATTCCTGCGGAAGACAAAAAGAGCTGGCGCGTCCAGCAAATGCTCGTTGACCCGGAGGAAAACAACGACTGGGTGGCGGAATTTGAAGTGGACCTGGCGCAGTCTCGCGCCCTGGGCGAGCCATCCCTCCGGCTACGGCGAATCGGCAGTTTGGCTTGAGGCGAAGCAAACTCAACTCACTGCTGAACGCGTTTCTGCGAAGAAACATTGCGCGTGTCGTCGTGAACATCGGCAGGAGTTGGAGGCGTTTTAGACGGCTTCGACGGATTCACGGGCTGGTTGATTCGGTGCTCCTTCAGCTCTGCGTAGATGGATTGCGCCAGGCCCGACTTTGAAAAACCAATCGTTTTCGCGCCGTTGACGCCAAAAAACTTCTCCAAGTCCGCCGATCCGTAATGTTGCACCACCGGGTAATGCTTGAAGTCCTCCAGAATTTCTGTGCGGACGCTTTCAGAGATGTCTTCGGTAATCAGGACAAAGTGCAACTTGCCCTTGTTACGTCGTAGCGTGTCGCGGCCGATGAGCAGAATCCTTGCGCGCAGGACGAACGGAAACAATCGCTCCACCGACCGGATTGGGGCTTCACTTTTCATGCCGGCAGCTTAAATGGGACGGGCCCGTCCTGACAGCCCATTTGCAATCTCATCCACTGCGCAGATGGCTGAAGGGACCAAATCCGATCCACGACGCGTGATATACGCATTGCATCGCGCGGATGATTGCGGCAGGATGAGCCGCGTGCGGCAGGCGCACTGACGGACCATGGCACAAACGAAACAAACCGCGGTCAGGGACAACCGAAAGCGAGTCCTGTTGGTGGACGACCATGCGGTGGTGCGCTTTGGCATCGCGCAACTCATCAACCGTCAGGCTGATCTCGTCGTGTGCGGCGAGGAGGAGGACGCCTCGAAAGCATTGACCGCCATCGAGACGTTGAAGCCCGACCTGGTGATCGCGGACATTTCGCTCAAGGACAGCAGCGGCTTGGAATTGATGCGTAACATCAAGGCACGGCATCCGGGGTTGCCGGTGTTGGTCGTCAGCGCTCACGATGAAAACGTTTATGCCGAAATCGCGTTTCGCGCCGGCGCGTTGGGATACCTGATGAAACAATCGGCGTTGGAACAAATACCCACTGCCATTCGCCGGGTGTTGGCCGGGAATATCTACGTGAGCGACGCAATGGCCGCACGGATGCTCCAGCAACAGGTCCGTGGGCAGACCGACATCCACGAATCGCCGGTCAAAAGTCTGAGCGACCGCGAGCTTGAAGTCTTTCAATTGCTCGGCCGTTGGAAGAAGACCAAGGAAATCGCCGCCGAATTGCACCTGAGCGTCAAGACCGTCGAGTATTACCGTGAGCAGATTAAGAAGAAGTTGAATCTCAAAGGCGCGGCGGAATTGACGCAATACGCCACGTCCTGGGTGGAGCGCGAAACACCAACCTGACGGCGGTTTTTTGCTCGGACGGATACTCCAAGCTGCCGTGCCGATCTTCGTTTTCTGATTTTCCATACCTTGCCCCCGGGGATTCCCTCGGGGTCTTTCCGCTATCCGTCCGGGCCAACGTTAGTGCAGTGCCCCGATTGTGACTTGTTGTGCTGCAACTTAACGTGACACGCCAGGAAATGACAATGAAGGGAAAAGCGTGAAGACAATGAATGCTATGAATTTCCATCGTGGGGGCGTGAATCAGAGGTCGGCTCTGCTCGTGCTCGCTGCTGTTCTGCTGACATGTGGTGCTACTTATGCCTCGTCCTTCTATCTGGAAGGACAGGACAAGGGCAACACCAACACTTGGTCGTCGGTCAACCTCCAGAACTGGCAGGAACTCGATTACATCCCTTGTCGCGTGCGCATCACCAGTGGGCCGGTTAATAATCAAACTTTCACGATCACTTTCCCACACATTACCGGCACCACGCCTGGGTTTGAAAACTTGTACAGCTTTACCAATTCTCCCAACGTCGCTTTCGTTTCAGGCCCGACACTCGCCGCGCCGTTGATTGGTGATTGGTCATACACTTTCACCATCAATGTCACCGATGGCAATGCGGCCTCTGTCGGTTTCATGGCACGGTTGGCGGCGGGCGCCCATCTCAATACGGGGAGTTCACTTCAGCTCAGCGGCAGCCCCTCGTCCATGGGCGAATTGCAGATTCATAAACCGGCCCCCGGTCCGGGTGCGCCCGATCTCGCCATTACCAAGACCGGACCGGCTACCGCGCCACAAGGCGGCATCATCACCTACACTCTCAGTTACACCAACCAAGCCGCGACCAACACCGCCGTTGGCGTGCAGATAAGCGACGTCATTCCGCCGCAAATCATCGTCGATCCCAACAGCCTTTCCCCTAATGCCCAACTCACTGGCAACACCATTTTCTGGGATCTCACCAACCTCGTTGGTCACGCCAGCGGACAGGTCACTTTTTCGGGCCAGGTCATCGTCACCACACCGGTGGGTCAGGTCATCAACAATTTTTCGCAGATTCTCAGTTCGGAAAATGACGCGAACTACGCCGACAACACTTCCTCCTGGCAAACCACCGTTACGAGTGGGTGCCTGACGCCGCCGCTCACCTGCGCGACCAACAAGACCGTAGAATGCGGAACGGCCTGGACGTTCGACGCTCCAATTACAAGTGACAGCAGCGCATCCAATTCGCTGACCATCCTGAGCACCATTACGAATGCCACCTGCGGGAACACCTTTACGGCGACGCGGACGTGGCAGGCCACGGATATTTGCGGCAACGCTGCGCAATGCAGTCAGACGGTGACTGTGGTGGACACGACAGCGCCGACGATCAGCTGCCCGGCTTTGGTGACGGTCAATGCGGACGCGGGTTCTTGTGCGGCGACGGGCGTGACCCTGGGCACGCCGACCACGGCGGACAA
>Ga0315268_10003106_pt1 | contig 18422 bp, 14 predicted proteins | sample C1_top_MG_FD_204535 | JGI IMG/M metagenome (GOLD analysis project Ga0315268, IMG submission 204535) | Sediment microbial communities from Yellowstone Lake, YNP, Wyoming, USA - C1_top | ecosystem: Environmental > Aquatic > Freshwater > Lake > Sediment | place: USA: Wyoming | collected 2017-08-01
AGGGAAAGGCTTTTATCTGTACTTCCCGAAAAGAATTTCATCCTCTAAAAATATCTTTCCTGTGAAGCGCTCGATGCGGAGAGTATAATAAAGGAATACTCTTCCTACTCCAAACGTCTCGCTCCGCATATTGCAAACATCTCTGTTGTTATCCACAGGGCCATAAAGAAAGGAAAACATGTTCTTTTCGAAGGGGCTCAGGGAACCCATCTCGATATAGACCACGGAACTTACCCATATGTAACATCATCCAACACGGTTGCCGGCAATGCGTGCTGCGGCTCCGGCGTTGGGCCGAAAGAGATCACAGGTGTAATCGGGATTGTAAAGGGGTATACCACGAGAGTCGGAGAGGGCCCCTTCCCTGCCGAACTTCTTGATGAAACAGGCGATTACATACAGAAAAAGGGGGCTGAATTCGGTGCGACTACAGGAAGAAAGAGAAGATGCGGATGGCTCGATACGGTTCTTCTCCGAAATGCCGTAAGATTAAACAGTCTGACCGGTCTTGCCATAACGAAGCTTGATGTCCTCGGCGGATTGAAAACCCTGAAAATATGCACAGGATATGAATATAATGGAAAATTGATAACAGATTTTCCGGCTTCACTAAAAGTGCTCTCTGCATGCAAACCCATATACGAAGAGATGCCCGGATGGGACGAGGATATATCCGGAATCCGGAGCTTTAAAGAACTTCCGAAAACAACAAGGAACTATTTAAAAAAGATTGAGAAACTGACTGATATATCAATCAATATTGTTTCGGTTGGGCCCGGAAGAGATGAAACAATATTGATTAAAAATCCGTTAAAAAAGTGAATGGTGAATCAGTGACCATGGATCAGGGGGCAGTAATATGATGATAGGACTAAAGGGCGGAAACAAAGTCTATTGACATCAAGAAAATACTGGAATAGATAAAACAATCTGTAAGTCGGGACGTGGCTCAGCCTGGTAGAGCACAGCGTTCGGGACGCTGGGGTCGCTGGTTCAAATCCAGTCGTCCCGACCACACATATCCTTTTTGCCGTTCACCTTTCACGCTTTTAGTGGCCGTTACGAAATAACCTGTACTTTTTTTGATCCTTTCGTTAGGAGCCGTTACAAAATAACCATTACATTTATGACCATTTTGTTATGGCTCCTTATGCCGGTCACGGCATCTAAATGTTCCACTTATTTTTGAATGACGGCTTACAGCGTTTATATCCTTTATGAGCAATATAATGCGCCCTATTTTAAACAGATTCAGAAGAATGCGCCCGGCTTCTTTTCTTCTACTCAGTTTTATGACCGCAATGCTGACAGGCGCATTCCTGCTCATGCTCCCTTTTTCAACAAAATCCGGAGAGATCGCCTTTATCGACGCCCTCTTTACTTCAACCTCTGCCGTCTGTGTTACGGGTCTTACTGTTCTTGATACAGGCGCTTATTTTACGATTTTCGGCCAAATAATCATCCTTCTTCTTATCCAGCTCGGCGGTCTCGGTATAATGACCGTTTCGGTCGTATTGTTCCAGTTCCTGGGAAAAGTCGTATCATTCAGGCATAGAATGGCAATGCAGGAGACATTTGCCCATACCCCCAGGAAAGATATTTACCGGCTTATAAAATCGATATTCGTTTTCACCCTTCTTGTTGAAGGAACCGGGGCTCTTCTTCTCTTTTTTCACTGGAAAAAGGAATTCACGGCGATAAAGGCTTTCTACATGGCCATTTTTCACTCAGTTTCAGCCTTCTGCAATGCAGGTTTTGCCCTTTTTAACAACAATTTGATGAATTACACTGGCTCTTATCTTTTAAATTTCACTATATGCGCACTCATTGTTCTGGGCGGCATAGGCTTCCCGGTTGTATTTGAAATTTACAACCTTATCGTTAAAAAAAGAGGCAAAAGGGTCAAAATATCGGTTCAGACAAAATCCGTTCTCATAACCACTATCATTCTTATTTTTTCCGGCGCTTTTCTTTTCTTTTTACTGGAGCCGAACAACTCTCTTAAAGGATTATCCCTTACTGAAAACATTCTTGCCTCACTCTTTCAGTCAATTTCAAGCCGCACCGCAGGATTTAACTCGGTCGATTTGTCATTATTGAGCGACAGCGCGGCATCTATCCTCATTCTCCTCATGTTCATCGGGGCATCCCCCGGCTCCTGCGGAGGAGGGATTAAAACAACGACTTTATTTGTTCTTTTTTCACTGGTAAAAAACCGGATAAGGGGAAACACCACGGTTAATGTTTTCAAGAAAACTCTCGGAAAGGAGAGCCTTTCAAAGAGCGTCTCGATATTCCTGCTTTCGATATCTCTTGTCACGCTTGTTCTTTTTCTTCTTCTATTGTCGGACCATTTCGGGCATAAGGAGATTCAAAACGCTGACCGTTCTATTTCTTATCTTTTTGAAGTGGTATCGGCTTTCGGAACGGTGGGTCTGTCGATGGGCGCAACCTCCGTAATTAACAGCCTTGGAAAATTCCTTTTAATAATAACCATGTTAATCGGAAGAGTCGGCGTACTTACTTTTTCATACGTAATAACCACTGCCGAAGCGCCAAATGGAATTGAGTACGCCGAAGAGAATCTCATGGTCGGGTAAAGGAGATAAATATGAAAAGATTTGCAGTAATAGGTCTCGGAAAATTCGGGTTCCATGTCGCAAAAGCCCTTTTTGAAGACGGAAACGAAGTGATTGCAATCGACCAGGACAGAAACCGCATACAGGAGATAGACCCTTACTGCACGGAAGCCATTGTCATGGATGCCACCGACAAGGAAAGACTTAAAGCCCTCGGGCTTGAAAATATGGACAGCGTAGTATTAAGCGCTGGATCAAAGATCAGCAACAGCATACTGGTCTGCCTTCATCTCCAGGAGATAGGAGTCAAAAAAATACTGGCAAAGGCACTTGACGACGACCATGCAAAAATACTGAAAAAAATCGGGGCCACTGAAATCATCCGCCCTGAAATGGCTATGGCCGTAAGAGTCGCAAGAGGGCTCTCCACCCCCAACATACTCGACTTTATTCCGCTTGCCGAAGACTATAATCTTCTCCAGGTTGACCCCCCTCGCGCCTTTATCGGAAGAACATTAAGAGATCTGGATCTCAAGGCGAGATATAATGTTTTTGTGATCGCCATAAAAGAGCTTGTCCCCGAAAACTTTGTGCTGGTTCCTCCGGCAAATTTTCTGATCAAAGACAGCGATGTTCTTATCCTGCTCGGGAAAGAACAAGATATTTCGAAGATCAAGGAGCTTAAGTCGGAAAACTGATTGAAGCTCCCCGCAGCAAGCTACGGGGAATCTTCGACCGTAGGGAATAGCGTCTATTTTTAATTCGCTCGCTGTTTCGGTTCAAAGATCAGGAGTCAGAGTCAGAGACCGGGGGGGGCACAAACATCGAATTTCTGACATCGAAAATCAGACTATGAACTTCGGACATCGGACAGAGAGTAGAATTCAGCGGCATTTTTGCCCAGAATTTTTTCAAGGGAGTCGCAGGGAAGGTCCATCTTCAGCAACCGTTTTATTTCCCTGTCCCACGCATAGGGAATATTAGGAAAATCGGTTCCGAATATTATCCTGTCCGCACGCATCCCTGAAAGCTTTGGAATATTCTCGAAAGGAAGATAATCCGCAAGAGCCATTGTGGTATCAAGCCACAGGTTATCATACTCTTTTGTCATTCTGCCGTATTCTTCAAACTCATCGGCCCCGAGATGCGGAACGCAGACTTTAAGAGACGGATAAGCCTTTATAACCCTTTCAAGCCTGTCGAAACTGCAAAGAAGATAGGGGTCGCACGGATATTCAGGGCTCCTTGGTTCCCTCCCGACATGCATTATAAGCGGCTTCCCGTATCTGACGCATGTCTCGTAAACTTCCTGCATTCCCCTGCCCTCCATGTCGAAGCACTGAACATGGGAATGAAGCTTAATCCCCGAAAGACCGAGGCCGAATGCCTCGCTTAGAATATCCCCCGCTCCTGACTCTCCCGGAAAGACCGTCGCAAGACCGGTAACCGCCGGACACAACCGGCAGACTTCAGCCATGTACCTGTTTAACTTTTCAGCAATTCCGGATTTGTGCGCGTATTGAAGGGCGACAATGCGATTTATTCCTCTTGTCAGAAGAAAGGAGAGAATATCGGGAGTCTTAAGCCTATATCGCACCGGCCAGCCGAATTTATCAAACCACTCCCAGACCGATTCAAAAAGCATGTCAGGGAATAGATGAACGTGAGCGTCCACGATGAAAGGGAAACCCGCCGGAACTCTGTCGCCTTCCGCGTCATTTACCGCTGGAAGCGGTATGCTGTATTTTTCGTTCTCTGCCAGTATAACTCTCCGTAATCCGTGGGTCGTGATACGTGACTCGATTCACTCTTCACGTAACCTTCAGGTTCGTTATAAAATCCCCTACCGCCTTGTGGACAGCATGCGATCCTTCCCCGGTAACAATGACATGGCGGTTGATATTGAATACAACATAAGACTTGTTTTCCGAGCCGAGCAGTTCGTATACCTTTCTTGAGCCCTTGGGGCTTACTACGGGGTCGCCGTGGGCCTGCACCACAAGAGCGGGCGCTTTCACGTATGAAAGCTTCGGCTCTACCGATTCCATGAACCGCTCAAGTTCCCTTATGCCTGAAACAGGGTTTCTCGAATAATTTATATGAGGATTTTCAGGCCGGTTTTCAACAAACTCTTTTTTGGCTCCTCCCTGGTGAAATCTCTCCATCAGGCGGTTCCATGCATCGACGGCAGGGACAAGCTTTGAAGAAAAATCCTTGAGTTTCAGAGGGGGGCATATTGCAAAAACCCCGCTTAAATTTTTTATCCTCGATGCAAGCTCAAGAGCAAGGCCGGCGCCGTTTGAAAACCCTCCTGCAACAACATGCCTGCATATGGAGTTCATTATCGCATATCCGTCTTCAACCGATTTTATCCATTCTTCATATTTTCTTCCGGCAAGATCTTCGGGGGAAGTGCCGTGCCCTTTAACACGCGGAACATAGACCCATATTCCCATCCGCTCCAGGTATCCGGCAAGCTCTTTCATCTCAAAAGGGGCTGCCATGTAGCCATGAACAAGTAAAACCCCGAGTTCCGCCGTCTTTCCCTTCACAAGAAAGGGCATTCCGATTTCGCTTTTCTTGGATTCGCCTGCAATAAGGAATGCCTTGTAATCGTCTTCAAATTCTTTTAAAGCCCTGTCTATAAGATATTTCGACACCTTCTGTTTTATCCGGAACCCGGGTTGCAATGAGATGAGCCTTATCCGCTTCTGCAGGTTTGTCAGGGGCTCCAGTTCATTTGCCATTACGGCAACAGGGTTTTCAAAGCGAAGCCTGTGAAAATCAAACGGGAAATTTAGCTTGTAAGAGTCTTTTACAAGAGTTCCGTCCTGCCTTGTCACGATTCCCTTTTTTTCGGCAACAGAAATAAAATCACTGAATTTATTATAGCGGTCATCCGTCAGAAGATGCACCTGGTCTTCCATGAGGCTTTTGTGGAGAAAGCATCCTGTCTCTTTGATATCGAAGGTTGAGACAAGAAAAACCCTTCTTTTTAAATCATCCTCATTTATCTTTTTAAAAGGCATCTTCATTAAAAGGGAGGCGAAAAGATGGTCATGATTTACCGTAGTCATGCTGTAAATGGATGCCATATATTTCTGCATGATATTAAGAGCCGCATTTTTCATCAGGCGCTTTGAGGGTATCGGATCATCAAAGTTTATCGGTTTTCTGTAATTGATATCCCTTCTTATGAAAAAATTCTTTGTATATTCCCTGATATCTATCGGCTTTCCGAATCTTATATCGATATCGACACCGGAGAGAAGCATTGTCCCTTCGGTCATTATCTCTTCGGTTACCCGTTCAGGTATATCGTCAACAAGGTACCCGGCAAGCCTGTTCAAAGCATTTTCATAACCCCTTATCGGGTAATAGGTCGTATTGACCGGGACTATAAAAGTGTTTCTTTCAAGAACCGGATCAATGGAATCTATCCTGAACATGCCCGCAATGCGCCTTGCTTCATCCGGCATGGTCTCCGCCATTTTCCGCATGCGCTGCCTGTAAAATTCTGTTCTCAACGCAAGAGTAGCCGCTCCAGTATGGGGGGGATGTTTCCCTCCCGCATACGAGATCATGAATTTTCCCTTCTCAATAATTTTTTTGTCTTTCACCATCATGCCTTCGGGAAATATTATCCAGGAAGCCTCTCCCGTGAGAAGGCTCTTCACCACGAGAAGATCACGGTCCGGATCTCTTGTGGAAACTGCTCCGACCTTTTCAAGCACCTCTCCGAAGGGCCCCTTGAAAAGAGAGTAATCGGCAAGCGACCAGACAGGAATATTATTTGTGAGATTATAGATTTGATAAGGAAGGAAGAGTGTTTCAATACGGGTAAAGTGGTTTATGACAAATATGACCGATCCGTCAGGTATGTTCTCTTTCCCGTGGATGTATATCCTCGCCTTTGAAAGACTGGAAAGGGTTTTTATAGCAAAACCCGCCATCCTGTATGCAAAACGGTTCATGGTTTTCCTGATCTTTTTTCAAAATGTTGACATTTACCTGTAATGCAGATTAATATCAATTGCAAAAAAAATAAAGAACTGTTTTAATTTTGCTAACTTGCCTTTGTGCTTGAGACACAACTCGAGTCCGGGTCGGGTATGGGCTCTTTAATAGTCGCTCAACCTGGAAATAAATTTTCGGAGGTTAAAGTGTATTCAAAAATACTGGTGTTACGATTTCCCCAGACGGAAGTCCAGAAACCGATAGTCTGCTGTCTTGCAAGAAACTATGATCTTGTTTTTAATATATTGAACGCAACCGTTCTCCCGAGAAAAGAAGGAATCATGGTCCTTGAATTGTCGGGATCAAGGAAAAATTTCAACGAGGGAGTTCAATATTTAAAAAGCCAGGGGGTCAGCGTTCAGAATGCCTCTCAGGAGGTAAAACGCGACAATGACAAATGCACCCACTGCGGAGCCTGCACAGCCGTATGTCCTACAGGCGCTCTTTCAGTTAAACGCCCTGATATGACGGTTAGTTTCGATCAGGGCAGGTGCAGTGTATGTGAACTTTGCGTTCCCGCATGCCCTCCCCGCGCGATGAAAATTCGTCCGATAAACAATTCCTTTTTTTGAACCGAAACAGCGCTCGCTAACCACGCGGCATGCCGCGTGGTTAGCGAGCGAATTAAAAAATAGCTTGCAATTCCTTGCGGGGGAGTTCCCCGTAGCTTGCTGCGGGGAGGCTTCAATGAAGAAAAAGACTGCCATTGCCATAAGCGGAGGAATCGATTCGCTTGTTTCCGCGTATCTGTTGAAAAAGGAAGGCTGCGAAGTTACGGGGATACATTTTCTGACAGGGTATGAACGATATGACAAACAAGCTGAAAAGAACGAAGAAGCGGCTCTCAGGAAAATCTCCGACCTGGCCGGACAGCTCGATATCAGGATAGAAATCTTAGACTGCAGCAGGGAATTCAAAACAAAAGTCGTCGATTATTTCACTGATACATATAGATCAGGAAAAACCCCGAATCCCTGCCTCGTATGCAATCCATCGATAAAGTTCGGAACCGTCCTTGATTTTGCGCTGAAACTCGGCGCTGCGTCTCTTGCAACAGGACACTATGCCGGAAAGATTCAAGGCAAAGACGGTTTGTTTCATCTTGTAAAAGGCGCCGACACAAAAAAGGACCAGTCGTATTTTCTCTCCTTCCTTACGCAGGCACAACTTTCACGGGCCGTTTTCCCTCTCTCCAGGTTTACCAAGCAGGAAGTAATAAGGCTCGCAGGCGAAAAAGGGCTCCGTCCTGTTGTTGAAAGTGAAAGCCAGGACATATGCTTTATAAAAGAGATGAGCTACGGCAGTTTTCTCTCTCAGGAGACAGGCTTTATACCTGAACCCGGAGCCGTAGTCGACATCAGCGGGAAAAGAATAGGAAGCCACAGGGGAATCCACCTCTTTACCGTCGGGCAGAGACGCGGAATCAACTGCCCTGCTTCAGAGCCCTACTATGTCATCAGTACTGATGTGGAAAAGAATATTGTTGTAGTGGGCTCAAAAAATGATCTTTTAACAGACAGGTGCCGTGTAACAGGCATAAACTGGATATCAAAAGAACAGACATCACCCATTGAGGTTCATACACGCATAAGGTATCGCAATAAAGCCGTTATATCAACCCTGATTCCTGAAGGAAGGCACACCGCAACCGTGATCTTCAAAAACCCTCAGCAGGCTGTAACTCCCGGACAGGGCGCAGTATTTTATCTGGAAAATGAAGTTTTAGGCGGAGGTTTTATTGATAATGCCTAAATTTATAACAGCAACTCTCGGATGCAAAGTTAACCAGTGTGAATCCGAATCCATTGCAAAATCCCTGATCTCATCAGGATGGACGCATGCCGGAGACAAAGCCGGCGGCGACGTATGCATCATTAACACATGCACCGTAACCCGAAGAGCATCAATGCAGTCAAGGCAGGCGATAAGGCGGGCGATACGTTCAAATCCGGGAGCCGTAATAATTGTAACCGGCTGTTATGCACAGACCGAGCCGGATGAATTGAGAAAAATAGAGGGGATAGACCGGATAATAGGGAATAAGGAAAAAGAGAGAATTTTCGAAATAATAACAAATGAGACTGCAAACAGCTTTCCTTTTTCGCCAGGATCCGAATGCCCTTCCGGCTGCAACTTATTCGTGCATGCCCCTGCAGCCCGCTCAGGAAGCAGGACAAGGGCTTTTCTTAAAATCCAGGATGGCTGTGACGCTTTCTGCACTTACTGCATAGTCCCTTATGCGCGCGGGAGAAGCCGCAGCATGCCGGTTGAGTCCGTGATTGAAAGCGTAAACAACCTCAAAAAAGCGGGATACAGGGAAGCGGTGCTTTCAGGAATACACATTGGGAAATATGGACAGGATCTCTCTCCGGAAACAACTCTTACTGCCCTGCTTGAACTGATAAACGACTCCTGCATTATCGATCGGGTGCGTTTAAGCTCCATAGAGCCGAATGAACTTACTCCCGGGATAATAAAGATAGCAGCGGAATCAGTCAAAATCTGCCGCCATTTTCATATCCCTCTTCAAAGCGGAGACGACAGGATACTGAAAAGAATGCACAGGCCCTACTCCCGTGAATATTTTAAAGACCTTATAATCAGAATAAAAGAATCGATACCGGATGCAGCGATAGGAGTAGACATACTGGCCGGATTCCCGGGTGAAACCGATGAAGCCTTTCATAATACTTATTCCCTCATAGATGAATTGCCGGTAAGCTATCTGCATGTTTTCCCCTTTTCACCCCGTAAAAAAACTCCTGCGGCTGAGTTTCCGGAACAGGTTCCCGCCGGTATCATAAGAGCAAGATGTACCCAAATGCGCAGGCTGGGAACATTAAAAAAAGCCGATTTTTACAAAAAGGCCGCCGGAACGGAGGCCGATATCCTGATTGAAGATACAAGAGATGAAAAGAGCGGACTCTTAAAAGGATTATCTTCAAATTATCTTTCGGTTCTTATTAAAGGCGAAGACCGCATCAGGAACAGAATAATCAAAGTGCATATCAATAAGGCTTTCGGTGATCATGCAACAGGTCAAACGGAAAACAGGAAAATATAGGTTGCATCCGAAACAATTTTGATATATATTTATAAATATTTCTCAGGCTTGAACCGAAACAGCGAACTTATTCCCCGCTGCCTGCGGCAGAGATATTAAATATACAATTTTTATGATTTTACAAGAAGTGTCGTTATTATTTTCTCTGACACAACCCCCGCATCAGGTTTGTAGCCCGAACGGCAGTCATCACCTTCAAAAGGCTCATATAAGCATCATTATTTATTTGAAGGATTAATTTAAAATGAGCGCCACCGCTTCTGAAAGAATAAAAATTAAAAACAAGATTCAGGAAGCAGAGACCTATTATTCCATGGGTATGCTTAATGATTCATTGAGCATTTACGACCAGATACTTTCAGCAGGCGCTGCAATCGATCCGGAAGAACTTACACGAATTAGAGAAAGAGTAAACAAGCTGAAAAACGAGGTTTTAAATAACAAGGCAAGGCCCGGCCCCAGCTTATCGGAAGGAGATCTTGATTTAATTAAAAAAACGATGTCCGCCACCGGGAGCGTGAAAGATATCATAAACAACGCATCCGCTTTGAAAGAGCTTAGTCTTATCAGGGAGGCCGCCGCCGAATATGAAAAATTGCTGAAATTCGACTGCTCTAAAGAGGGCTACACTCCGGTAAATATTGTCGCCGAAGTGCTCTCAATTCTATTTAAGATAGAGTCGCATGAAGCCGTCATCGAGAAGGCCGATAAGATCATTGCCGAAAACAAAATAGCAAAAAAAGACGCCTCACAGATAAAACTGTGGCTCGGCACGGAAATGGTGAAAAAGGACCGCAGAGATGTTGCTGTTTCATTATTCAGGGCAGCTTTGAGCTTAGATCCTGAAAATGCGGAAGCTGGAAACAAGCTCAATTTGCTCATTTCGAATCTCTCCAGCAATTCAAAGTTTGATTATATCCTCAATTCCTCTATAGCAACCTCAGCTCAGCTTCAGAAAGCGCTTGAATCTTCAAAGAAAACAGGCAAAAGTATTGAACTTGAGCTGATTGAAAACTTCAATTTAAAAAAGGAGGATGTGGGCAAATCCCTTTCGCTGTTCTACAACTGCCCGTATAAAAGTTTTAATCCCGAACTGCCCGTCCCGATTGAGCTTATAAGCAAACTGAAAAGATCCTTTCTGCTTCACTATATATGGGTGCCGTTGAGCTGGGGAAAGAATTTCATAGAAATTCTAGTCGATGATCCGAAGGATCTGAGAAAAACAGATCATATAAGAGCTCTGATGTCAAACCAGAACATACTGTTTAGCGTCGGAATCAAAGAAGATATAATAAAATACATAGACCGCTTCTTTTCAGCGGACAAGACTTCCGAAGCGATGGAAGCAACTCTTGAAAATCTTGACAAACTCATACCTGATATATCTTTTGAAATTGAAGAAGAGATTGAGCTTGATAAAGATATCGTCGATGAATCCTCCAGTCAGGTCGTAAAACTGGTTGACCAGGTGCTTGTAACTGCTTACAGGAAAAAAGTGTCTGATATCCACATCGAGCCTTCCCCTGTAACAAAAAAGACAATCATACGCTTCAGGATGGACGGAGTTTGCCATGAATATCTTCAGGTTCCCAATACAATGGCCCCTGCAATACTCTCGAGGCTGAAAATCATGGCGGGTCTTGATATAGCCGAAAGGCGGCTCCCCCAGGACGGCAAAATAAAGATGAAACGCAAAGGTATACCTACTTTCGAGCTGCGCATGTCGACCATGCCGACTGCGGGCGGATTCGAAGATACGGTTTTGAGGATTCTTGCCAAGGCAGGCGCCATGAAGATGGATGATATGGGGCTCAATGAGCGCAATCTGACAATCTTGAAGAAAATCGTCAGCCAGCCTTACGGACTTGTACTCGTTGTCGGGCCCACCGGCTCCGGAAAAACCACCACACTTCACTCCGCTCTGGGCCACATCAATAAACCCGAGATCAAAATATGGACCGCCGAAGATCCGGTTGAAATAACCCAGCCCGGATTGCGGCAGGTCGAGGTCAGATCAAGAATCGGACTTGACTTTGCAAGGGTCATGCGTGGATTCCTGCGCCTCGATCCGGATGTTATCATGATAGGTGAAATGAGAGACAAGGAAACGGCTTCAATAGGTGTCGAAGCATCTTTAACCGGCCACCTTGTTTTTTCGACCCTTCATACGAACAGCGCGCCCGAAACAGTGACAAGGCTCCTCGACATGGGGCTTAACCCTCTTAATTTCTCCGATGCTTTCTTAGGAGTCCTTGCGCAGAGACTCACCAGGAGATTATGCTCAAACTGCAAAAAGCCGTTCAACCCTTCTCATGATGAATTTGAAGATATAATTTCAGACTACGGCAGGGAAAAATTCACGGCAACCGGCATTGAATATTCATCTGATCTTGTTCTCTATCGCACAGGAGGATGCCAGGCGTGTTCAGGCTCAGGCTACAAGGGACGAATGGGAATCCACGAACTCATGGAAGGCACACCTGTAATGAAAGGCCTTATTAAAAGAGCCGCAAACACCGAGGAATTGTTTGGACAGGCATACAAAGATAATATGACCACCTTAAAACAGGATGGAATCATGAAAGTTTTTAAAGGAACGACTGATATGAGCGAGATCAGAAGAGTCTGCATAAATTAATATTTTGTTATGACGAAAAGTTTTTCTTATAATTTGTTTTTTTTCTTGTGAGATTTGCGTCTTTGTGTGAGAAATAATGAATTCATGGGTTTTGCACGGTATTTCAGACAAAAAACCTTACGGAATAATTGAAAGGTGAAATGATGACGAAAACAGCACTTGTCGTAGATAATGATTTCTTTTTTGTAGAATTTTTAGGAGAACTTCTTGAAAAAAGGGGATATGTTGTTATAAAGGCATATGACGGCAAGGAAGGAATTTCAAAAATTCAGAATGAAAAGATAGATCTGATGTTCGCCGATATTGTAATGCCTAAAATTGACGGAGCGGGACTTATCTCTTTCGTAAGGACGATATATCCTGAAAATTGTTTTCCAATTGTTGCGGTTTCAGGTACAATAGTAGAGCATCTCGGCTCTCTCGATAGAATTGGCGCCGATCATTACATTGCAAAGGGGCCAATGGAAAAAATGGCTGTTAGTGTCAATGCATTCATGGACCGAATCGACGCTGATTCCTTTGCAGTACCGAACACGGAAAGCATCATCGAATCGGGAACTCTTTTTCCGAGACGCGAAGCTGTTGATCTCCTGGATTCTCTTCACTTCCAAAAATCAATAATAGAATGCTTAGGGGTAGGAGTAATCACACTGGATTCTGATACGAGGATCCTTGGAGTAAATAAGGCCGTTCTGAAAATATGCAACAAGACCTCTTCTGAACTCTTAAACCGCCTTATAACTGATATTTTCCCCAACGATGACAGGCCGATACTTATTAACGCACTTAAGAGAATAGTTCATAATCATGAACTGGATAATACGGTTTTTACCACAATCACCGATTCCGGAAAAACGAGGGTTATGGTAACTCTGTTAATTGTGGAAGATAAGAAGGTCGGATGGATACTGGCTTTGGAGGATTATGAGAAATGGGAAAAACAAGCATAAGAATCAAACTGATAACGTATTTTTTGATCCTTATTTTGGTTGTTATTGTCGTAATTGTGACAGTAAACAGGATAACGGGAGATTTTTATCTTGCCCAGGGGCTTTCAGTTGCCCTTGCCATGGGTATCGGAACCATATTCGGTATTATTTTTTCAAGGTCTCTGATTTTACGACTGAACAAACTGAGCACCGCCGCCAGAGAAATAAGCGACGGGAATCTGACAAGGGAGATAGAGATAATATCGGGAGATGAGATCCGCGATCTTGAAGAAATATTTTCTTTAATGGTCAGCCATTTGAGAACTCTGCTTTTTGACATGAAAAGCGTTTCCATAAAAATTCATGAGACGAACTCAGCCCTTACAAAGCTCGCAAAAAAACTCCTGGAAAGCAGCAATGAAATAGACATTACTGCAAAATCCATAGCAAAAAGCTCTGAAGACCAGACGGAAATAGTCCGGAATACCACGATTAAACTTGAAGGCGGAATAAAGGTGATGGACGAGCTTGTAAACCAATCGGCTCATACGATTTCGAAAGTGGATGAAGCGATAAAGAAGACTCAAAAAGGCGAAACAAATGCCCGTGAAACACTGAGTCATCTTGAGCTTGTGCTGAAAGAAATGGGCGAATATGCCCAGCCGGTACTCCGTTTGCCCGACAAGGTTGAAAAAATAAAGGTGGTCACTAACGTAATGGAAGCGATTGCCCAGAAGACGGATCTTCTCTCATTGAATGCTTCAATTGAAGCAACAAGAGCCGGAGAGTCCGGAAAAGGCTTTGCCATAGTCGCCGAAGAAATACGAAACATGGCCGAAAACTCAAAACAGTCATCACAAGCAATAACCAGGCTGGTTGAAGATATTCTCACAGACAATAAGTTTCTTAAAGAATTTCTTGTGAAAAATCAGACAGATCTTGATAAGGGAAGAGAGATCATCCGTGGCATTGTCCAGACATTCGGCGATATGCTGTATGGTGTAAAAGAAATATTTTCGGAAATAAAGAGCATGGAGGAGGCTACAATCAGGCAGGCAAAAGAACTCAGAAGTTTTTCGGATAAATTTAAGGAGCTAGCAAGTTTTGCATCGCAGAATTTTGAATCCACCCAGAAAACCGCTATTTCAACAAGAAACCAGAAAGTTGAAGTCAGAAAAATTGTAAGCACCATCAGATTGCTGGACCGGCTATCTGAAAAAATGATGGAGACACAACAGCTTTTCAGCCTGCCGGAACAGACTCAGCAATTACCGGAAAAGCAGCCCGAAGAAAATCAGCCATGAAATTATTTGTTTTTAAATCAAAAGATGAGTTTATTGGAATAGAATCGGATTATGTATACAGGATAATTGACGATTTGAAGGTAACACCGGTGCCTCTTACTCCCGAATCATATACGGGGCTTTTGTATCACCGGGGTGAGCTTTTTGATGTAATAAACATGAGGCTCTTTCTTGGATATCCGGACGAAGGATCCTCCGAAACTACCAGGATAATTATAATTAAATGGCTCAATAAAAAACTGGCTGTTATCCCGGATGAAATTGTCGGCATGATATGGATAGATGATAATTCTGAAAATACAAATGAATATTACCATGAAGAACGTAAAATACGTTTAATGAAGCCCGATTATATCTGGAAAAAACTATCAGAGCTTTCCTATGGACCTAACAAAATATGAAAAGATTTTCGCCCAGGAATCTGGCAAATATCTGAAAGAGCTTGAAGATCTGTTAATGCAGGTTGAAAAGAATTTATCGGACATTGGCCTGTGGGCTGAGATTCATGGTAAAGTTCACTCAATCAAGGGCATGGCAAGAGCCCTGAGCCTTGATAAAATTTCGGAGTTGTGCCATTTGATGGAGGAGTGGTGTCTCAAATTTCAAAAAGGCAAACTAATGAGTTCACCGGCTGCTGTCCAGACTCTTTTTGACGGTTCGGAATTTTTAGGGGCTCTTATTTCAAAAAACGGCAGGCTCGACTCGTTTGAAGACCAGAAAGCATACGACAGCCTGATATCACTGTTTCAACAAAGCCCGCCGGAAATTTTCGTAACAGTTCCAGTGCCGCAACAACCTCTTTTGGCCGCACATTCGCAGCCCATGGTAGCCAGCATTGACTACGTCAGAATACGCTATGCTTTTATTGAAGAGCTTCTCGGACTCACCCAGGAAATACAGCTTCTTTCGAAAAGATTTCCTTCATTTTCAAAAGACCAGATGTCATCAGGCCTTAAAAACTGGATTGATCATTATACGGCTTTAATGAAGGTTCTCTATTTCCAGTTGACGCAGTTAAGACTAATGCCCGTCGGGGATTTTGCCGACATGTTCAGGAAAAGTATAAGAAATATAGCAAAAGAAAATGATAAGAACATTGATTTTGAAATAATCGGAGGAGAGATACAGGCGGATATAACGCTTCTTGAACGCCTTCGTGAGCCTCTTATACATATATTCAGGAACTGCATAGCACACGGCATAGAACCTGCTGAAGAACGAATTGGCAAAGGGAAAAGCGCCGACGGCAAAATCACAATCGAGGCAAGGAGCGAAAAAGAGAACCTGTACATTAAAATCCGTGACGATGGACGCGGAATAAACAAAACTTCGATTATAAGGCATCTCAAAGAGAAACAAAAAATGACTGATGAAGAGATCGAGAACATGTCAGAAGAGGATATATACGACACCATTTTAAGCTCTGATTTCACATCCTCTTCAGGTGCTACAGAGTTATCCGGAAGGGGTATCGGAATGAGCGTTGTGGCACAGTCTGTCGATTACCTCGGAGGTTCACTGACAATTTCCTCTAAAGAAGACATAGGAACCGGATTTTCAATCAAGCTTCCCCTTTCTCTTTCGATTATTTATGCGATAATATTCTCTGTCGGCAGGTACACGCTGGCGATACCGACATTGAACATCAACTCTATAGACAGGGTAGATTTGTCTTCTGCCGAAAATCCTGAATCGTACTATGATACAAGAAAACTTATGGGAATTGCAGGTGAAAAAATCAACTATGTAACCGTGTTGAGCCTCAGATATGCCGCAGATAAAGCCGGTTTCGCAGATGAAAAACCCCGCATGAAATTAATAGTTGATAATGTAATCGGAAATCGCCCTCTTATGATACTGCCAGTGGGAGAACTTATTTCAAGGATAAAGCTTTTTTCAGGAATAGGCATTATGGAAAACGGTGACATTTCGATACTTCTTGATGTCGATAATCTTCCGTAAGACCTTAAAACGTGAAAATCAACCATTTACGATTATAAAAATATTTATTTATACTTAATAATTTTTACAGATGGAATCCGGAATACCAATTATGAAAAAAATTCTTGCAGTTGATAACGATGTATTTATCCGGGAATTTCTTACCGATATCCTTTCAAACCAGGGTTATAAAGTTGTTACAGCTTCGGATGGCCTGACCGCGATTGATATCCTAAAGACATATACACCCGACATCATATTTGTCGACCTTGTAATGCCTAATATCGACGGCAAAAAACTCTGCAAAATTATAAGGGGATCAAGGGAGTTTGATAAAGCACGTATAATTGTCCTCTCATCAATCGCTGCCGAAGAAAAAGCGGACTTAATTTCTATAGGAGCCAATCGCTGCATAGTAAAAGGACCTCTTGCGGAAATGGCGCGCAATGTTCTTGACGCAGTTGAAAGCCCTGAATCCGATTTTTCTGAAAAAGTGACCGGTATTGAAAAAGTTGACAAAAGAGAAATCACCCACGAATTGCTTTCCGTAAAAATACATTTTGAAATCATACTGGGAAAAATGTCAGATGGCCTTGTGGAAATTACGGAAGGAAGAATAGTATATGCCAATCCAAGCGCCCTGAATCTGACCATGATACCGGAAGAGAAGCTGCTCGGTTCATATTTCAAAGATCTTTTCTTGAAAAGCGACAGAAACTACATAGATGATCTGATTAATAATGGAAATGGAGACAAAGTAAAGCACGGCGATAAAAAGCTTGAACTGAATGAACATATCGTAACCCTCGACATGCTCTCTCTTGATGACGAAAAAACAAAAAAAGTTTTTATAATCAGAGACATAACCGACAGGGAACGCGCGGAAAAATCCCTTCTGCGGCATAATCTTGAGCTCAGCCTGTTAAACAAGGCGAGCCAGGCTGTCAGCTCGTTCCTTGAACTTGATAAGGTTTTTGAAACAGTACTCGAAGAGGTAAGAAGCCTTATGGCTGTTACGGGAACCACCATCTGGCTGACCGATTTGAGCACCGGGGAACTGATATGTCAGAAAGCGACCGGTTCGCCGGGCGCCAGAATTGAGGGATTACACCTCCCCAAAGGTCAGGGCATTGCCGGATGGGTGGCAAGCAACAACAAAAGCCTGGTAGTGTCGGACACGCTCAATGATTCGCGCCATTTTAAAGGCGTTGATCTCATGACCGGCACGAGCATACGCTCCATCCTCGGCGTCCCGATAAGGCTTAAAAAAGAGGCGATCGGTGTCCTGCAGGTGGTCGATACAAATCCGGGACGGTTCGATCCGAACCATGTTTCTCTCCTGGAAGCTCTTGCGGGCTCAACGGCTATCTCCATTGAGAATGCCCGCCTTTACCAACAGGCGCAGGAAGAGATGAACAACAGAAAACGCGCTGAGGAATTGTTCCAGCAGAATAGAATAGTAGAGGCAATAATAAACAGCCTTCCGGCTCTCGTTATTATAATAAAGGAGAACGGGCGGCTCGAAAAATGGAACAGGCAGCTGGAAAATACCAGCGGTTTTTCCTCCCTCGAAACAGGACAAATGAGTTTCTTCGACTTTGTTATCCCGGATGACCGGGAATCGGCCGAAAACAGGATAAAGGATATATTTGCAAAAGGAGCCGGCGATTTTGAAACACACATGGCATTTAAAGGCGGAAAGCACGTTCCTTACTATATAAACTGCTCGAAGACACAACTGGATAATGAAACATATATTGTTGCAGTCGGAATGGACATATCTGAAAGAATCCGGCAGCAGGAGGAAAGGCTGGTATTGCAGTCCCAGTTAAATCAGGCACGCAAGATGGAATCGGTAGGAACTCTTGCAGGCGGTATTGCGCACGACTTTAACAATATTCTCACGCCTATAGTGGGCTTCACGGAGCTGGCCCTAGATGATATACCTCC
>Ga0315268_10003107_pt1 | contig 18420 bp, 11 predicted proteins | sample C1_top_MG_FD_204535 | JGI IMG/M metagenome (GOLD analysis project Ga0315268, IMG submission 204535) | Sediment microbial communities from Yellowstone Lake, YNP, Wyoming, USA - C1_top | ecosystem: Environmental > Aquatic > Freshwater > Lake > Sediment | place: USA: Wyoming | collected 2017-08-01
CGTAAAAAGTAGCTTTGACACCGGATGTTGACCTCGGATGCTTACTCCAGCCTCTTAATGATATGCCAGCCATATTTGGAATTTCTCGGGTCATAGACGGCCAGGCCGATCCCGTTGACAGGCAGGCCGAAGCTCACATCGCCGAAGCTTTTGACCATCCCGGACCGAGCATATTCTTTTTTTGGTTTGTCCGGCTCAATCCCGAAATTCGTCATACGATAGATTCCGGGATACTCGTCGTCCGTATACTGTTTGACGAGCGAATCGAAATTTTCCCCTTTTTTGATCCGCTCGAGCAATTGTTCGGCCAGAGCTTGTGCCTCGTCCGACGTCCGCTTGACTTTCTCTTCAGGAATCGACCCTTTGAAGGCGATCAAGATGTGTTGGACGGTAACGCGGTCCGGCTCGCCGGCGAGTTTTCGCGGCTTTGCGGCTGTGATCAGGTTCTCGATTTCGTCGATTTCCTTGGGAACGTTCTTGGTCAGAACCTCGCAGCCGTCCTTCGTGATGAGCACGGTGTCCTCGACGCGAATGCCGATATTCTTCTCCGGATAATAGAGCGCGGGCTCGATGGCGAAAACCATGCCTTCCTGAAGCGTCTGCAGGCGCGTCCCGACATCGTGAACGCACATGCCGACGAAATGGCCGAAGCCTCCTCGGAGGCCGCGGCTTTCGAGGCCCTTTTTCTTCAGCGCATCCTCCACATGTTTCTGGACATCGGCGGCTGTCGCGCCCGGTTTGTAGGCTTCGATACAGGCCTTCTCCACTTCAAGCACGATCTCGTAGACTTCGCGCTGCTCTTGCGTAAACTTGCCCGAGACGGGCCAGGTCCTCGTGATATCCATGCAGAGCTGATCGAGGTCGGCGCCGAAATCCATGAGAACGACGTCTCCCGCCTCGGCCTTCCTGGAATTTTTTTCATAATGCCAGACGCAGGTGTTCGGGCCTGAGCAGACGATCGGCGGATAGGCGGCCCCCTTGGCTCCCCCTTTCAACACGACCTGCATGGCGGCCGCCTCGATTTCATATTCGAAGACGCCAGGTCGCGAGGCCAACATGGCCTGCTTGACGGCCTCCGCTGAAATCTTGCCGTTCCGCCGCATCACACTGATCTCCTCGGCGCTCTTAATCATGCGCAGGGCGTCAATGTGTGGCGTAATATCCTTGATTTCAAAAGAGGGATAGCGCTCTTTGAGCTTTTGAATACGATTATTGTCGAGCGAGATTTGGTCGTTGTAATGGATGCGGTTTTTCCGCCCGATAAAGAGTGCGACCTCGCTGCGGGAGGTTTCCATGGTGTCCCCAGGCTGGAGCCGCAGGTAAGCCGGGGAAAAGCTTCGCATATTCCGAGAGATAAATTCATCGAAATACGTGACATCGTAAAGATTGGCCAGCCCGGTCTTCTCCTTGGCTTTTTCGTCGTTGAGGAGATTCGGGCCGCTCACCATCGCTTCGCGGGGCGTCTGACGGGGAAGGAACAAATTCGTCTCCCCTGTTTTAGCGTTCATGACGAAAATGGCGCCCAGGTCTTCGATGCCGGTGAAATAGAAAAAGTCATTGTCCTGCCTGAAATGCGCCCCCTGCTGAAACATGGTCTCGCCGAACAGGATGATCATCCCTTCCTTGACCTGATCGGCCAGGGCCTTGCGCCGCCGCATGAATTCCTCTTTGCTATACCCCGTCCGCTGGCCTAAAGAAAGCGAAACCACAGCCTGCAAAAGAAAAAGGCAGATAAACAAATATTTATAGGGTCTCTTGATTGTCATGAAGGCCTCCTTATCCGAAGCTCGCATCTTGGATCATTTTTTCCCTTCCGCTTATGCCCCCTTCGCGATCCTGGTGATCGAGATAATCTTCAGCGGCGGCTTTAAGTCCTGGTTTTCCTTTGGCGACTGCTGGATCTTTTTGACAACGTCCATTCCGGCGACAACTTTGCCGAAAGCGGCAAATCCCTGGCCGTCCTTGTTGCGCCGGCCACCGAAATCGAGTTCGGGCTGGTCGCCAATACAGATAAAAAAGCTGGAAGTGGCAGTGTCTGGGCCTCCCCTGGCCATGGAGATTGCGCCGTCGATATGTCTGAGCCCTGTCTCCTTGGTCCTCTCGAGCGGGATGGGGGGAAATTCTTTTTCCTGCGGAAGTTGGCCGCCCTGGATGACTTCGATCTTAATCTCATTCTTTGGCTGGTTGTCCATGGTCACTGTTCGGTGAAAAACCGAACCGTCGTAGAGCTTATGGTCTACATATTTCAGAAAATTGGCCGACGTGACCGGCGCTTGGCGTTCGAAGATTTCGACTGTCATGTCTCCCAGTTCAGTCTTGATCAGAAGCCTAGGATTCTGTGCGGCTTCGGCAGATATCCAAGCCAAAAGTCCTATCGACAGCATGGAGAGAATTCTTTTCATAAGTTTCCTCCCGGACGAATCCTCAGCCAGGATGCGTTCAAGAGTTTATATAAGAGACAAACTTAAAGTCAATGAAAACGAAATTCAGACGGAGACCTGCCGTGACCGGGCTCAACGTTTCTTTGGCGAAAAAAGAGAGACATCCGATATTGCCCGCCGTCATCTAAATTTCTATAATGCAGCTATGTCCGGCAAGAACACCGAGGGCCAGGCCCCTCCCCAGGACAGCCTGCGGCGCGGCATCCCCATGGTCGAAGCGCGCGACCCAAGATCGCTCGAAGCCGAACGCGAATTCCTTCGCGGGATCGATGCCAAGCCGCATTTCTGGCAGCGCTGGAGCGGCTATTGGAAACTCACAGGTCCTGGTTGGGTGCAGAGCGCCCTGACGCTTGGCGCGGGTTCAGCCGGATCGACGATCATGGCCGGCGCCCTTTACGGCTACAAACTTCTTTGGGTGCAACCGGTGGCCATGTTCTTGGGCGTCATGATGTTCGGAGCCATCGGCTACCAGCTCCTTATCACCCGCGCCCGACCATTCGACGCCTTCAGGAAAAGGCTTCATCCCAGCCTGGCCTTGCTCTGGGGTGCCAGCGTTTTTCTAGCTTCGATCGTCTGGCAATTTCCCCAGTACTCACTCGGGACAGCCGTCCTCAAAGATATTTTTTCTGTAGCCGGATTGGACGTCCCCAAGGGCATTCTGGCCCTTGTTCTGCTCGTGCCCGGCACGGCGGTCTGTTGGAGCTACGGACGCGGCAGCCGCAAGGCGATCCGTCTCTTCGAGCGAACCTTGAAATATCTCTTATTGTTCATGATCGCCGCCTTTCTCCTCGTCCTCATCAAAACGGGCGTCAACTGGACGAAAACATTTAAGGGCCTGTTCTATTTCTATATTCCGAAAAGCCGCGAGGGCATCACGATCGTCCTCGGCATGCTGGGCGCCGCCGTGGGCGTCAACATGACCTTTCTCTACCCTTACACGCTTTTGGCGCGGGGCTGGGGAAAAGAGCACCGGCGCCTCAAGAACTTCGACCTGGGCGTCTCGATGTTCCTGCCCTTTGTCCTGGCCACAGGATTCGTCACCATGGCCTGCGCCAACACTCTTTATGTCCAGGGGATCAAAGTCCAGGACGCCGTCGACGCCGCCCATGCCCTTCAACCTCTGGTCGGGCTGACCCTTGGCCGGATCGTCTTTTCGGTCGGCATTCTGAGCATGTGCTTCACGACGCTCGTCATCGAGATGCTCATCTGCGGGTTCGTCCTCAGCGAAATATTCGATTTCGAGCTTCACGGCTGGGCCTACCGCGCCAGCACGATGCTAGCGAACATCGGCGTTCTCGGGGCATTCTACAAAATGCCCTTCTGGCTTCCCGTCATCACCTCCTCATTCAACCTTCTGATGATGCCCGTGACATACATCTGTTTCTTTATTCTCCAGAACAAAAGATGCTACTTGGGGAGCGACGCCAGCCGCCTAAGGAGTTTGAAGGACGTCGTCTGGAATTTCTTGTTGATCTTGGCCATCCTGGCCGTTGGGGCGGGGGCCGTGGTCAAGATTCTCTCGCTGTTTTAAGATCTAGCCGGCTTGACTTTTATCCTGGCTAGATATCTAATTTTAGATATTCATTTTTGACATGGAGGGCAAAGGGATGAAATTAAGTACGACCATTCAAAAAATCTTTATGACGCCGGTCATCTTCGGATTGCTCATCTTGATCTTCTCGTCGAGTCACTGCTCCACCCAACACGCGCCGGCCGCCAAGCTCAAGTTCGCAGTGTCTTTTCCCCAAGAGCTGTCAGCGGCTCCCCTGGATGGGCGGATGCTGTTGCTCATCTCTTCAAATGACAGCGCCGAGCCGCGGTTCCAAATTAACGACGGGTCAAATACGCAACTCGTCTTCGGCGTCGACGTGGACGGCCTCGAGCCGGGGCAGGAATCCATGATCGATTCAAGCGTCTATGGATATCCGCTAAAAAGTATCTCCGATATTCCATCCGGGGAATATTATGTCCAAGCGCTGCTCAACCGCTACGAAACCTTCCACCGCTCCGATGGACATACCGTCAAGCTGCCGATGGATCAGGGCGAAGGGCAGCGTTGGAACGTCAAGCCCGGAAATTTTTACAGCACGCCCAAGAAAATCGCCCTGGACCCGATGAAAAATGAAGTCGTCAAAATCGGCCTCGACAAGGAAATTCCTTCGATCCCTGCACCTCAGGATACAAAATACATCAAGCACGAAAAAATTCAGAGCAAGCTTCTGACCGAATTCTGGGGCCGGCCGATGCATCTCGGCGCCTGTGTGCTTCTCCCGGAGGGATTCGAAACGCATCCCAAGGCCCGCTATCCGCTCGTCATCTTTCACGGCCATTTCCCTTCGACCTTCGGCGGGTTCCGCGAAGAGCCTCCCGACCCGAACCTCAAACCGGATTACAGCGAGCGGTTTAGACTGCTGGGCTATAACAAGATCCAGCAGGAATACGCTTATCAATTCTACAAAGATTGGACGAGCAAGAATTTCCCGCGGGCGATCGTCATCGAAATCCAGCACGCCAACCCTTATTACGACGATTCGTACGCCGTCAACTCCGCCAACCTCGGGCCTTACGGCGACGCCATCATCTATGAGCTCATTCCCTATATTGAGAAGAAATATCGCGGCCTCGGCCAGGGCTGGGCGCGGTTCATGTACGGCGGCTCGACGGGAGGCTGGGAAGCCTTGGCCGCGCAAATTTTCTATCCCGATGAGTTCAACGGCTGCTATGCGGCCTGCCCCGATCCCATCGATTTCCGGGCATATACAATTGTCAACATTTATGATCATAAAAATGCCTACTACGTGGATAGTCAGTGGAAAAAGACGCCTCGGCCGGGGACGCGAAATTATCTGGGCGAGGTGGCCAGCACGCTCGAACAGATGAACCACAGAGAGATGGTCATCGGCTCACACTCGCGGTCCGGAGACCAATGGGATATCTGGCAGGCTGTGTTTGGACCGGTCGGCGAGGACGGCTATCCCAAGCCCATCTGGGATAGGATGACGGGAGAAATCGATAAATCGGTAGCGCAATACTGGAAGGACCATTACGACCTATCCGCTATTCTCCAGCGCGACTGGAAGACTCTCGGCCCGAAGCTCCAGGGCAAAATCCATATCTATGTCGGCGACATGGACAACTATTATCTGAACAACGCCGTCTATTTAATAGAAGCGTTTCTCGAAAGCACCAAAGACCCCTATTACGCCGGCGAGGTGGATTACGGAGACAGAGCCGAGCACTGCTGGAACGGCGACCAGACCCGGCCCAACGCATTTTCGCGGCTCCGCTACCACCAGATGTATATCCCCAGGGCCGTGGAACGCATGCTGAAAACCGCGCCTCTCGGCGCCGACCTTAAGAGCTGGCGTTACTGATATCTATCTCTATCATGAATTATCATTGTTTCGGGGGAAGAAGGAGAACAAAAAGTTCTCAGAGCACGGGATAATCATTGCCTGCTAAGCCCGGATTTTTCTTCCAGACCCGGCCAGGAGGGATGACACCATGATCTGCCGAAAGTGCGGGACTGAAAATCCGGACTCTTCCGTCTATTGCGCAGGATGCGGGACTCCTATCTTCATCAGGCCGCACCGAGCTGGAAAAACGATCCCTTGGTATGTCTCTGTGGGAGGGATCGTCATTCTTCTCCTTGTTTTTCTCGTCGTTTACCTGGCGATCACGAAGAACAGGCCGGCGGGCACGCCCGCTGGGATGGACAGCCTATTATCAATCAAACCGATACGCAAAGACGATCGATCTCTTCAAAGGGCTTGAAAGCAAGATCAAGCTGCCCGTCTGGGACCTGATGAAGGCTTTCGGCCAGGAACGTCCTTATCAAGTTGTTTGGCCCCAAGGGACTCGGGTGACGGAAACGCCTTTCATTGTCACCGATCCCCTGCCGATCATTTCCGTCGAGGTCGAAGGCCGGCAAATCCACGCGCTCATCGACACGGGAGCCGATACCTTCATCCTCGACAGCGAGATTGCCGCCTCCATGGGGATTAAGCCCATCAGCTCGTTGATGGGAACTTTTGCCGGCGGAATGCAAGCTGAGCTCGGATTTTCCAGGGCGGAGTCTCTCAAGCTCGACGATGTGGTCTTAAAAGCGGTCCCGGTCTCTCTTCTTCCCACGCAAAGATTTTCAAAAGGATTTGCCGGCGGCAAGTACACAATCGGGGGAATCGTGGGAACAGGGGTGCTCAAGCAATTTTTATCGACGCTCGATTACGGAAGCGGCAAACTGATCTTGCGCCAGCCGGATGATGAAAGCCGCCAGGAGCTAATGCAAGCGGCGTCAGGGAAAACGGTCGTTGAAGTCCCGTTCGTCCTGGCCGTGACACACTTCATGATGGCCCGGGGACGACTGGACGATAAGGATGGGCTGACGTTGTTCGTCGACTCGGGGCTGGCCAGCGAAGCGGCTTTCACAGCACCGCTCCAAACGCTTAAATACGCCGGCATTCCCGTTCCAGAAACGAAGGTCCAGGAGGGCATCGGAGGAGGCGGCGGGGGCGGATTCGCCACGAGACTTTTTCCCATCAAAAAGCTGGGATTAGGCGCGCTTGTCCAAGAAAACCTGAAGGGCAATTACGGCGCCACTCCGCCCGAGAGCTATTGGCGGCTCGGATTCATCAATGACGGGATCATCAGCCATCAGTTCTTGCGAAAATACGCCTGGACGATCGATTTCGCCCGGATGAAAATGATTTTTGTTTCTAGCGGCCACTGAACCATCGGCTTCTTATTCAAGCTTTGTCTGCGCGGCTAATTCTTCAAGAGCTTGTCGATCCGAGATGCTCTTCCGGACAGCTCTCTCCAAAAGCAAATCCGTTAGCGCCGGACCGGATATTTCATCGGGTCGGGAAGTGGCTTGCGGGGCAGCATCTCCTCGCGCATGGCCGTCTGATAGACGAAGGCGGCCATGATGACGGCCGACTGCATTAAGTCCTCGGGCACGAGGTGGTCATAGACGTCCATGTTCGTGTGATGGATGCGGGTCGAATAGTCGAGCGGGTCCTGGATAAACTGGAAAGCCGGCAGGCCGATATAGTCGAGCGCGCCATGGTCCGAGCCCCCCGTATCGCGCAGGACCGCTTGGGTCATGCCCAAATCGGCGAACGGCTTCATCCACTCCTCGAAGATGGGTTTGACGGCGGCGTTGCTCTGGCAATAGATGCCGCGGATGCGGCCGCTCCCGTTGTCGTAGTTGAAATAGCCGGAGACTTTGGCGTGTTCGGGCTTGAGCGTCATCGTCGTGACATCGCCGAAATGATTTTCGACATAGGCCTTTGAGCCGACCCATCCCTTTTCTTCGGCGCTCCAGAGGACGACTCGGATCGTCCGTCGGGGCTTGACCTTGAGGGCCTGAAGAATCCGGACAGCCTCGAGCGAGACGGCGACGCCGGCCGCATCATCGGCCGCGCCAGTTCCCGGGCTCCAGGAATCGATATGGCCGCCGAGCATGACGAGCTCGTCCCTCTTGTCCGAGCCGGCGATCTCGCCGACCACGTTATAACCGCGGAGGTCCTTGTCGTAGAACTCCGTGCGCACTTCGACTTCCATGACCGCCGGTTCTTTGAACTCTTCGATGATGCGATAGACGCGGTTGTAGTGTTCGGCAGCAAGGATGATCTCAGGCAGGGGGCGGGCCCGCTTCGGATCACGGGCTTGCCGCACGCCTCCGGCCAGGACCGTCCCGTATTCGCGAAGGCGCGCCCCGCTCGACGATACGAGCACTCCGATTTCCTCGGCCCGGAAAAAGTCTTCAAGGTCGTCGGCAAAACCGCGGACGTAGTTGGGGTCGGGCGGGAGCTTTGTTTGAATAGGAGTCTCCGCGAGCATTTTGAGGCTCTCGGCGTCGTGACGTTTGGCGTCGGGCGTGAACTGGGTCGGGACCGGCCTGGGCGGCTGATAGAGGACGATCTTGCCCCTGAGCTTGCCTTTGTACTTGGCAAAATCGGCCTTGGATCTAATATCAACGTAAACAGGCTGTCCCGTAAGCTTGCCCTTTGTGCTCGAGCCCCATTCGACCGAGATGGCGATAAGCGGCGCATAGTGGGGCTGGAGGAGATGTGCCGACACGTAGCGCAGAGCCCAGCCGACGCCGAAATCGTCGTAGGGCTCGAGGGCGACGTTCGTCATGCTCCATTCCTTCATCTTGGCCGCGGCCCATTTGTTGGCCCGGTCGATCTCGGGCGAACCGGTCGGGCGCGGACCGATGACATCGGATAAGTAAGCGGCCAGCTTGGCCACCTGGCTGTGTTTCAATCCTTCGAATCGGATTTTATTGGCCATGTCCAGGTCGGCTTTATCCTCGGCGGCGAAGGTGCCCAGGACAAAGACAACGGCGGCAAGTGCCGCAAGAATCCAGCGACGGGATGAAGGTTGGCGGGTTATCATCGAACCTCCTTATTCAAAGCAAGATTGGCTTTGATTATCACGCATCGCGCCCCGCCATGCAAGGATTCCAGCTCGATCAACAAGAGCAGCTTCGTATTTCTATCGGCAAAGCGGGCACCGGATCAGGGCGAATCCGCAGCGCGGATTGCCGCAGTCTAGATAGCGCTCGACGACGTCCTTGACGATCGGCCGGAAATAACCATAGTCCCGCTCGAACCGGCTCTCGTATTCCGCGACGAACCGCTCGAAATGATGAAAAAGCACCCGGCAGGATTTGGGTTAAGGGATCCTATGCCGTCTAGTGTAACTTGTTTATGGTGCAGTTTTTCATGGAGAACATCGCCTTATGGCTAATTGTGAGCATACGCCGCGGGCGAAGCCTGCCGGCTGGATGAGCGGGTTAGACCGTTTTTGACTACTCGTCTCGCCAATCAATACCTTCCTTGAAAAACATATTCGGAAGCAACTCTAGCCACCAGTCTTTCTTCTTCATTAGAAGCTTTGAGCGTCCAAGCTCTCGGCCAAGTTCCTGAATTTCTAAAGAAATGACGTTAAGTTCGGAGCCGCTTCGATTTGCAAGAAGTAGCCGTCCCAAAGTCCAACCAACAAGGACGCAGAGCAAGGTTATCCGCGATGCTTTTAGGGGGTCGTAGCGGCCAATGACTACGGTGAATTTCTGATCCCGGAGGTCGCTCTCTATGACTGCCCACTGCCATTCAAGGAGCTCACGGGAAACATGAGCATAGGGTTGAACTGCTCTCGATAGGTTGCCGAAGTACTCTGACCAGGGTTCGTCCCATAGGCCATTTCCATAATTTGGCCAGACTTTTTTCTCAAGTTCTTGTCGTAATTCCCCACTGGACTTCGTGCCATCTCGCCATCTCTGCAAAAGCGGAACAGCGAAGGCTTCATCTTGAAGGCCAACATCTATCAAGGTGAGCGCTTCAATGCATTGTCGTGTCAGCGATATGCCCACGGCATGACGTCCTTTCTCATTGGCGTCTAGGCTACTGTCCAACGATGCAGCTAGGTGGAAGATAGCTAGCTTTGCTATTTGAGATATATCATACTCCCCCGTTGCCCAAGGTTTATCGAGGCTTTTCTGGGCGAGCGCTAGAATCGGAACAAGTAGTTGCTCGCCTAACTCAAGCCACCGAGGTTTTGCTGTCACAGATGCCACCTTTCGTAATCCAAGAATAGGAGTTCCATTTTAGCGGGACGTGGTTTTCCCCGTCGTTAAGTTCAGAAATGAGATCCTTGACAACGAAAGAAGTAGAATAGGATTTTGCTTTTTATGATCGCTTGAGATCGCTGCCCCCTGAATCCTAAAAGCATACTCCCTTGCACGAAAAAATTGTATTCTCTGCCGATGATCGAAGTCAAGCAGGAGGGGGACACGAGACATAGAGGCTTTTAGCCGGAACATCGCCTTGAAAGGCCTCAAAGCCGACCGAAAGACCATAGACATCCTCCCCGGCTCATGATGATCAATTTTTAGGATAGGCGGAAACCTTATTTGGCAGATTACCTCATTAAGAGGATTCTTTTGTAAAGTCAATCTTTCTGCTACTGGAAATGGCATGGTTAATCCCTTTCATCACGTTATTTTCACTTAAGCTCCATTATCATCATTTGTCAAACTTTCTTCTTCCCTCTCGCCGCAACGGATCTGGCCGGAATCCGGCTAGGAGGGAGAAGGTTAGTCCCCTTGAGATAAGAACAGCTACTTGGAGATGGTTTGAATCATTATTTCTTCAGGTCTATCTCTGTCTCGACAATGAAAAACTTGTAATCCTTGTACTTCACATTTAAGAGGGATTTCGTTATGACCCTTCTACCACTTCCAACAGTCCTATTTTGATAGTAATCCTCAGCTACCGAAAATTCGCTGGGGAATCGTATGCCGTTTTTTTCATATCGATATTCCGATTCCTGCTTAAGACCCGCCCGCGCGTTGTTCGCTTTAGCGAATTCCTGCATAGCGCTATAGTTTATTATGGACTCTTGCTCCCATTCAGCTTTGAGAAAATTCCCCTTGGCTTTGTCAATCCAAGCCCTTCCATATAACGAACTTGTTTCCCCTTTTATCGCTGGAATGGCCTTAATTACAATGACCGGAATGTCCCAAAGCTTCGTTTCCTTTTCAATCGAATATTGATATTTATCCTGCACTTCAAATCCGAATATCCCGATAGGGCCAAAAATTATATTACGATAGATAAATCGTTTGGTCTTGAGAGGGGCGCCTTTCAAATTCTGGGCTTTTCCATTTTCCTTGAGTAGAATCCGGCTCTCCTCTATTTCCCCCTTACGGATAAGCTGATAATCATAAATATACTTATTTTCCTCTAATTTCCATGAGCTTGCGGGAAATTCAAGATTTCGAAATGGTTTGAATATCTTTTCCTCAATTTCCTCAATACAAATAAAATAGAGCGAAATTCGTTCCACCCTGGCACAGTACTCTCCTGTTTTTTGAAGAATATTCTTGAGCTTGTCCTGGTCGAGCTGTCTCGCTAGACTATCTCCATAAGCCACTGCACTAGGAAGTACAAATGAGGAAAGAATTATTATTAGCAGAAATGCTTTAAATTTCATCATCTCTATATCTCCTTAATTTGTGTGTCCACCTATCAAGAAGAAAACGAAACTTGAACGTATCTAACCCCAGCTTCTTTCCAGATGCGATAATAGGATATAGGATATTGCTTTTTGTGATCGCTTGAGATCGCTGCCCCTCTGAACCCTAAAAGCATCCTCCCTTGCACGAAAAAATTGTATTCTCTGCCGATGATCGAAGTCAAGCAGGAGGGGGACACGAGACATAGAGGCTTTTAGCCGGAACATCGCCTTGAAAGGCCTCAAAGCCGACTGAAAGACCATTGACATCCTCCCCTGCTCATGATGACTTCATAAGGAGCCGGCGCTTGAACTTGAAGAAGAGGCGCAACATCTTGGGGATCGTCAAGACGACCTGCCGGTGTGGAACATCGAGGAGGAGCGTCGCCTATCCTCTCCTGGAATATGCGGCAATATCATAGATCGCGCCGGCGCGCGTATTTTCGCCGCCCCAGATAATGACCTTATGCCCGTAGGCCAGCCCGGAAAGAAATTCTCTTCATTTTTGGTCCCTTACCTGGAGATATTAGTCTTTCAGGCCGGCCAGATGTTTTTTGGCGTCCTCAAACTCGGGGCGGTCCGGGTCGGCATCCTTCCAGATGGCCAGGAATTTCCGGTATTGTTCCGCCGCCTTTTTCCTGTCGCCTTTCTGTTCATACAGCTTGGCCAGCCGGTAGTGATAGAGAGGGTAGACCAGTGTCCGCTGCTCTCGTTTGGGATCGAAGGTGATCAGCCGTTCATATTCGGCGATGGCCTTATCGATATCTCCCCTCTTGACATAAGCGCGCGCTAAAACATCCTTTTGAAACGGAATATTATAGTTGAAGAGGGTTTCCTGTGCCATTGCGGTGGGTCTCCCCAGGGGCACAATGTTCTCCAGCACAGAGACGGCATTGTCAACGAATCCTCCGGCGAGCATAAGCTCTCCCTGGAAATAATCGTAAAGTAAGGCTATTTGCGCTTGGTTGGCGGGACTGATTTTGGCCAAGAGCGTCTTCATTTCGGCGAGGTTCGTTTTGGCGGCATCGAGCCGGCCTTGTTTGACATCGGTCATGCCGAGAAAAAATAGATAATAAGCTTTCGTATCCGAGTATGAAGCCGGAATGCTTTTCGAAGCGAAATCGTGCCAACTTCTGAATAGGACGCGGCTCTGTTCGAATTCGCCCCGGTCGCTGCGGATCAATCCCATCAATAATTCCGTTCCTGCTTTGCCCTCCGTATAACCCTGGGATCCTGCCAAATCCGCCAATTGCTGAAGATCGGAGAGGGCCTGGTTGAGGAGGCCAAGCCAGTAAAGGAAAAAGCTGTGATTGAAGGATCCCTGCCCTTTCAATCCTAATGATGGGGCTTTGGCGATAAATTCGTCCACACAGCTCATGGCATTCGTGTAGTCCTCTTTGAAAGCATAGACATAGGCCAGAGAAGGAAAAGTCATTACGAAATCAGGCTTTCGATGAAGCACTTCCTTGTATTTGGCAATGGCCTCGTCCAGGTTCCCCATGCGAAAGTAAATCTCGGCCATGGAATCGATCGGATTGGCATCGCCGGGCGAAGATTCTGCGTACCGCTTGAGATAATCGATCGCTTTGTTGTACTGACCCAAGTCTGCGTAAATGTAGGCAATCACGTTCAGGGCATAGCCATAGTTGGGGTCGAGGGCCAGCGCTTTATCAAATTCCGAAATTGCCAACTCGAGCTTATTTCTCCCCCTGTAGTAATTCGCCAGCTCAAAATGCGCCTCTTTTTCCTTGGGGTACTTTTGAACGATTTCTTCGAGGATGCGCAATCGCTTTTCTGGATCTCTCTCGACCGCTCCGGCATAAGCCTCTTCGATATAAAGTCTCTCCTTCTCGGCAGCCTTTCCCGAGAGGACTTTTGCTTTTTCATAGGCCTCGACCCTGGCCTTCTGATTGCCGAGAGATCCCTGCGTTCGAGCCAGGTAAAGGTAGGCCTCGGCAAAATCAGCGTCGAGGGCGACGGCGTTCTCCAGGAATTGCCGGGCCTGTTCATAATAGAGCTTCTCAAAGGCTTCTTTTCCCTTGAGGAAGCTGTTGTAGGCTTCCATGGAGGACGTCGGCACATCGGGCGCGCTGGGCCGGGCCACTTGGATCGTGCGTTCGGACACGCCCACGCTTCGGGAGATCTCTCTGCTGAGCTCGCCGATCTGCTTTTCGAGGATGCTGCGAACGCCCTCGCCACGGGAGCTGGCGCTCTTTAGCAGGGCTTTTGACTCGACATCCAGGACCTTGACATCTGTAGCGAACATGTCTTCGGCTTTGACGAAACTGCCCACGACGATCGTCTCAACGCCGTCTTTGCGGCAGAGCTCGAAGCCCGATTCCTTGTCGATCGTTTCGGAGCCGGGTTTGCCCATCTGACGGAGGAGGTCGTCCATCCGTTCCCACGTCGTCACCCGGAGATATTTCGACTGCTCGAGGCTTGAGATGAGAAGGTTCGGAATCGCTTTTTGCAGGTAGTCAAAGGTTTTGTCGCCCGTCTGATTTTCGAAACTAATAACGGCGATGGAGCGCCTCTGCTCGGGACGGAGGCCGCTTTCTTTTTTAAAAAAAACGAGCCAGACGGCTATGGCGACGGCGAGCGCGGCCACGGCCAAAGCCGGAATGAGCATTCTCTTTAGGCCGAAGGTGACCGTGATCTGCCTGGCCGTGGTTGTCTTCCCTTTCGGGATGATGTGTTCAGTGGTCGGGATACCCTGTTCGATTTTTTCGAGCTCTATCCGCAGGTCTTCGGCCGAGCGAAACCGCTTGTCCCCGTCTTTCTCCAAGCATCTCAGGATGAGCTGGTTGAGGTCCTCGGGGATTTGCGCGTTGATGTCTCTCGGATCTTTTGGCATCTCGCTCTTGTGCTTGACGCCGACCGTAAACGGTGTGTCGCCCTCGAACGGCACGCGTCCCGTCAACATCTCATACAATATGATCCCCAACGAATAGATGTCCGACCGCTCGTCAATATCCTTCCCTTCCACCTGTTCGGGACTCATGTACTCGGGCGTTCCGACCATCATGCCCGCGCCCGTGATCCCCCTGGCGTGGAGAGACCGGGCGATCCCAAAATCCATGATCTTGGCGTTCCCATCCCTATCGATCATGATATTGCCGGGCTTAAGGTCCCGATGGACGACTCCCAGCCGATGCGCTTCGGCTAGCCCGGCGCAGACCTGCATGGCGATGGAAACCGCTTTACCCGTGCTGAGCGGTGCCGCCCTGCGGATGAAACTCTTCAGGTCCTCGCCCGGGACATATTCCATGGTGATATAATAAATGCCCTTTTCTTCGTTGAGGTCATACATTCGACAGACATTCCTGTGGGCGATCTCTCGGGCCAGCCGCAGCTCGTTCCGGAATCGTTCGACCGTCTTCTTGTCCGCGGCGATTTCTGATTTCACAAGCTTGAGGGCGATCTCGCTCTCTATTTTTTTGTCGAAGGCCCGATAAATTTTGCCCATCCCCCCTTTGCCGAGCTCTTCGATGATCTCGTACCGGCCCGCAAATAAGCTGCCTCTGGTGAGTTCGATAATCGGAGCAACGAGCGTCTCGGTCTGGGTGAAGACAATTTCCCCGGCAGGCAGGATTTGTGTTCCGCACTTGGAGCAGAAAAGGCTGTCGGAGGGATTCTCAGAGCGACACTTGGGGCATTTCATTCCCGATTGCCTTTTAGCTGTCGGCTCAAAGAATATCAACTCGGGAGAAAAGTGTCAAATTGGCAGGAGAATCAATCCGGAGAGGAAGACCTCTCCCCATTGACGTCCTGGCCTCTATTTCCCCGCAAACTTCACGTAGCCCTGCTTCTCCAGAAACTTGATGAAGTTTTCGACGTCCAGGAGCGCGGGGACCGGAACGTTCATGAAGGCGGCCTCGGCGGCAACCGCATTGCAAACCTGGAGAATCGACCTCCGGCCGTCAATGAAGTTCCGGATCTCGCCCTCCATCGCCGAGACTTTCATGAGGGCTTTGCTATCCGGCCCGCCATAAATCTTGTTGTAATATTCCATGAGGTCGAAGACGCCCGTCATTTTTTCCGCCCGAAGCGGAATGATTTTGCCCAGCCGGATTTCATCGAAGGTGAGACCGATCAACTGGGGCTTGAGGCCCTCCTTCAGACAGCGTCCCCGGTAGAGTTCATCGACTTCCCTGGAAAAAGGCAGCTGGCAGGCTTCGATCGCTTTCCTATGACTTTGTAGGAGGCCCGCCAACTGCGCATCGGCCTTGATGAAGAAACGCGTCGAATCGAGTGTGTCGATCTCACGGACAAAACCCTGGGTCAGGATATTCTGGGCGTCTTTGAACGCCGTATGGACATCCGCGGCCGCGGCGTCGCGGAGACGGCGGAAAGCCCGGATTTTGTCCTGCCCAAGTCGGCCGAGCGACCGGCCCGCGACCTCGGCGATGATCGTTTCCGCTTGGGCCGGCCCGGCCAGGCAGACCGCTGAAGCAGCCGATAAGAAAACGACCCGCTTGAGCTGGGTGGAGTCGGACTTGTCGGGAGTGTCGCCGCTTGAGTGATACCACATGTCCGGCCAACAAATGAACATAATCGCCGGGATTCGGAGTCCTCCGTCGACAAAGACGATGTGGTCGCTCCCTCCCGAGTGGGCATCCATGACGGCCGGGAAAGGATCGCGCGTCCCCGTCGGTGACCAAATCGGGAGCAGGGTCTGCGAGCCGTCGTACCGCTGCGTCTCCTCGGTCCACTCGACGAAGGACCGCATGACGTCGTTGAGGTAGGTTGGAAGCGACCAGGGCGTTTGGACGCAGGAGAAGTAGCTCCTGTTCTTGGCCAGCGACTCGCCGACCATATCCTCATTGATATTGGCGAAGAACTTCTTGCCGATCTCAGGGAACTTCTTCAGGTAAGCGATCGTTCCGGAAATCTCGGGAACGAAGAGGAAACGAACTGAGCGGCGAAGCGGCGGGATCTTTCCCTCGGCCATCAGCTTCTTGAGCACGCGCGCCGTTTCGAGAATCGAGACGCACCCCGAAATATCGTCGTTGGCTCCCTGCTTGGCGAAGCCTTCATACAGGTGGGCGGTGAAGACAAGCTCCTCGTCCGCGAGATCGGTCCCTTTAATCAGGGCTTCGACCATCTGTTCCTTATAGGGAACCATTTTGGCTTTGACCACGGCCCGGACCTCGATCTTCGACCCCCGCTCGAGCTGGTCGCGAAGCTCGTTCCCTTGGCGTGTCGAGACCATGAAGCCGAATGTCGGCTTGCTTTTTTCGCCGGTCCGGACTCCACTCCAGCCGACCTGGTCGGGATCAAACTCGGGATGGCTCGAGCCGTAGCCGACAAGCCCCACCGCACCGTATTTATCAACAGCCAGAGCCTGGGCCGATCCGGGGAAGCCGTTGACCAGGGCAATCTTTCCCTTAAGGTCTTTCCCTTCGTAGAAGCTGTCACGGAATCCAAGACCGACATAGACGAGCTCGGCCGTGACGTCCGCATCCGCACTCCCGGAGCAGAGGCAGGCGGGGATGTCTTTGAGGTCGGCGATCTTGCGCTTGGCGGGCTTGGTCAGCCACAGCTCGGCCGACTCCGCGTCCCAGGTCGTGGGGCTGGTCGTCGGCAGGTCGATGATGCGGGCGTCCGTGATTCCGTACTCACGGAGCTTCTCGATCAAAAATACGGGTTCGAAATAACCGGAGGCGTATTCCTCGGGTTTACGGTTCCTGTTGACTCCGGCGATCAGGATCTCATTCTGGAGAGCCAGGTCGCCCGAGGCCTCGTTGATGATGTCGAGGAGGATTTGATGAGGAATAAGAGTCGGCTGGATCGTCCTTCCAAACTGGGCGGGCAGGATCGCGACGGCTAAAAAGATAATCGCCAGCAGGACAGCAGATTTTTTCATAAGAGCCTCCTTGTGAATGTTCCTATTCTATGGATTTTTCCCGGCCGGTGCAATGAAACTCGGTCACACTTTCAAAATATATAGATTTGGACACGAAAAGTCGTCACTCTATAGATACGTCCGATGGAAGCAAATGGTTTCCTTCAATTTGGCTCGGCGAAGTGAGGGCAATTCAGAAAGACGATCACTTAAATTCTAAAGCTTGAGCAGCCCGCGGGCGCCGAGAACGCTCAGCCAAGAGACCAGTCCTCCGAGGCAGGTTCCCCAGACCAGGTCGACGACGGTCACGACGATGGGCCAATCCTTGAGTGTGGCCAGGTTGGTCAAATCGTACGTGGCGTAGGCGATCAAGCCGAACAGCGCGCCAAGCAGGAGGGCCTTTAAGGACCCAACTCCGTCCAGCGTCGGCCGGATGACGAAGACGATCAGGCCGGCGATAAACAGCAGGTAGAAGAGGATGGCCGCCGGCCAGATGACCTTCGGGCTCATCAGCGGCCCGAGATGCTTGCGATAAAACCGCTTGGCCACCACACCGAGCCAAACCATGTCCATAAGGAAAAAGATGACCAGTGTGACGACGTAAAGAAGCACGATCTGCTTGAGTGTCATTGGGCCTCCTTCATCATATCTTTTGCTCTTTCTTATCCGCCGCGACGTTTTAAGCCCGGATCCCGGAGTGCTGTCTGAGCTCGACGTAAGGCACCCCCTGGTCCATCGACCCGGCCGCGGCATGCCCAGCCGCAAAAGGCGCTGCAGGACATATATATGAGCAACTCCTTTTCGTTTGTGCTGGCATAAGAATATAATCTAAGAATAAAAGTGTCAAATCGTCCGCAGATCTATTATTCCCAAGCCTCAGCGCCAGGCTCTCGCTCAAGATGAATTTTATTTGATTTTCTGGGCGCGTTTCATTACCATAAAAATCCTTTAAGCGATGAAAGACATGCATAGCCGATAAAGGAGGCATTCTTGAGCAACCTCATCTATCTTGACAACGGAGCGACGACTTTCCCGAAACCTGAGGAAGTCTATACCTATATGGATTATTTTTACCGGAACTTCGGCGTCAATCCCGGCCGTTCCGGATATGATCTC
>Ga0315268_10003108_pt1 | contig 18412 bp, 18 predicted proteins | sample C1_top_MG_FD_204535 | JGI IMG/M metagenome (GOLD analysis project Ga0315268, IMG submission 204535) | Sediment microbial communities from Yellowstone Lake, YNP, Wyoming, USA - C1_top | ecosystem: Environmental > Aquatic > Freshwater > Lake > Sediment | place: USA: Wyoming | collected 2017-08-01
ACGGAACCAGTGCTCGAATTCGAGCAGCGACTCGGGGAATGCTTTGGACATTTATCCATTTTAGTCCAAAGGGGTACTCAAGTGGATATGCCTGGCGCGCGCCGAGTTGGTGGATAACTTAAAAGCATCGTCACTTGAATTCATGAGCCCGCCCTGTTACGCTCAAGGCATGGGCCTGTCCCCATACATCGACGCCGCGTTGGCCGGCGCGCGCTTCAAAACCTTGGACGACAAGACTTGCTTCGGCGAGATTCCGGGCTTCAACGGGGTTTGGGCCAACGCGAAGACGCTGAAGAAATGCCGCGTCACCCTCCGGGAAGTTCTCGAGGATTGGATCGCGCTGAAGCTCCGTTGCGACGAACCCCTCCCCGTCTATCCGACGACCACCGCCAGCGCGAAGCCGTCGTAGCCCTTGCTGCCCACGGTCTGGATCGCGGTGGCGCTGACGCGCGGCTCGGCCGCCAGCATGTCGTAGAAGCGGCGCACGCCCTGCACGTTGGCGTCCGCGCTGGCCGCGTCGATGATCTTCCCGCCGCGCACCACGTTGTCCACCACGATCAGGCTGCCCTTGCGCCCCAGCTTCAGCGCCCACTGGAAGTATTCCGGTATGCTCGCCTTGTCGGCGTCGATGAAGAACATGTCGAAGGCCGGGGGATTCTCGGCCGCCAGCTTCGGCAGGGTCTCCAGCGCCTTGCCCACGCGGATTTCCACCGAGTCGGCCAGCCCCGCCCGGGCGATGTTGGCGCGCGCGACCTCGGCGTGCTTCGGGTCCGCCTCCAGCGTGACGATGTGCCCCCCCAGCGGCAGCGCCCAGCCCAGCCACAGCGTGCTGTAGCCGCCCAAGGTCCCGATCTCCAGTATGCGGCGCGCCCCGGTCAAGGTCGCCAGCACCGACAGCATCTTGCCCTGGTTCGGCGCGACGCTGATCGACGGCAGCCCGGCCGCCGCGCTGGCCTTCAGCGCCTCCTCGAAAAAATCGTCGCGCGGCGCGAGCCGGTCGGTGATGTAGCGGTCGACGTCCGTCCAGAGGTCTTGGCTCATGAGCCCATCATAGCAATCAGGCCTTGAAATAGAAGGCCGCCGGGCTGACGCGGAAGCGGGCGCTCAGGCGCTCGATCTGCCCGCGCGTGAGGCGGCGCTTCCCGCTCAAGACGTTCGAGACGACCGGCTGGCCGCCCAGTTCGGCCGCGAGGTCGTACTGCGTCAGTTTGTGCTGCTCCATGAAGAAGCGCAGCACCGCCTCGGGCTTCGCTTCCGTTCGCGGGAACATCTTCGTTTCATAGGCCTCGATGAGCGGGGCGACCACGCCTAAATACAGGCGGGCATCGCGGCTGTCGCTACCGGAGAGTTCCCCTGTCTCGAGGGCTTCCAGCAGTATCGCCGTCGTTTCCAGATAGACGCGGTGGGATTTCTTCGCGGTGATGGCGCAGGGCGGCAGGTTCAGGTAGAGCCAGCGCAGAAGCTCTCCGTGCAGGGGCTCCGCGAGAGGCTGCAGCCGTCTTTTTAGCGTTTGGGCGGTCATGTTCGCGCCGGGAGGCGTCGCTTCTTGGATGATAGCAGGATGCTATTATTTGTCAAGGCCCCGGGGTCGCACATTCCCTTCGTTTTTGAAAAAATTATGCCGAGAAAACAATCTCAATTCACATCTCGCGCGCGATGTGAATAATGTCGATAAAATATAACTATTTTTTTACAAAACGAAGGATTTAAGGACGCGGAATGTTCTCGAAAAAAAGAAGGCCGGCGCCTTGCGGGCGCCGGCCCCCGTTTCTTGCGGTTAAGTCTTAGGCGGCGACGGCCACGCCGTCCATGTTCTTGACGATCGCGGCGCCGAACTCGGAGCACTTGATCTTCGTGGCGCCGGTCATCTGGCGCTCGAAGTCGTAGGTCACGGTCTTGGCCTGGATGGTGGCCTCGAGGCCCTTGATGATCAGGTCCGCGGCCTCCTGCCAGCCCATGTGCTCGAGCATCATCACGCCCGAGAGGATCAGCGAGCCCGGGTTGACCATGTCCTTGTTCGTGTACTTGGGGGCCGTTCCGTGAGTGGCTTCAAAGATCGCCACGCCGTCGCCGATGTTGGCGCCCGGTCCGATGCCGAGGCCGCCGACCTGCGCGACCGCCGCGTCCGACAGGAAGTCGCCGTTCAGGTTCGGAGTCGCGATGACCGAGTACTCGTCGGGGCGCAGCAGCAGCTGCTGGAAGGTCTGGTCGGCGATGCGGTCCTTGATCAGGATCTTGCCGGCCGGCATCTTCCCGTTCAGGTCGTCCCACAGCTCGGCTTCCGTGACGATCTGGTCGCGGAACTCGGCCTTGGCCACTTCATAGCCCCAGTCGCGGAACGCGCCTTCGGTGAACTTCTGGATGTTCCCCTTGTGCACGATGGTGACCGACGTCCGCTTGTGCGAGATCGCGTACTTGATCGCCATGCGGATCAGGCGCTTGGTGCCGGTGATCGAGATCGGCTTGATGCCGAGGCCCGAGTCGGGGAACGGGATCTTGACCTTCATCTCGTTGGTCAGGAAGTCGTAGACCTTCTTGCACTCCGGCGTGCCCTGCTGGAACTCGATGCCGGCGTAGATGTCTTCCGTGTTCTCGCGGAAGATCACGATGTCGAGCTTCTCCGGGTGCTTGACGGGGCACGGAACGCCCTTGAACCAGCGCACCGGGCGCACGCAGGCGTACAGGTCCAACTGCTGGCGCAGACCGACGTTGACCGAGCGGAAGCGCGGCGTGATCCACTCGGACTTGCACTTCGGGCAGTTCGCCGGGCGGTCCATCAGCTCCGCGGCGCAGTCCAGGCAGACGAATTTGAAGGAGCCGGCGGGCGTGGTGAGCGGGCCCTTCAGGCCGACCCGATATTCCTTGAACGCCGCCACGGTTTCCGCGGGGAGCACGGTGTCCTTGTCGTAGTTCTTGAGGGCGGTCAGTCCGGCGTAGACTTCCATCCACGCGATCTTCTTCTTTCCCTTATAAGCCTTCGCCACGGCGCCGTCCAGGACGATCTTGGTGGCCTTCCAGAGGTCGAGGCCGGTGCCGTCGCCGGGGAAGAAAGGGATGATGGGATTGTCCGGCACAACCAGCTTGCCGTTCGCGTAGCCGATCTTCGCGCCGTCCTTGGGAACCGTGTACTTCGCCATTGGGGAAAGCCTCCTGGGGAAATCTGCGTCCACTCTAACTAAAATAATGGGTCGCGGTAAAGATGCGTAGCAATACTATTGCCGCGGCGAGAAAATGGGCATTACGGCCCCGAGTCCCTAGGCCTTAAGGCCTGGACGGGAAGGAATTAATGTTATAATCAGGCTCATGAAAATCACCGTCCTCGCGCTGTCCCTTCTGATCCCGTCCGGCGCCCGCGCCGCCGCGACCGAGGGCCTGCCCTCGTTCGGCGCCGTCGATTTCGCGCAGCTCCACGCGCAGAAATCCGCGCTGAAGACCCCCTCCGCGAAGGCCGGGGACGAGATTTCGTCGTACCACCTGATCGTCCAGGCCGGCAAGGACTCTTTGTTCGGCTACGCGCAGACTCCGGCGCAGGCCGCCGAGGCGATCGCGTATTGGTCCAAGGTTTTGGCGGACGCGGGCGTCAAGGTCGGCGCGCCGAGCTTCGCCGACAGCCTGTACCAGATCCCGTACAAGACCGCCGACGGCCGCGCGATCCGCGACTTCCTGGCCGACTCGCGCCAGTTCCCCCCGAAGGACGAGGCCGGCCTGCGCGCGAACATGGCTCTGGCCCGGGCCGCTCTCGAGAAAGCGGGCATGAGCGTCGTCGCCGCGCGCGTCGTCAACGTGGACGCGCTTCTGCCGACCTACTCCTTGCTGTACCTGACGAAGTCCGAGGCGGACCCGGACCATGAGGCGCGCCTGCGCGTGCTCAAGCCCGGCGACGACATCGACTTCGGCATCTTCCGCGGCGCGGGCGTGAACGTCGTCCAGACGCCGGAGACCTGGATGATGGTCTACATCGGGCCCGAGCTGGGCTACGTCACCGTCGTCGGCCGCACGCGCGAGGAGATCGACTCGAAGCTCGCCAAGCGCAAGGAGTTCCTGCTCGGCGAGGGCAAGCGCCTGATCGCCGACAAGATTTCGCCGATGGACGACGCCGAGTACAAGTTCGCGGCCGCGATCTACTTCTTCCAGTAAGCCCTGTCTTCAGCGGCGCACGAAGAGAAGCAATCGATCTTCCTCGTCGTACGCCGGACGGGTCCCGGCCGCGGCGGACTCGAAGACCGGCATCGCGGGAGACGGCGTCACGCGCACGAAGCCCTCGTAGCGGTAGCGCTTGTCGAGCAATTCCCTCATCGCGTCGCGGTAGTCCAGCCCGAGCGTCGAGGCCGTCATCGTCGACAGCGGCTGGGTCGAATAGACGACGAAGCGCGGCGGCGCGGACGACAGCCGCGCCATTTCCCCTTGCCAGCCCGCGGCGTCCTGCGGGAACAAGGTGAGCGCGTAGCACAAGGTGTGCGGCGTCGCGGGCCTCAGGCCCGAGTAGACGAACAGCGCCCCCTCCGAGCCGAACACGTGCAGCGCGTCGCCGGGCGCGGCGCGGCGGGCGATCTCCTCGCCCAACAGTTTCGTTTCAAAGAGGGGATTGGGGTAGAGCAGGACCAGCGCCCGCGCGCGCGCGCTGGAGGCGAAAATCCTCCCCGGGGCGGCCACCGCCGGCCACAGCGCCAGCGAGGCGGCCGCGACGGCGGCCAGCCGCCGGCGCGAGGCGGCCAGGCGCTCGACGCCGCAGGCCGCGCCCAGCGCCAGTCCCGGCGCCGCCTGCACGAAGTAGTGCGGAAAGAGAAACAGGCCCGTCAGCGCGCCGGCGACGGCGGTCGCGAACCAGACCACGGCCATGGTCTCGACGGGGCGCCCGCTCCCCGCGCGGCGGCCGCGCAGGGACCAGACGGCGAGCGCGAGCGCGGGCGCGCCGAACAGGAGGAACTGCGGCAGCAAAATCACCGCGAACCAGCGCAGCTGGCCGTCGAGCGCGCCCGTGCGCGCCAGGACCGCGGCGTAGCGCGCGTTGCCGGCCCAGGCCGAGGACCAGTACGCGCCGAACGCCCCGCGGGAGGCGAAGTACGCGGCCCACGCGGCCGGGATCAAGGCCGCGCCCGCCGCGTAGCGCAGGGCCCGGCGCCGGTCGAAGCCGCGCGGCGTGAGCGCGCTCAGCGCGCCGAAGCCCAGCACGGTCCACAGCGCGGTCTGCTTCGTCGTCAGCGCGGCGCCGGCCGCCAGGCCGGCCAGCAGGGGCGCGCCGCTTAAGGCCGCCAGCGCGGAAAGCGCGGCGAACAGGTTCAGGAATATTTCCGTGTTGGCCGGGAAGCCGTAGTCGCCGATGGGCAAGGTCGAGAGCGCGGCGTAGGCCGCGGGCCCGGCCAGACGCCCGGCGGCGGTCCAGCCCCGGGGCGCGGCGAGAAACAGCGCCAGCATCGTGAGCAGGACGGCGAGCGCGGCGAGCGCGCGCGGGGCCTCGGGCGCGCGCGACAGCGCGGCGGCGGCGCGGTAGATCAGCAGCGCCGTCGGCGGCTTCTGGCTGAAGGCGTCGCGGTACGGCAGCCCTCCCTCGGCCCAGACGCGCGCCGCGACCGCGTACTCCCCCTCGTCGGTGATCAGCGGCACGCCGCGGCCGTGGCCGCGCAGGACCAGGTGCCAGGCGCCCAGCACGGCCAGCGCGGCGGCCAGGGCCGCGCCCGTCCGGGCCTTGCTCATCGCGCGCGCCGGCTCGCCGGGTCGGCCAGGAAGGCGCGCGCGTCGGCCGCGCCGAGCGCGAGCATGTCCCGGATCGCCGCGGCGCGGAAGTCCAGCATCATCGGCTCCAGGCGCCGCGACGGCGACACGCGGAACACCCGGGGCGGGCGCGCGCCGCGCAGCAGGCCCGCGACGCCGCCGTCCACCAGGCCGCGGCCCGCCTCGCGCCCGCCCTGGTCGAGCGCGCGCCATGGCGTGAAGGAGCGCCGCCCCCGCTCGTCCGCGCGGACCATCTCCAGGACGATCACGTCGGCGCAGGACGCCAGGGGCGAAAGATCGAGCGGGCGCCGCATCGGCACGCCGCCGTCGTACAGGCGCACGCGGCGGCCGCGGTAGTCCAGCTCCACCGGCGGGAAGGCCAGGGGGATCGCGCAGCTGGCGGCCGCGTGCTCGACGAGCGGCGCGTCCCAGCCGCCGCGCGCGCCGGGCGTGAAGCGCGCGTTGAGCGGAGATCCCTCCGCCGGGCAGGCCGTGATCACCGTGAACTCCAGCCCCAGCGCCGCCTTCGCGGCCTCCTCGTCGCGCGCGGCGTCGAAGAACGAGCGCAGCGGCTCGGGCGAGAACAGCGACGGGGGCTGCAGGCGCGGGCTCAGCTTCAGCGCGCGCCCGTCGAGGCGGCGCCAGTGCGCCAGCGCCTCGGGCAGGCGGCCGAACGCCAGCGCCAGCCCGTTGACCACGCCGATGCTGTAGCCCATCGCGGCGTCGAAGCGCAGCCCCGCGCCGTCCAGGACCTCCAGCGCGCCGATCTGCCAGGCGCCCAGGGAGCCGCCGCCCTGCAGGAAGACGCCCAGCGGGCGGGCGAAGGCCTCAGCCACGGCGCGCCGCGAGCAGGCGTTCGTACAGCGCTTCCTGCGCGCGGACCATGCCGTCGATGTCGAACTCCGGGCCGATGGACGCGGCGGCGGCCGCGCCGAGGCGGCGGCGCAGGGCCGAATCGGTCAGCAGCTCGACGAGGCGGTCCGCGAAGGCATCCACGGCTCCCGGCGCGACCAGGTAGCCGTTCTCGCCGTCGCGCAGCAGGTCCACGACGCCGTCGGTCGCGTAGCACACGGAGGGCAGGCCCGTCTTCATGGCCTCGACCAGCGCGCGCGGCAGGCCTTCCCACAGCGAGGTCAGCGCGAACGCGTCCGCGGCGGCCAGCCACTGGGCGCCGTCGCGCCGCCAGCCCAGGAACAGGATCCTGTCCCCGGCGCCGAGCGCGAAGGCCTTGGCCTGGAGCGCGGTCCGCTGGGGCCCGTCGCCGATGAAGACGAACCGCGCCTCCGGGACCTTCGCCGCGGCCTTCGCGGCGGCGGCGACGAAGTCCCCCGCGTTCTTCTGCGGCTTCAGGTTGCCGATGGAGACGACGACGAGCTTGTGCCGGCCGATCCCCGCCGACATCTTGAGCTTGTCGGCGTCCACCTCCGCCGGGAAGTCGGAGAGCTTGACGCCGGAGCGGATGATCGTCGCCTCGTCGGCGGAGCCCAGGCCGTGGCGCTCGGCGTACCGGGCGTTGGCGCGGGAGACGTACACGAGCCGCGTGGTGAATTTCGCGCAAACTTTTTCGAGGAGGACGTAGGCGTTCTTCACGAGGGGATTTTGACGGTCGTGGAAGCCGAAGCCGTGGTAGGTGTGCACCACGACGGGGACTCCCGCCAGGGCCGCCGCCAGGCGGCCGAGGATGCCCGCTTTCGAGCTGTGCGTGTGCACGACGTCGGGGCGCTCGCGCTGGAACAGGCTCCACATTTCGAGCAGGGCGAGGAGGTCGCGCAGCGGGGACACCTCCCGCACCAGGGAATCGAGGAAGACCGCGCGCACGCCGCGGTCGGCGCGGACCTCGGCGTCGAAGAAGCCCCCCTCGCCGCAGACCAGCAGGGCGTCGAAGCGCGCGGGGTCGAGGCGGCGCACCGTGTAAAGCGTGTTCTGCTGGGCTCCGCCCAGGTCGAGACGCGTGACCACGTGCGCGACTTTGATCCGCACGGGACGATTCTACTTCTTCTTGTCGCTCGGCGGGGGCGGCGACGGCTTGGCCCGCCGGAAGTTCAGCTTGCGGCGGTAGGGACCGAGGCCGCGTCTTTCCGGCGCGGAGACCGCGGGCGGATGGTTGACGTCGCGGATCTCGTACTTCGGAAAATAATGCTTGACGATGGCGCGCCAGCTCGCGCCGAGCGCGGCCTGGCCGTTGGCGCCCAGGCGCGAGAAGCCCAGGCCCGAGCCGGTGCCCGCGCCCCAGACGAGAAGGCGCGACAGATTCCTGCCGTCGTAGATCGGCTGGAGCGTGAACAAGGTCGAGCGCAGGCTTCCCGGCGAGAGGAAGCCCTGGATCGCGGCGAACCCGGTGAAGACGACGGAGCCGTCGACGCCGGCGACCTCCAGCGCCTTGACCCGGCCGGTCTCGGTACGGCTCAGGACCCGGACCGAGCGCAGCCGTCCGACCTTCTTAACCGCGTCGGCGCGCTCGCGCAGGTCGCGCGCGTCGAGGACGCGGACCCAGCGCGCCACCGCCGCGATCGGGCCCGGCGCGGCTTCGCTGTACAATCCGGGCGGCGGCGCGTCGTGGAGGAAGCGCTCGAGGTCCAGCGGCGTCTTCCAGTCGGCGAGCGGCTGGGCGGCGTCGACGACGGACACGAGGTCGTCCAGGCCCGGCTCGCCGGAGGCGTCGCCGTCCTCGGTGCGGCCGCCGCTGTCCTCGTGCTGGGGCGCGCGCGCCACCAGTCCCGCGCGGCCCAGCACCATGCCCTCGGTCGCGTCGACGGCGTCGGCGGCGGAGCGCATCTCGCCGCTGACGCCCAGCGAGGACTGCGTGCTGCGGTCGTCGAGCAGGTCGAAGCGCTCCAGATTCGGCGCGTGATGCCCCATCGCCCACAGCGCCGCGGTGCGCGAGACGACCGCCTGCGCCTTGAAGGCCTCGGGAGGGCTGCCGTCGGGCAGGGCCAGGGAGACGACGCCGTACAGGTACTCCTCGAGCGGGACTTCCTGGACCAGCTCGAAGCCCCACGGGTTTGGGATCACCTCGAGCGAGCCGCGCACCTCGCGGTCGCCGATGTCCACGCCGACGATGTCGTTGATGCGTGGGCTCTTGATCAGCACCGAGCCGAGCTTGGCCGAGGGCACGAACTTGAAGGGCTGCTTCGACACGAACAGGAGGTTGCGCGCGGAGTCGCGGACCTCGATGACGCCGGTGTCGGGGCGGGCCTCGATTCCCCACTGGTCGAGGGCGTTGCCGTTGTCGCGGATGGCGCCGAAGGCGGCGGCCGTCACCTTGAACGGGGAGTTCACCATCAGGTAGCAGCGCGTCATCGTCGCGGGCTTGCCGTCGGGCGCGCCGAACAGCCCGACGCGGATCGTCCGCGGCGCCCCGGGCGCGGGCGGGGCCTCGCCGTCGGGGTTGAGCGCGGGCCGCGCGATCCGGCGCACGCCCGAGGCCTCGTCGGGGTCGCCGACGATGAAGGACGCGTTGCGCTTGAGGATCTTGAGCGCGTCGGAGTCCTTCGGATCGAGCGCGAGCGCGCGCCGCGCGGCCAGCCACGCGCCGCGGTTGTCCCCGATCTTGTCCATCAGGCGCGCCAGCGCGCGCAGGGCCTCGCGGTCGTAGGGGTCGACGTCGAGCGCCTGACGCAGGTAGCTGAGCATGGACTGGCGGTCGCCGATTTTGGAGGCGGCCTCCGCGGTGAGCAGGGCGGCGGCCGAGATCGCGTAGGGGCCGGACACGGCGGCGCGGCGCAGGGGCTCGAGGGCGGCCTTGGGCTGGTCGTTGAGGACGGAGGCCAAGCCCAGCCCCAGGTTCGCCTCGGCCTGCGTGGCGGTCGTCGACGAGCGGTCGACGGCCTTCTCGAAGGATTCCTTCGCCTCGCGGATGCGCCCGAGCGCGAGGGACGCCCAGCCGCGCTGGTTCCAGAGGAAGCCGTCGGCGTCCGGCATCAGCGACGCCTTGAGCCACAAGGGCAGCGCGGCCTCGGGATTGCCGGCGTCGCGCAGGGCGAGGGCCTCGTTGGCCTCGGGCTGCGGGGCGGCGACGCCGAGGCCCGCGAGGTAGCGCCAGCCGCTGGCCGAGTCCTCGTAGCGCCCCTGAAGGAACGCGGCGTAGGATTCCCGCGCGGTCTGGTCGACGTCGGCGGCCGCCGCGGGCAGGGCCAGGAGCGCGAGCAGGGCGGCGGCGCGCGGTCTCATCGCGTGCCGGAACGGCGCGAGGTGCTGGATTTCGGCGTCGAGGGCATGTCGGAGGCCTCGTCGCCGTCGCCGGCCGGGCGGAAAGGCTCGACCGTCTGCGGGATGACCAGGCGCAGCTTGTTCAAGCGCTCCATGGCCGCGGGCCGGTACTCCGGCGTGTCGAGCAGGAGCGCCTTGTCGGCGATGACCTGGAGCCGGGCCACCTTGAAGCCTTTCGCCTGGGCCGCGGCGATCTCGGCGCTGACCGTCTGGTGGAGGGCCTTGAGGCGGGCCGACTGACGGGCTTCGAGGTCGCGGGCGATGTCGGCGCCGAGCGGGGAGCGTCCGCGCTCGGACGCGTTGCGCCAGTGTTCATACCAGCCGCGCGGGTATTCCTGGTAGCGGTCGGCCACCATGACGAACGCGACGAGGCCCCCCGCGATGAGGAACGTCCGCAGCTTGAGAAAGCGGAGGATGGTCTCCATGCGTCGTCAGGGTTTGGCGGGAGGCGGTCCGGGAGGGGCGGCCGGCGGAACCGCGGCGGGCGGAGCCGCGGCGGGCGGCGCGGCGGGCGGGACCGCCGCGATCGGAGCCGCGGTGGCCATGACGATCTTGTTGGCCACCGTGGGCAGTCCCTGGCCGCGCATGACCATCTCCTCGACCTCCTGGGCGAGGTACCAGGCCTCGATCTTGAGGTCGGCGGAGCGGATGTGCTGGTGCGCCAGCAGGGACAAGTCGTGCAGCGCGCGCAGGGACTGCGACATGCGCGACGCCAGGCGCATCACCGACGAGGCGAACTTGGCGGCCCGGTCGTCCGGGGTCGCGTTCGCCGCGATCGAGCCGAGCAGGACGGGCAAGCCCGAGAGCTCCGTCGAGAAGGTCCGGACTTCGCGCCGGAATTTCTGGAGATCGTAGCCGTACATCGTGTCGTTGTTCGGCATGCCGTTCTTCTGCGCGTTGGCGATGCGCTGGGCTCGGAAGAGAAGGTCCTCGAGCTTCGCCTTCTGGGCGTTGATCTTGTCGCATGTGATGGACAAGGTTCCTTCGATCTGTTTGAGGCCGGAGAGGACTTCCATGTTACTCCTTTAGAAGATCGTCGAGCAGGGCCTCGTCGGCGGCTTTCCCCTTCGCGCCCGTTTTCGCGTGGGCGGGCTTCTTGCCCGCGGCCTTCGCCGCGCGCTTGGCCGCCGTGGGCTTGGCGGGGGCGTCCGCGGACGGCTCTTCCGGCGACGGCGCGTCCTCGGGAGCGTCGTCCATCTTCGGCTCGGCCTTGGCGCGCTGCGCGGCCGGGGCGGCGATCGGGGCGGCGGACTTCGCCCCTCCGGAGTCTCCCAGGATCGAATCCAGGCTGTCCTCCGGCTTCGGCGCGGCGGGCTTGGCCTTCGCCGTGACCTTCACTCTCTTGGGCTTGGCGGGCGCGGGCGGAGGCGCGGCTTTTCCGGCGAGGGCGGCCTTCGCCGCGGCGTTGCGTCCGGCGACCGTCTTGGCGGCCAGATCCACTTCGAATTCGTAGGCCACCGTCGGCGCGCCGGCCGCGCCGTGCGCGAAATAATTGACCAGCGCGCGGTCGTTCGGCAGGGGCTCGGCCATCCACGGCGAGAGATTGCCGCTGGGCGGCGACAAGGTCTCAAGCACGGCTCCCAGCGTGCGGCCGTCGGCCAAAGTCCACCCTTTGGCCGCGGAGATCGCCACGTCGCGGGGGTCGGGCGGAGGCGGAGGCGGGGGCTGAACGGGAACCGGAGGCGGCGTCGGCAGGGGCGCGGTGTCGGCGACGGTCTGAGGCATGCTGGGCGCGCGCTTGGTCAGGCGTCCGGAATACACGGCGAGAGCGGCCAGCGCCAGCAGTCCCCCCGCCGCGGCGAAGAGCAGGCTCTTTTTGCCGCCGCCCTTGGCCGGGGCCGGGGCGGCGTCGACCACGGGCGCGGGCTCGGCGGCCGGGAGGGCGGCGGTGAACGGGGTGGCTTCGAGCGAGGCCGCTCCGGCCGCCGGAATGGGAGACGGCGGGGGCGAGTCGAAGCCCGGCATCGGCATGGGCGCCGACGAGCCGAACGAAGGCAGCGGCGCGGATTCGAACGCGGGCATCGGGGCGTCGACCGGCGTCGGGGCGATGGACGGCATCGGGACGTCGACCGGCGACGGCGCGATGGACGGCATCGGGACGTCGGCGGGCATCGGCGCGATGGACGGCATCGAGACGTCGGCCGGCATCGGGGCGATGGAGGGCATCGAGACTTCGCCCGGGGCCGGCGCCATGGACGGCAGCGACGCCGGCGCGGGAGGAAACACGTCGGGCGCGGCGGGCGCGGGGACGGCGGCGGTCAGGCGCTCGTGCAGCTGGGCGCGCAGGGCTTCCATCTCCTTCGTCAGCTCGGCCAAGGTGGCGCCCTGGGCCTCGACGTCGTGCTCGACGTGCTTTTCGGCCTCGACGGCCTTGTCGATGGTGTCGCTCAGGCGGTTGACGGCGCCGACGCGCTCCTCGAGCTCGGACACCTTGCGCTTGAACTCCTCGGTCTCGGCCTTCAGGGCCTCGGCCTCGCGGCGCTGCTCCTCGGTCTCGTGCTTGAGCTTGTCGGCCTCGCGCTTGATCTCGGACGACTCGCGCTTCATCGCCGCGGACTCGCGGTCCTTGCCGGCGAGCTCCTCGTGCAGGGCGGCCAGCTCCGAGTCCTTGGTGCGCAGGCCTTCCTGAAGCTGGAGCACGACGTCCTCCAGCATGGCCATCTTTTCCTGGAGGCTGCCGAGAACGGCCAAATCCTTGAGCGTGGGCTCCGGCGGCAGGCCGGCGAGCGTGGCGACGGGGCTGCGCACGCTGTGCGCCTGCGCGGCCTTCACGAGAGCCACCGAGAGGTCGGGGACCATTCCGGCGCGCTGCCAGTCGCCCATGCTGGTTCCCCGCCGTCCTTCCGGGCAGACGAGGCTCTCGGCGGTGAACGCCGGATGCTGACTCATGTCGTTGGGCTCGTAGGGGCCCAGCACTTGGTTGTTCTGGAAGATCCAGTATTTCATGGCAGGATGATTATATAGGAGGCGGGAGCCAAGTCGATGTCGTAAATGTTAAACCTCCCCCCTCACCGGAAGAATAGCCGCCGCGCGCGTCCGCGTCAAGAGGGCGGCCCCGCCCTAGAATAGGAAGAAGCTCGCCAACGTCAGTCCCGCGCCGAGGAGCATCTTCCCGACGTCGTTCTGCTTCTTGCCGGCCGCGAGATAGTACATTCCCAGAAGCCCCACGATGGCGCTGACGCCGAACTTCCAGACGGTGGAGCTCGACGCGGGGGTGATGGTCGGCAGGCCGCCCTGCGCGGCGGTCGTGGAGAGATTCTGATCGAGAGTCGGAAGGCTGTTCTCGTTCTGGAGCAGAATGTCCTTTATGTCCACGCGGCGTCAGGGCTTGCGCAGGTCGATGAAGGGCGTCGCTCCGCTGGTGATCTGCGGCAGCACGCCGTTCCATTTGTCCACCGCGCGGTAGTTGACGAGCGTGGCGCTCAGCGACGACTGCAGCAGCCGGTTCGACTCGGCCTGGGCCTTGGCCCGGACCAGGATGGACTGGGCCTCGCCCTGCGCCTGGGCGACGGCGGCCTTGGCCAAGGTCTCCTGCTTCTGCAGCTCGTACTCGGCCTGCTGGGCCTGCTGCTGGGCGGCCATCTTCTGCTGCATCTGGTTCTCGATGGCGGGCGGCAGGTGGCTGGCGCCGAGGTTGACCTTGTCGAGGTTGAACCCCATCTTGGTCAGCTCGCCGGTGAGGTTCTGGGTGATGGCGGCCTGCAGGTCGCCGCGCTTGGCGGAGATGATCTCCGACAGCGACATCTGGCCCGCGACGTTCTGCGCGACGGTGATGATGGTGCGGCGGATGAAGGTGTTCTCGATCTCCTCCACCGGCGCGCCGCGGAACGAGCGGAACACGTGCGCGGCCTTCTCCTCCGAGGTGTTGTAGGTGACCGAGATGTCCTGGCGGATGTGCTGGCCCTCGCGCGTGGGCAGGTCGATGCTGTCGTCGCCGGCGGAGGAGCCCTCGCTGTCGCGCAAGACCATCGTGTAGGTGCGCAGCGCGGTCGGGTAGCTCTGCACGCGCGTGATCCAGGGCAGGCGCACGGCCATGCCTTGTCCCACGGTGCGCAGCGAGCCGGTCCAGATATTGAAGATCACGCCGGTGTAGCCGGGCGAGATCACGGTGTAGGAGCTGATCACGGTGCCCAGCAGGACGAGCGCGACGGCGGCGGTCGCGATGCGGCCTCCCATTTTCGCGGCGAACTCGGGATCCGACGGCAATTCCACGTGAGCCATGGTCACTCCTTTTTCGTTTTGCGGTCGCGGGGGACTATCTCCGCGTCCACGATGTCGGCCCGCGACGGATCGAGGGCGCGTAAAATGAGGCGTTCCAAGCGGCGGCGCAGGGGCGCGAGCAGCCGGTAGAGGGCCCATACCGCGACGGCGAGCAGCACGAGTTCGGCCAGGGTTTCAGGCATGACGCGGACCGGCTTTCTCCCCCATGAACAGAGCCTAGTTCAATGCGGAGCTCTTTTCCAGCGAAAATAAGCGTCGGGGCTCGCGTCTAGGTCCTCTGCGGGGCGGGCCGGGGACCTTCGGCCCAGGACGCCTCGCGGCGCGGCGGCTACACTCGAAGCGAGATGAGCCTGATCCTTTTGCTGGCCGCGCTGGCGCTGCCCTCCCGCGCGCAGGTCCGCGTCGAGGCCGCGCCCGCGCTCCCGCGCGCCGCGGCGGCTCCGGCCGCGCTCGCCCCCGTCTTCGCGTTGCCCCTTACCGCGCCGGCGCTGGGCCCGTCGCCGCTGGCCGCGCCGGCCGCCGCCGCCGTTCCCGCCGTCCGTCCCGCTCCCTCCGCCGCGCCGGCTCCGGCCCTGGCCTCGGCGCGCGTCGCGGCGCTGGGCGCCGAGGTCGCGCGGACGCTTGGCCGCGCCGGCGACCTGGGCGCGGCGTCCGCGGGCGGCGCGCGCGACGCGGGGCGCGCGCTCGAGCGCGCGCTGAGCGCGGCCCCGGAGGACGCGGCCCCGGCCTCGTCCGAGGAACTGGATTTCGCCGCGGGCGCCCCCGCGCGCCTGGCCGCGCGCGCCGACGACCTCGCCGGGGAGCGCGGCCTCAAGGCGCGCACGATGAGCGGGGCGCAGTTTCTCGGCCTGGTCGACGAGGCCCGCGTCCGCGCCGACGCGGAGGAGGCCGCGCCCACACCCGCCGCCTCGGCCGCCGCGCGCGAGGTCCGCTCCGCCGTCGCGCGCGTCGCCCGCGCGCTGATCCCCGCCGACACGCCGCTCATCGAGAGCCTCCCGCGCGCGCTGTCGGTCTGGCAGGTGATGGGGCAGGAGATGGCGGAGGCCGCGAAGAAAGGAACCCTCGCCGCGGTCGCCGACGACGCCAAGCTGTTCGCCTCCCAGGTCGAGGCGTCCGTCGCGCCCGCGCCGCCTCCCGCCGCGCCGAGCACGGGCCTCCTGCCCTCGGCGCATCCCGAGGATGCCGAAGGCCTCGCCCAGATTTCCCAAGCCGGCTCGGTGTTCGGCTGGCGCCCGATCGAGGATTCCCCCGGCCACGGCTTCGCCCCGCTCGACGCCCTGATCCGCTGGGCCTTGTCCGAGGATCGCGCGCCCGCGCGCGACGGCGGCTTCGAGATGCCGGGCGCGGTTCGCCGCGCCGACGCGCGCGTCTATTTCTACGGCGAGCGCCACACCGACGGCGGACTCATCGCCGCCAACATGGGCCGCTTGATCGCGGACGCGCGGCCGGGCAAGCCGGTCATCATACTCGTCGAAGGCTACACCGGCTGGACGATGCGCGGCTACGAGGCGCTCAAGTACCTGGCCGCGCGCGGGCTGGACCCCGAGGCGCTGGCCGCCAAGGGCGTGAGCGGCGCGCTCGTCGAGGTGCGCGGCTGGGACACCATCGACGGCTACGCCGCGTCGAAGCGTCCGCTCCTTCAGCACCACATGGACCTGCTCGAGCTCAATCGCCTGGCGCACTCGGACGGGCGCGGCTGGCGCTACTACCGCGACGTCGCCCGCGCCGCCCGGACCGCCTGGCTCGGCCGCGAGGAGCTCCAGCGCGTCGCGATTCGGGCGCGCAACGGCGACCTCGACGCCGCCGTCGCGCGCGCCGTCCGCGACGCCGAGGAGTCGGACGCGACGGTCCACGTGATCGCCGGTGCCGACCACCTGCTCGAGCATCCCCGCCTGAGCGCCGCGCTGTCGCGCGTGATGCGACCGGCGTTCCGCTCATCGCTGCGCGCCGCGCTGTCGGGCCGCGCCTTTTGGGCGAGCATGCCGCCGGCTTCCGCGCCTTAGCCCGGCGCGTGGATCTCGTCTATCCTCATCAGGACGCAGTCGCCGACCTTCTCGGTCGTGATCTTCAGGCGCAGAGTCTTGACCTCGGCCCCGACCTGCACGTCGGGGTAGGCGGGCACTCCGAGGCAGGGCTCTCCCGTCAGATGCGTCTTGGCCACGGAGTTGCGGATGGTGCAGCCTCGGCAGTGGACCGTATTGCCGCAGCCTCCGGACACTCTCGCATAGCGGCACTCGATGACGTCCCCGCTCTTGTAGCCGACGATTTTCGGGAGTTCCTTGCCGAGGGCATCCTTCGCCTGCCGGTTGGCGGCCAGAACGCGCACGTCGTTATCCAGGAGCAGCACCGGAATTTCGAGACCGTCGAGGAACTCCTGGAACGATTTCAGGCCCATGTTCTCGGCGAGGGCATGGGCGCAGCGCTCGCAGATTCCGTGCGTGACGGGATATCGCGCGTCGAAGCTTCCCTCCACGGTCCCCATCGCCGCCTTGCACCAGGCGCAGATTCTCGCGACTCTCGTCATCTCTCGGCTCCTTTGGCGGCGAAGCTCTCAAGCATAACCCCACTTTCTCGCCGGCGCAAGAACCTTCAGCGTCTTCGTCTTGCGCGCGGCGGCGGATTTTGCTATAAATTCCTACCGACGGGCAATTAGCTCAACTGGTTAGAGCAGGACCCTCTTAAGGTCAAGGTTCTCGGTTCGAGTCCGAGATTGCCCAGACGATTTGACGCAGCCGTACCGAGGACCGAGCGAACCTCGGTCCTTTTTTTACTTTTTGGGCGGGTGGCGGAATTGGCAGACGCGCACGGCTTAGGACCGTGAGCCGAAAGGCGTAGGGGTTCAAGTCCCCTCCCGCCCACTCGATCACCGGAGGAACCATGGGACTCTTCACGTCGACGAAGTCGGACAAGGCGAAGTTCAAGAAGATAAAGGAAGAGGGCTGCGTCCTGACCCTCTCGGTGGAGATTCCCGCGCAGGAAGTGCTGGACCAGACCCAGACGAGCCTGGTCCGCCTGCAGAACCGCGCCCGCATCCCCGGCTTCCGCGCCGGCAAGGCCCCGCTCGACGTGGTCAAGCAGCACTTCACCGGCCACGCCAAGGAAGAGGCGCTGGACTCCCTGATCCGCAAGCACGTGCCCACGGTCCTGGAAGAGATGAAGCTGCGCGTCGTGGAGACGCCCTCCGTGGAGGACGTGAAGTGGAAGGACGGCGAGCCCCTCGTCCTCCAGGTCCGCGTCGAGGTGGCCCCCACTCCGACCGCGAAGGACTACACCAAGATCGCCGTCGCGCGCAAGCCCGTCGCCGCCGACGCCGCCGCGCTGGACAAGCGCATCGAGGACCTGCGCGAGTCTCACGCGCGCCTGGAAGCCGCCAAGGACGAGGCCGTCGGCGACAAGCACTTCGTCGTCATCGACTACGCGGCCTCGCAGAACGGCAAGCCCATGAACAACGCCAAGGGCGCCGGCGAGCTGGTGGACATGTCCTCCGAGCAGTCCGTCGAGGGCCTGACCGCGGGCCTCAAGGGCCTGAAGCGCGGCGAGACCAAGACCTTGAAGGTCAAGCTCGGCGGCAAGGACGCCGACCTGTCCGTCACCGTCACCGAGATCAAGACCAAGATCCTTCCCCCCGTGGACGCGGAGTTCGCCAAGGACCTGGGCTTCGAGACCCTCGACGAGCTGAAGACCAAGCTCAAGGAAGTCCTCGACCGCGAGGTCAAGAACGAGTCCGAGGCCGACGCGACGCGCCAGATCGAGGAGGCGCTGGTCAAGTCCAACCAGTTCCCCCTTCCGCCGTCGATGGTCGCGCGCCAGCTCGAGGGCATGATGGAGCGCATGAAGCGCCAGCTCCAGGGCGCGACGAACCTCCCCGACAAGGTCATGGCCGACCTGACCGCGAAGATGCAGCCCAAGGCCGAGGACGAGGTGCGCCTGGCCTTCGTGCTCAGCGCCATCGCCGAGAAGGAGAAGATCGAGGCGTCCGACGCCGAGCTCGCCGCCGAGCTCGAGGAGGGCCTGAAGGACGCGGAGAACGAGGAGAAGAAGAAGGAGCTCCGCGAGGTCTACGCCAAGCGCAAGGACCAGATCGCCCACATGATCCGCGAGCGCAAGACCATGAAGTTCCTGAAGGACAAGGCCGCCTACAAGGACGCCTGATCGCCCCTTCGCCGGATCAATGAGGCGCCGGCCTTCGGGCCGGCGCCTTTTTTTCGGCTTGCTCCGGCCCGGATTTTGCATTAGAAATTAGACTGGGGCTGGCCACGGGGTTCGGAAG
>Ga0315268_10003109_pt1 | contig 18409 bp, 16 predicted proteins | sample C1_top_MG_FD_204535 | JGI IMG/M metagenome (GOLD analysis project Ga0315268, IMG submission 204535) | Sediment microbial communities from Yellowstone Lake, YNP, Wyoming, USA - C1_top | ecosystem: Environmental > Aquatic > Freshwater > Lake > Sediment | place: USA: Wyoming | collected 2017-08-01
TTTTTCCGGGCTCTTTTCTTTTTTTTTTTTTTTTTTATCTTTTGTGGGCTCTTTTTTGGGGGGGGGGGGGGGGGGGGGGGGGGGGGGCCCCCTATGGCTTTGCCGAGCTAAACCTGCAGGCTACCCCGGGTGTGCTGCCTAGTCCGACCTTCACTCCCACCCCACAGGTCCAGGTTGGTCAACAGGTGGATGGGGATAGCGGGACGCTCCTTTACTACGTTTACACCCATGCTGATCACACCGGTAGTCCGGAATTTCATCTCTACCTGGATGCGGGTGCCAAATGGCAAGATGGGATGGAGATTCTATTGGAAGGTGAGGGGGTGACGGGGTTGGAAGCCTACAACCATTTGCCGCTGCGGGTGTGGGGGGTATTTAGTGGATTTAAGGATAGGTTGCCAGTTTTGATTGTGGAGCGTTATGAGCCAGTCTATCCGGATCTAAAAATCCAGGCCTGGCTGGGGACCTGGAAAAGCGTCAACCTTTTGGGCCAGACAGTGTTACGGTTTACGGATCAGGACGGTAAAAGCTATATTCTGAAGAGTTCGATCGATTCTGGTGCTTATTCTTCGGCAGGTAATGCCGGTGACCTGATCATTATTGAGGGGATTGTCGAGCCGGGGAAGATGTTCGCCGGGTATCCAGTACTCCAGGAGTTCTCTGCTTCGCTGGCTCAGGATAGGACCGATCTGCAGGGCTATCAGATCACCAGTGTCCTGCCTTATGAGATCCCTGCGCCAGAGGCCGGTGCCAGCGGGCGTACTGTGACCATCGAAAAGATTGAGCTGGTGTATGATATTCCCGGCCTCAGCCATGGTTTCCCTCCACCATCCGATAATCCAATTTATATCCAGCCAGTGTGGCGCTTCAGCGGTCATTACCAGGATGGCACGCCCTTTGAGATCCTAGTGCAGGCATTGAGCGATGAGTTCCTTCGCTAACTCGAAGTGATCCGGTAAAATTCGGTTCTGGAAGGGATCAAACGACCCATGGATACGCCGATGTTAGTCACTCCGAATGAAGTTCGCTATCAGCTGGAAGGTACGATTGGTCGTTTACTGAAGGGTGTTACAAACCAATGGCTGCTGGTAGCTCCTCTTGCCAATCCTGCTATGCTGGAGATATTTGCTGATCGCAATAGCCCGCCTTTCCGCAACCTGGTTCCCTGGGCAGGAGAATTTGCCGGGAAATACCTGACCTCCGCAGTCCAGGTCTGGCGTCTTACCAGGGATGCACACCTGGCGAGCTTTTTGGAAGAGTTCGTCCCTCGCCTGGTCCAACTCCAGGATTCCGATGGATACCTTGGGCCCTGGCCTGCGGATTGCCATCTGGCCAACTTCTCTCCCTACCATGGCACCCAGGGATTGCAGACCTGGGATACCTGGGGACATTATCACATCATGACCGGCTTGATGTTCTGGGTCGAAGAGACTGGCGATGAGAAAGCGTTAGAGTGTGTTTGCCGTATCGCTGACCTGATCTGCCAGAAATACCTGGGAGAACAGCCAATCCGCCTGGTGGATACTGGCTCGACCGAGATGAACCTGGCCCCGGTGCATTCGCTTGCCAGGCTGTACCGGCAGACAGGCGCCTCGCGCTACCTGGAGATGGCTTTGCAGATCGTGGATGAATTTGGCGCGCAGGGTGTAGGTGGCTTTTTGGCGGGAGATTATCTTCAACAAGCCCTGGCGGGCAAGGCATTCTTTGAGATGCCCAAGCCACGTTGGGAAAGCCTTCATCCTGTGATGGGCCTGGCTGAATTGTATTGGATTACTGGAGAGGAGCGTTACCGCACAGCCTTCGAGCAAATCTGGTGGAGCATTGCCGAAAATGACCGGCACAATAACGGAGGTTTTTCTTCCGGTGAGCAAGCGACCGGTAACCCTTACCAGCCTGGCCCTATCGAGACCTGTTGCACCATCGCCTGGATTGCATTGAGTGTTGAGATGTTGAAGTTGACCAGCAATTCAATCGTGGCTGACGAAATCGAGCTTTCGACCCTGAACTCTGTGTTGGGCATGCACTCACCCACAGGTCGTTGGGCAACCTATAACACACCTTCGGATGGAGCCCGGTTTGCCAGTAGCCACTCCATCGTCTTTCAAGCGCGCTCCGGTAGCCCGGAGTTGAATTGCTGCAGTGTCAATAGTCCACGCGGGTTAGGCTTGATCAGCGAATGGGCGGTCATGCGAGATCAAGAGGGTCTGGTCCTGAACTATTATGGCCCGGCCACCATTCAGATCCCGATGAAAGACATGCTCACGGTAGAGATAAAGCAGGAAACCGACTATCCTGTCTCGGGAGATATCTTAATCCAGGTGTCGCCTTCGGCTCCTGCGGAATTTTCATTGCGACTGCGGGTCCCTTACTGGTCTGAAAACACTCACCTATCCCTCAATCAACAGGAGCTAGAGGGCCTCCACCCCGGTCATTACTATGAGATCGGGCGGTTATGGAGGCCGGGGGATGCCCTGCATTTGAAACTGGATATGTCGCCGCACTTCTGGTATGGAGAAAGAGAGTGCCAGGATTTTGCTTCGATCTACCTCGGCCCACTTCTGCTAGCCTATGATCAGCGATATAACCGGCACCTTTCCAGTCGATTGAAAGTGGCTAAGATACCAGAGGATCCCTGGCAGGTGACGGGGGATCACCTTTCGGTTCCAACCCTGGATACCAGCCAGATTTCCTTTAAGGTTATGCAATGGAATGGATGGTTTTCCCCGTTGTTGCTCCTTGAGTCCAGGATTGCAGATGGTGAACCAGTTTACTTATGTGACTTCTCCAGTGCAGGGATGACTGGCACTCTCTATCGTTCATGGCTTCCGATAGCTAATTCATCGGGTAGAACTGGTTTCTCACCTGCTAACCCACTGCGCTGCTCGCGAAAATGAGTCCAAACAAACAGGACTTGAAAGATCATGAACTGGGCATTAAGCTGGACGGTTTGAAAGGTCCTTTGATATTCATAAAATTGCCGAAAAGATCCACAGTGCAACCATTCCTACGGCGATTGTCAGCAAGACATTGCGCGTGCGCCAGGCGACCAGGATGGCAAGCAAGCCGGCGATCAGGCGGACATTTCCCAGGGAAAGGTCCAGTTGACCAGAATGCAACAGCAGTTCAGGAAATAAAATAGCGGAAAGCACCGCCGGTGGAACGTAGCGTAGGCTGTGTTCCAGCCAGTGCGGGAATTTGATCTTTCCATAAAGTAAAATGAAGGACAAACGGGTTGCGAAGGTGGTTAAGCCGCTAATGATAAGCACCAGCCAGAGGTTCATTGGGGTTTCTCCTGAAGAATCGCGAGACCTGTTCCGGTCAGGATCCCGACCAGAGCCGCCAGCAGGATGCCAAGTTTGAGCGGTAGTGAATAGACCAGGATCGCTGTGATCCCGGCAGCCAGGGCAGCCGTTAATCCAGGGCGGTCTTTCAGCATAGGGATAAGCAAGGCAATAAAAGTCAGGGCCAGAGTAAAATCCAATGACCAGGCTTCGGGGACCACCGCTCCCAGAAAAAGGCCCAGAGCAGTACTGGCCTGCCAGGAAGCCCACAAAGTCAACCCGGCACCCAGCAGGAACCAATGGCGAAGGCTGGTACTCTGGTCACTCTGGCGGTAATGAGTAATGGTGACAGCGTAAGCTTCGTCTGTCAGCAGGTAAGCCAGCAGCACCTTCCAGGCAGCCGATACTTTTTCCAAATAGGGAGCCAGTGATGCACTGTAGAGTGCGTGGCGCAGGTTGACCACCGCGATGGTCATGATGATGACCAGGCCTGGAACTTGCTCTCGTACAAGTTGGGTCGTGATGAATTGAGCTGAACCAGCAAAGACGATAGATGACATAGCCTGGGCCACGGGAGCCGGCATTCCTGCGTTGAGCGCTAGTGCTCCATAGATCATTCCAAAAGGAATCACAGCAATCGCCAGCGGAACCTCAGCCTGGATTCCGCTGAGGAGCACCTCCAGACGCCTTGATTTCATTAGCTATTCCCTCTCTGGGCTAATGAAAGATACATGCACTTGATTAAGTCCTCCAACCAGAGAATTAACCCTTCCTTGCCCCCATAGGTTGGTAGGACGGCAGGTATATATTCGAATGGCTGTCCAATCTTGAGCATTCTTGAAGGGTGAATCGCTACCGGGTAGAAAGGTAGGGGTTTTTGGGTCTCGCGATAATAAAGATCCCCTAACCACAGGACACTCTTAGAGAAGCGATGGATTTGAGTGACCGGGTCTTTTTCCCAATCGGTATTTTCTGGAAATACCAGCAGGCATTTCCCTTCTTTCAGCAACCTTAAGCTGGCGATCAAGGTGTTCTTATGTTCCTGGTAACCTATTCCCTTGTGAACCGGGATGCAACCAAAATAAGTCAGCAACGGGACGGTAATTCGACAAAGCGCCCTGGATATGAAAATGCTCAAAGGAGGTTTCAGTTTTAATTCCTTTTCGACATAATCCATCCTCAAGTAATCAGCGCTTTTTTGTGGACTGAGCATATCCGAGACAATCCAGGGATATAGCCGGAAAGGGATCGAACTGACAGAGGCAATCGGTCCTAGTGATCCGGCATGGTTGGCAATGAAAACCGCCGGGCCGTTGGAAGGAAAGTTTTCTCTATCGATCACCTTTCCTCGCCATAAGGTGGTGTTTAAGGTACTGCAAATTGATCTATAGGTCGAGTCCTTCACCCACGAACCCCAGTCGTTAGAAAGGTTTTTTAATTATAATAACATGGCCCAAAATAAAAACCCCATGTTGTATTTCCATTTCGAGTTACTATACTTGAGGAGGGTAATCGATATCGCTTAACGGAGAGGATGGTTGACATGAAAAACTTAGGTAAGCAGATTCTTTACTGGCTTCCCAGGGTACTGGGAATTCTCTTTGTGCTGTTTGTCAGCATTTTCGCCCTGGATGTATTTGGCCAGGGATATGGTTTTTGGGAAACCCTCCTGGCGTTGCTGGTTCACCTTATCCCAAGTTTCATCCTCCTGGCTGTCGTCGCCCTTGCCTGGCGATGGGGTTGGGTGGGGGCAATTTTGTATACCGGCTTTGGGGTTTGGTACCTGATCAGCTCCTGGGGTAAATTTCACTGGTCGGTATACTTGATAATGGTTGGAATTCCTGTTTTCACTGGTCTCTTATTCCTTGCGGATTGGTGGTACCGCAGGAGATTAACTTCCAACTCTGTCATTGAACTATGATGCCCAGTGACCCTGGGATACTCCAAAGTGATTTTATCTGAAGATCCCAATGCCTGGGCTTTAGAAGAAAAGATGGTTGATAACATTTTCCCTTACCATCAGATGGCTGTTGACCGATTAGTAGCTGTTTACCATGCAGACCCTCCGTCCATCGCACTGATCTTGATCGGTTCGGTGGCGCGCGGGGAGGAGGACAGGCAGTCCGACCTCGATTTTCCATTGGTTTGCACAGATGCAGAATATACACAAAGAAGGACTGAGCGTACCTTAGGATAGCGTGTGGAATTGGCGTACGGGTGAGGTATCATTGGCTGAGCGATAATCCAGGTCCATTTTCCAACTACCTATGTATTCATGAACCTATAGGCTCAATATGGAGAGGATGTGAATGGCTACTGTAAATGAAGTTTTAGATAAACTGAAAGCCAAAGCCAGGCCGGATCAATTGGATGGGATGGCTCGCTTTGGCATGACAGTTGAAAAGCGCTTGGGAGTAACCGTTCCTGAGATGCGCCAGATCGCAAAAGAGATGGGTAAAGATCACCAGTTAGCATTGGAGTTATGGGAAACCGGTATCTCGGAGGCTATGATGGTCGCATCCATGATCGATCTCCCAGCCGAAGTGACCGAGAAGCAGATGGAGCAGTGGGTTAAGGATTTTGACTCGTGGGATGTCTGTGACCAGGTATGTATGAATCTGTTTGATCGTACTCCCCTGGCCTGGAAAAAGGTACGCGATTGGTCGGTCCGCAAGGAAGAGTATGTCAGGAGGGCTGCTTTTACTCTGCTGGCCTGCCTGGCCTGGCATAACAAGAAAGCTGCCGATCAGGAATTTCTCCATCTGCTCCCCCTCATACCACAGGCTGCCACGGATGAACGCAACTTCGTCAGGAAGGCGGTCAGTTGGGCGCTGCGGGGAATCGGCAAGCGCAATGTGAATCTACACCGCGCTGCAATCGAAACTGCTACGCAGATGCAAAAGATGGACTCAAAATCGGCGCGCTGGATTGCAACAGACGCGCTTAAAGACCTGTCAAGTGATGCCACACAGAGAAGGTTGTTTGGTAGAAATTGAACAGGAGATCAGATGTTTTCAAAAACCGCTGCTTATTATGACAAAATATACTCCTCCAAGGATTACCGGGCAGAGGCTGAGCTTCTGATCTCTTTCATCCGCCAGCGATCAGGTTCGGCTGGAAATCGGTTGCTGGATGTGGCCTGCGGAACCGGTCACCACATTCAATATCTCAAGGAACAATTTACGGTAGAAGGGTTGGATCTCAACCAGGAACTGTTGGAGATTGCCCGCCAGCGAAATCCAGGCATAAGGTTTCATCTGGGTGATATGGTGGATTTTGAGCTGGAAAGCAGGTATGATGTGGTGACCTGCCTTTTCAGTTCGATTGGCTACATAAAAACAGTTGGCAACCTCAAGCGGGCAATCCATTGCATGGCGCGCCATCTGTTGCCTGGAGGATTGCTGATCGTAGAGCCATGGTTCACGCCCAAAGATTGGCATCCGGGTACAGTCCATGCCTTGTTCATCGACGAGCCAGAACTGAAAATCGCCCGAGTGAACACCAGTTTTGTGGATAAGAAGCTATCCTACTTCGACCTGCATTACCTGGTTGGGACTCCGGCAGGGACCGAGTACTTTGTGGAACGGCATGAGCTGGGACTCTTTGAGCAAGAAGAAATGGAAACATCCTTCCGTTCAGCTGGTCTGGAAGTGGAGTACGACCCCAAGGGGTTAACCGGTAGAGGGCTATATATCGGAAAATGCAATCTATGAGCCCTATGCAACTTTCTTATCAGGATCAAAAGGCTATGGAGACCCTGGTTCAGTCCTTCTTTCCAGGGCGTCCGGAGTTTCATTTGTTGCATCATGGAGAGGGAATTATATTAGAGGTTTTCATCTCTCCTCAACCGGTAATCCTGAAGGTGATCTCTTCATTTCACGAACCGTCGGAGGAGCTTCAAGCCAGGTTAGGATGGATCGCCTTTTTGTCGAGGAATGGACTGAACGTACCAAAGCTGGTTGCCAATCCCCAGGGCAATTGGATAGAGCAAATCCAGGAAGATGGAAAATGGTACACCGCTTATGCCTATGAGGAGATTCCAATAACGGATAAGAACGTGATCAATTGGAAAGATCCCACCATGTCTGTAAAGTTGGGTGAGGTGATGGGAAAGATGCATCGGTTGGCAAAAACCTATCTGCTTCAGCCCGGTCCATCCGGCTTTTCACATGTGCAGAATGCCCCCAGGTTGTATAATCCGGCGGAATCCTTCCACCCTTCTCAGCAGGCCATTTTCGGGCCGATCATCCGGCTTGGTCAGAGGATCGCTCAATTCCCAAAGAATCCGAATATCTATGGCCTGATCCACGATGACCTTCACACCGGCAATGTGTTTTCCCTGGAAGGGGAGCTGGTGATTATCGATTTTGATTGTTGTCTCTATCATTGGTTTGCGGCAGATATCGCTTCGGCGTTGCTGTTTCGCGTTTGGATCGGGCCAGAAAAGGAAAAATTAAGAAGCGAAGCTCAGGATTTTCTGAGAGGACTTCTCCAGGGATATAGGATGCAATGCGAACTGCCCCAGGGATGGACCCGGATGCTGCCAGATTTGCTTAAGCTTAGAGAGCTCTCGCTATATTGGGATTACCGCAGTTTTGATCTAAAGAGGGAAATAGAGGACCACCTTTTTTGGTATGTATATGACAGCATTCGCCTGGAACGACCATTCTTGGAGATCGACTATGGAAAATTCTGATCTGCTTATTCACGAACCCTTTATCCAAAAATGCCTGGAACTGGCTATTTCCTCAGGCAAGAAGGGAAATCATACTTTCGGTGCGGTGCTTGTTTATCAGGGTAAGATGATTGATAGCGCTGAAAACACTGAGGTTAATGGTCAGGGTTTCGGCCATGCCGAATACAACCTGTTAATGCAGAGCATTGCTGCATTTCCAGAAGAAATGCTGAGAGAATGTATTCTCTATACGAGCACCTTTCCTTGCCCGCGTTGTATGTGCGCAATCCTGGCGTTGGGCATCCCTGAGGTGGTCTATAGCGTCTCAAGCGAAGCGTTTGCTCGTCTGGTTCCTGGGGAATTCCGCCCACTGAATTGGGGGGCAATCTTTCAGCAAATGGGATTACGGGTTGAATTAAATGGCCCGATTATGGAAGAGCAGGGGATGCGCGTGTTTGAATATTGGGATGGAAAATCCATTTCCCTTGAATCTCTACTTGAATTTGCGAAAAAAGCGAGGATAAAAGAAGATGAGTAACCTGCCAGTTCCACCGGTCGCTAAAATCGTCCCACACACCTTTGAGCATCTTGGACATCTGTTCATGGATGACTATGCCTGGCTGCAGAACAAAGAGGACCCACAGGTGATTGCTCACCTGGAAGCGGAAAATGCCTATTCCGAAGCTGTGTTAAAGGGTATCGAGCCGCTGCGAGAACAGCTATTCCAGGAACTGCGCGGTCGCATCCAGGAAGATGATTGCAGCGCCCCGGAGTTAAGAGGCGGATATTTCTACTATTGGCGCATGCAGGCTGGCAAGCAGTACCGCATCTTTTGTCGCAGACAGGGCTCTATGGATGCCCCTGAGGAAATCTTGTTGGATGAAAATGCCCTGGCGCTGGGGAAGCAGTATTGCCGGGTGTTTGTCTTTGAGGTCAGCCCAGACCATAACCTTCTGGCTTACTCGGTGGATACCACTGGAGCGCGAGTATTTGACCTGTATATTAAAGACTTGCGTACTGGTCAGCTGCTTGGCGGCCCTATTATAGATACAGCTTATTCTGCTGCCTGGGCCAGTGATAGTCGCATGCTCTTCTATACCGTCTTTGATACATCGCATCGATCGTTCAAATGCTTCCGGCACCAGGTCGACCAGGCCTCAAAGGATGTCATGATTTACCATGAATTGGACGACTCATTCTTTGTTTCTGTTAGCCGCTCGCGCAGTGGAGCCTACCTGTTCTTGAATCTGACCAGCCAGAGCACCAGCGAGGTGCGTTACCTGGCTGCCGACCAACCCATGGGCGAGTTTAAGATCGTCCATCCGCGCCAACACTGGTTGGAATATTATGTTGAACACCACGGGGATCACTTCCTGGTCCGTACTAATGACCAGGCGGAAAATTTTAAGTTGGTAGAAGTGCCAGTTGCCAACCCGTCTAAGGAAAACTGGCGTGAGGTAATCCCACATCGCTCCGATGTACTTGTTGATGATATTTTTGCTTTCCATGATGACCTGGTGGTCTTTGAGCGCAAGGATGGGCTGCGACACATCCGGATCTCTGCACCAGATGGCGTTTCGCAGGTCCGCTATGTCTCCTTCCCTGAACCGGTCTATACCTTTAGGCCGGACCGGAATCCGGAATTTGATACTCGCACCCTGCGCTTTTTCTTCAGCTCGATGGTCACCCCTGAATCAACGATCGACTATCAGATGGCAAGTGGAGAATGGCAGGTGAAGAAGCAACAACAGATTCCCAGTGGTTATGATCCTTCCCAATATGCAACCGAGCGTCTGTTTGCTACCGCACCCGATGGGGTTCATGTCCCGATTTCGTTGGTCTATCGCAGAGGACTGCCACGCGACGGCAGTTGCCCATTGCTGCTCACCGGGTATGGCGCCTATGGATTCAGCAATGAACCGGATTTCGATTCTGGTATTGTTAGCCTGTTGGATCGTGGATTTGTCTTTGGAATTGCACATATCCGGGGTGGGAGCGAGCTGGGCCGTGCCTGGTACGAGCAGGGACGGTTGATGCACAAGAAAAACACCTTCACCGATTTTATCGCCTGTGCCGAATACCTGGTGGCCCAGGGCTACACCTCACCCCATCGCCTGGCCATCATGGGTGTCAGCGCTGGTGGTTTACTGGTCTCTACCGTAACTAACCTGCGGCCTGAATTATTCAGGGCTGTAGTAGCGGAGGTTCCCTTCACCAACATGATCACTGCTATGTTGATGCCAGATCTTCCCTTGACGGTGATTGAGTATGAACAGTGGGGTAATCCGGATGACCCCCAGGCCTTCGACTACATGCTTTCCTATTCACCTTATGAGAACATAGAGGCCAAGGCCTACCCGAGCATCCAGGCCAAGGCCGGGTTGAACGATCTTCAGGTGCCGTATTGGGATCCGGCCAAGTGGATAGCGAAGCTACGGGCGTACAAAACGAATGACAGCACCCTCTTGTTGATCACAAATATGGGTGCCGGGCACGGCGGTGCTTCTGGACGCTACGACCACCTGCGAGAGGATGCGCAAATTTACGCTTTCCTAATAGATACATTGTGAGGATCGGGCACCGGTTATTCATGACTGCCAGCCGCACCGCTCTGCATAGCGATCGGATTCAATCGCTGCGGTGATGATTGAAGGTAAACCGGAGCGGTTTTGTTAAAGCCAGCCACAACTTTTTAGGGAGTCGCTATAAGGGAGATCTGAATCCAGGTATTTATCAGGTCTCCTTCTTGTTTAAACAGATTGATCATGATGTTACGGCTGCCTTTGGAGTAAGTAAACAAGGTCATAGAATTTTCTTGCATGGTGGTAGTATTGGTCAAATTCCAGCCCTGGTCCTGCATGGCAGTGCGGTAAAAATCCACGGCTTTTTCATAGTCCATCTTGGTAGAGAACATGAACATTTTCATGTTCTCGTTTTCTTGAGTGATCAGGTCACCGTTATTATCCTTGAGAACCGGGATATCCTCTGGTAGGTCTTTGATGGAGGTCAGAGGAGCTTTAGTTTGAGTAATGCGAGGGGTATTGGTCTCCGCTTCAGGCGGGGTAGCCGTCAGTTCTGGAATCGGGGTTCCAGCGCCCTGTGCTGCTTCGGTTGCCTTTGAAAGCGGTAGATTGGTGACCTCGCTCATGACGCCGGTTGTGGTCAGAGCTCCGGGGGTGTCTCTGTTGACTGAAGGTGGGTTTTTCCTGGTGATGGATAATACTGTGAAAAGGCCCAGGCAGATCACCACGCCGATGATCACCAGGATTGCAGCCCCACCAATGGCCCATCCAGGGACACTTTTCTTTCCAGTGGAAGGTGTTCTTGGGAAGACTGCTGCGGCTGGAGTTGTGGCGCGCACAGTTGGCCCTACACTTTGGGCAATTTCCGCGCTGGCTGGTTCGGAGGGCATGGATGCCACTTGTTCTAATGCGGTCGCAAATGCACCCATATCCTGGTAGCGATCTTCCGGGGCTTTTGCCATGGCTTTGAAAATCACTTGCTCGATCCGGTCCGGAAGACTGGGAATGAAATTTCGGGGACGCGGCAACGGTTCTTGCATATGTTTGAGCAGGACGGCAGCCGGTGTGTCAGCGACATACGGGCGCCGTCCAGTGACCATCTCGTAAAAAACTACCCCCAGGGCGTAGATATCGGTGCGGGCATCGGTTGTTCCCAACCATTGTTCAGGGGCCATGTAATCTGGAGTGCCAATTCCGACCCCGGTTCCGGTCAATTGCGTTGAATCGCCAGTATCCAGGATTTTTGCGATGCCGAAATCGGATAAGATCGGCGCGCCTGGCTGGGTGATTAAGATGTTTGCCGGTTTCACATCTCGGTGGATAATGTGTTGTTGGTGGGCATATTCAAGCGCACGCGCAATCGGCGCCAATAAGCGGGCTGCCTCCTGGTACGGCATTGGATGTCCCAGGCGTTGCTTGAGTGTTCCCCCAGTTACGAAAGGCATGACCAGGTAGGGTATTCCGTCTTGCTCTCCGTAATCAAGCACTTTAAGAATGTAAGGATGGTCCAATTGAGCCAATGCTTTGGCCTCGCGCTGGAAACGCTTGAGGAATTCCTCGTCCATCCCCTTTTCTGTGCGGATCACTTTGATGGCAACGTAGCGTTCCAGGCTGGAATCAAAGGCTTTAAAGACCGTTGCCATTCCCCCTTCTCCCAACTGCTCAACTACATGATACCGCCCTAAAGATTTGCCGGTAAAATTCAACATGACTTCCCTCGCTGGTCAGGGTAAAACCCCTTTAGTTTACATATACAATTTTACATCTTCCCTCTTACGAATTACTGTCAGATGGTTTCTTCTCCTCTTTGCCAAACTGGGCTAGTTTCTCAGCCATATCACGCAGGCATTGATCCACTCGTGCGTTGATGCTCTCTGGTTCGAACGAACCATCCTCCAGTCGTTGCCCGGCTTTCACGCCGGTCAATATTTCGATCCCCTGGTCAATCGTCTCAACTGCCCAGATGTGGAACTTGCCTTGTCTAACGGCCTCCAGGACCGCTTCTTTAAGCATCAGGTTGGTGACGTTACTTTCGGGGATCATCACACCTTGATCGCCAGTTAATCCCTTTGCCTGACATATCTCAAAGAAGCCTTCCACTTTCTCATTCACGCCGCCGATTGCCTGCACCTGTCCCTTTTGGTTTACAGAACCGGTGACAGCAATCCCTTGTTTAATCGGTACACCTGAGAGAGCGGAGAGGATGGCGTATAGTTCCGTGCTGGAGGCGCTATCGCCTTCCACGCCGGAGTAACTTTGTTCGAATACCAGCCGCGCGGAAAGACTGAGAGGTTTATCTTGAGCGTATTTCTCTGCCAGGTAGCCTGAGAGGATCAGAACACCTTTAGTATGGATTGGCCCTCCGAGCTTGGCTTCCCGCTCTATATCGATCACGCCTTCGCGTCCCAGGCTGATGCTGACGGTGATACGGCTGGGTTGGCCAAATGCAATATCGCCTAAAGAAATGACAGACAAACCATTGACTTGCCCGACCTCTTCACCACTCACATTTATTTTGATCACATTCTTTGCAATCATCTCGTGGACGCGTTCTTGGATTAAGCTGGAACGGTAGAAACGCTCCTCAATGGCTTTCAAGATATGGGTATCACTGATATAGGGAGTGTTCTCGCTGCTGGCGTAATAGTTGCTCTCCCGGATCACATCAGCCAGTACCCCAAAGTGGGTGGAGAGCTTCTCCTGGTCCTCCGCCAGTCGTGATCCATGTTCGATCACCTGTCCTAGGGCCAGGTTATCTAAGTGTTTCAGTCCCTCTGTCTCACACAACGTGCACACAAAAGCAGCATAATCACGGATATTGTCTTCAGTACGCTGCATTTGTGTATCGAAGTCTGCTTTCACCTTGAATAACTCGCTGAATTGCTCATCATAAGCTAGCAGTAGTTGATACAGACTTGGTTGGCCGATCAGCACCACTTTGACATCCAACGGGATAGACTCAGGTTGCAGACTCTTGGTTGCGAAACCGATTTTTTCTGCCGCGCTCTCGATCGTGATTTCCTGGGTCTCCAGAGCGCGCTTCAAACTATCCCAGGAGAAGGGATTGCGTAGTACTTCTTCTGCAGGCAATACCAGGTATCCACCATTCGCCTGGTGCAGAGATCCTCCCCGGATCAGAGTGAAATCGGTTACCAGAGTACCGAATTGGGCTTCCTGGTCGATCCGTCCGAAGAGGTTACTATAGGTTGGATTAGTCTCCAGGATGACGGGAGCCCCTGAAAGCGTGGCGTTATTCACCAGCACGTTGACCCGATATTTCTTAAAAGACGCTTCCTTGATGGCTGCTCTGGGGAGCGGTGAAGGGGTTTGCTCTTCTGGCTCAGCCTTAAATTGGCTGAGATTATCCAGAATGTCATCGCATACGTGGTCAATATGTTCGATAACTTGCGGGATATCCGGAAATTTTTCCTTGATATCTTCGATCAGTGGGTTGATTGCATAAAGAGCGACCTGTCGGTCGAGCTTCTGGAGCGCATCGCGCACATTTTTATCAACCATCCGGGTCTGTCGCAAGCCAGAATCCAGGGCATCCTGCACCTTTTGCTGGCTGGCTGTAATTTTATCCTTCTCCTCCTGGGATAGGGCCAGGAATTCTTCTTCGGTCAAAGGCTTGCCATTCCGGATAGGAATGGTCATCACGCCCATCGGGCTGGATTGAAGCACAAATCCTTCCTGCCGCGCCAGCTGATTGACCTGTTCGAGGATATCCACCTTTTGCTGTTGGAGATTCTTTACGGTTTGGTCACGATGGTTGGCGTAATCCTCACTCTCAAAGGCGTTCCGGATTTCATTCGACGCCATTTTGACCAGGTTTTCCAGGTCTCGCTGGAAGATGATCGCCTTCCCAGCGGGTAAGCGCAGGACTCTGGGATGGTAACTATCCTGGAAATTGTTGATATAGCACCAATCGGAAGGCACAGGTTGGCTGGTTGCAATTTCCTCCAGGAAACGTCTGGTCATCGTAGTTCTACCCGAGCCAGGAACTCCGGAGATAAAAATATTAAACCCTTTCCCTTTGATTCCTAGGCCAAACCGCATTGCCCGTACTGCACGTTCTTGTCCAATGATTGTTTCTAATTTACCAAGCTCCCCGCTGCTCGTGCAGCCGAAAAGATCAGTTGATGAAACTAAACGAAGTTTTTCAACGGGAAGTTCAGGTTTCATATTCATTACTCCTTCTTATCAAGTTCACTCGTCTGAATTCCTCAGACCTGGTTGGTGCAGTCCTATCCCTTCGAGGATAACACGTCAGGATTTTAGGCTGATCTCAGTATAGACTATTCTGGTTTGAATATCAAATACTATTATTTTTGCCGTAACGCTGCCCGCAAAGATCTCAAGAAAGGGCCCAATCTCATTGCCCCAATTCCTTACCAGTCAGAAAATATGAAAAGCTATGAAGATGTGCTCGGCATAGACCGGTTGTAAAGATAAAATACAATCGCCGCACCCAGGTATAACCCGCCAGTTGAAAGAAAGACCATCTGAAAGCCCCAAAGCATCGCCAGTAGCACGCCCAACAACGTGGCAAGGATGGAGCCGGTTCCATTGATCACCCAGGCCCAGGCTACGAAGGCTGGGGCATATTTCTTGACCACACTTAATCCAGTAGGGAATGGCACACCCATCAGGAAACCGGGGATGGCCACCAAGAAAAGGCTGATCCCAAGGCGTAAGAGGAGACTCAACGATGTCAAGGCGTTTAAGGTCGGCCCAGTCAATAAAGCTTCGAGTCCGATGATCGTCGCTACCAGGAGCGTTGCTATTGTGATCTTGGATTGAGCCGAAGTTCTCCAATATTCACTGGCAAAACTACCCAGGCCCGAGGAAATCAACAATGCGCACAGCGTGAAAACAATCGCCAGGGAGGGGTGACCCAACAACAAGGTCAGCTTTTGAATCTGATTGACTTCAATGAGGAGATAACCCACCCCCAGGAACAGGAAATAACCTGCCAGGAGGGGTGCGTAAGGTAAGATCAGGCCTCGGCGGTTCTGGACCAGCAAAGGCAGGATCATCAGCACAAAGGCGACCAGTCCAAGGGCTACAATTGCGACCGTCAGAGCTGAGAGGTTGGGCGAGTTGTATCCCCACTTATCCATAACAAAGAAGAATGGCCGGTTGTCAGTAGCTGGTCGCACCTGCTGGTTTTGGGAGCCCAGGAACGCATCTGCCTTACCTGCCCGGTTTGATTCAAAAAAGCCTGTCAAGACGTTTCTGGTGTTGTCGCCGGGCATGGCAAGGATCTGGCTGCTTGAGATGAAACTCATGGAAGGGGTTCCAAAAAGCCGGTGATACAAGGGGAAGAAGAAGGAAGTGAGAGGACGTTGGAAATGGGATTGGATCGTCTCAACTTCCGCCTGGGTGAAGGGTGAATGCTTGATAAATACATGGACATAACCGGTGATTTCGGAGATAACCAGGTGTTCTTGCGGATCCTTTACCCCGTTTTGCCCTAAAACCTCGCTTGCTGTAGCAACCAGTTTCAATCCCAGTCCCTCGACAGCAGGAAATGAAATTGAAAGGATTCCATCCGGGGTGAGGTGGTCGTAGAACTCATCAAAAGCCTCTACTGTGTAAAGGTAATTCTCGGTCAGGTTTGGGTTTGCTCCCAAAGAGGCAACCGAGGAATCCACGCCAGTGAGTTGGATCACATCATATCGTTGTGTCGACCGCCTTACGAAATTCCTGCCATCACCGATCACCAGGTTGAGGCGTGGATCCTGGTATGGATTGCCGGTGAAAGCAGCAAACCGTTCACCGACAGTCTTCACCATCTGGTGGTTGATTTCCACTCCAGTGATATGCCTGGCGCCAGCCAGCAGACCGGCTTGAATATCTGGAGCTCCACCCAGGCCAATCACCAATACCTCAGGATTTTTCTTGATCCAGTAAGGAAACCCAAAGATCGTATCCCGGATAAAATCGGCCTGAGCCTTTTCATGGATTGGCTCCAGCAATATAGATGGAGCGCCGCCATCTTGCGTCACCAGTTTGCAGGCCGGTGTTCCAGGGAGCTCGCTGCACCCCCCTGGAATGGAGATCACGTCAATCCTGGCGATGGGATTCCAGCCCTGGTATTCCCAGGTGTATTCCGGTCCCAGGTGGTTCACCATGGCCAGCTCTTTAGGAGATATCGGCACCAAACCATAAGGTAACCTGACAAACAGGCCTGCTAGCAAGCTGATAAGTGCCAGGGAGGTACCCAAAATGCGAGAGCGTAGATGTTGTGCAAACAGGGCTGATGCCATCCATCCAGCCACTGATAAAAAGAACAGAATCTGCGGAGCACTGAAGGCGTTCAAGCCAAGAAACACTCCTAATGAACCAGCACCTGCACCGAGCAAGTCGGCAAAGTACACGCGATTCACAGAAGCTCCCGGCAGAGCCAGAGAGAGAGCGATCGCCCAGCCCCCAAAAGCAAATGGAACCGCCAACGCTACCAGGATCCAGAGAATTGGACTGGAGAGTCGTTGGGCATTCCATAGAATCCCCAGCGTCGCTGCTAGAGCTAGTGCAAAGATCATCGCGCTCCGTGATGCAAGATCGGGTTTCAGGGGTTGCTCCGAGCGGCGCAAGGCCAGGGCTACCCCGCCGATCCCATACCCAAGCAGTGCCAGGCTGATCACCAGGTATGCTGCCACCGGAAAAAAAAGCACCGAGATCAGGCGGATGGATAGGACTTCATAAGCCAGTAAGGCTCCAGATAACAGGAATACGGCGAGGATAAACCGATTGGAGACCCGAATCATCTCTTTCAGGATTCCTTTATGGGGTTGTCAGAGCTATTATTCTGTACAGATCTTGTGTTACATGACATGAGGTTTAATGCGCAGGGCTTCATTCAAGTGGATAAAATTATGCCGGGTGGGGGGCATCAATAGCAATCCCGCAATGGTAAGCCCACCCCAGTATTCGATAACCTCACGCCCCGCCTTAATTACTGCACCTTCTTCTATTACCTGTTGTAAGCGAGTTTGCTCAACCTTCCGTTTCATATCCTCCGGTCCAAGCTGCTGCACGATTTCACGTGTCCTGCTGCCAACCGCCATGCGATACGCTCTCAACGCTGGAAGATCGATCGTAGCACTGAGATAAGCTACACCTTCCATGTTCATGGCGTTGCCTGTATCCCGCACGGTAATTTGCATCCGTTCCAACCAACGATCCCGATTCAAGAGCTGTTGGCTGCCAGCCACTAGCAGGTTCATCGTGACATCTTCAATACGGGCGATATGCCAGATGAGCCAGGCAATCGAATGTTCCCCATTGCGAGGGATGCACCGGGCAGCATCTTCGGTCAAATCCTGCCAGATTTCATCCTCGAAGGACCATAGGCCGGAGTTTGTCATCATCGCCGAGTGCACCATGGCATGTTGGTTCAAGAACAATTCTATCGTTGTATGATGATCACTATGACGCGAGAGGGCAAGCCGCAAGGCCTGCTGCTGTTGGTTCCAATGTTTTCGATCAGGATTCATCTTATCAACCTCGCGGATGGAAGATTGGAAGTCTATAAAGCTCAAGTTAACCTTATCCATCTGCCCGAATGGGTTCTTATTTGTCTTCAGGCTCGCGGAGCCGGCGGGCGCGACGGTTCCAGAAGTAAGCAGATATCCCCTTGAAAACGAGGAAGAATAGAACCCACCCTATAAGAAAACTTACCACGGCACAGGTTAGAGTTAATACTCTTGTTACCCACCCTACCAGCAGGAATAGCACCCCTAGGACTGAACCGAAGATCAAAGTTAACTTGAGTATTATGAGGTTGTCTAAATCTTTGTCCTTAGGTGGACGTAAAGAGAGGACTGGCCACCAACCCCAGTCCATATCGTTCAGCCGATTGATGAAGTTCTCTATTTTATCGATCATCTTTGTTTACCTGTTTCAACAAGAGTTTTTTCAATTCC
>Ga0315268_10003110_pt1 | contig 18407 bp, 12 predicted proteins | sample C1_top_MG_FD_204535 | JGI IMG/M metagenome (GOLD analysis project Ga0315268, IMG submission 204535) | Sediment microbial communities from Yellowstone Lake, YNP, Wyoming, USA - C1_top | ecosystem: Environmental > Aquatic > Freshwater > Lake > Sediment | place: USA: Wyoming | collected 2017-08-01
AAAATAATTAAATTCAATCCGTGTAAATGAATAGGTGGAGTGCGTTTTGTTTCATCTTCATTCTTTTTAAATTCTGACCACAAAATTGAGTCTGTTATATAGTCCCATAAATACGTGTAGTCAATGACAAGATTGTCATTTTTTAAATAGTCTATAAAATTTTCATATGACATTATTAATGATTTAAAAAATACCACTTTCTTGTCTTCATCATCACGAACCACGTGAGCATCCGTAAATATTTTTTTGAATAATTCTGTTTCTTTATAGGTAAGCAACTTGTCTGCATCAACGTATTCAAACTTTTTAAATGTTTCAACGAGGGTTCCGTTTTGATACGCGATGAAATTATCAAAAGTTAATCTGGGTATTAAAATCTCATGTTTGAAATCTTTTGATGAAAGTGACTGCTCTGTCAATGAATTATAAACATTTGCAATGCATGAAATAAAATATTGATTTTTATTTACATTTGCGGCATCTTTTTCTTCTTCCACTGTCCCCATTCTTAACACGCACAATTTATCATCTACAAGTATGTCGCCCTTTGACGATTTGCATTCTTTGCTATAATTTTCATTTTCAAACAAAAATAGTTGGAGAGAAGGAGGTAAAAATCCGAGATTATTTTGCTGAAGAGGAAATGCAGCATCCGCTTTCGACACATATAAGTTTGATTTTGATTTTTTCTTTTTATATTGTTTAGGGGAACCTGGTTTAGCCTCCGACCCTTCCTTCAAGGGAACTGAAGGTCCTTTTGAAACAGAAGGTTCGACATCTTTTTTTTGTTTACATTTTTCAATTACTTCTTGTTCTTTTTTAAATAATTGATAATTTTTAAAATCATTGCCGTCGTTGCCTTTTCCTTTTACTCCTGTAAAACAGCACGGCAAGCACTGTCCCGATTTTGTTTTCAATGTTTTCAAAAATCCTGGCAAATATGGATTATATGAACCCGTTTTAAAATGCTCCAGCGGAGATGTTAAATCCAAAATAAATTTACTTTTATTTTCTGGGTCATAAGATTCTTCCTTGGTTACAATATGTTTTTGTAAATGATTGTCATCTACTTCTTTTTGAGAAACTGACCTTTCTTCAATAACATTCCAATATCGCGGACAAATGTAATAATTTTTATTTCCATTTTCTGATTCTTCGTCGCTTTCACCACCGCTGTCACTAGAGTATTCCAAAGGTTTTCCGTAATATGACGGCTGTCCTGTTTTCGCATCGGTAGAATCTATTCTCTCCAGTTCTTCCTTTGTTAATATAATTGGTTGGCGCCGTGCACTCCAACCGCAGTTGGTTGCATACCCTGGCGTATTTTTAAAAAGAAACGGTTCCATATTTTTAAGGCGTTTGTATACCGGATTGGATTCAAATGCACCACCTATGAATTCATCATCTCCATCTCCGCCCAGTAGATTAAAATCTCCAACTTCTTCGTCATCGTCTTCTTCCTCTTCCTTTAATTCCTCTTCATCTTTTCCCTTTAATTCCTCTTCATTTTCTTCTTCCTCTTCTTCCTCTTCTTCCTCTTCTTCCTCTTCTTCCTCTTCTTCCTCTTCTTTCTTTTCCTTTAATTCCTCTTCATTTTTTTCCTTTAATTCCTCTTCATCTTTTCCCTTTAATTCCTCTTCATTTTCTTGTTTTCCTTTATCCGCTTCTTCCTCTTCCTCTTCTTCTTCTTCTTCTTCCTCTTCCTCTTCCTCTTCCTCTTCCTCTTCCTCTTCCTCTTCCTCTTCCTCTTCCTCTTCCTCTTCCTCTTCCTCTTCCTCTTCCTCTTCCTCTTCGTCTTCGTCTGCTTCCGCTTCTTCCTGTTTTTTTGTTTCCTTCACCGCCGCTGATGCCAATATTGCAGCAGGAAGAACAACAGCAGAGGAAGCAACGGCGGCGACATCACCAACAGTCATGCGTGTAATGTCGCACAATTGTTTAACCAACCGCACTGGAATGTATTTTTCATCATTTCCAAAAATGTGAAGTAGCGAGTCAATGTATATTCGAATAGGATTTAAAATATAAATATTATTTATTCCTGATATTTTTATTGTAACTGTATTCTTCGAATCACCGATACTTTTTGTCATATGAGTTTTAAATCCCGGCATTTTCCGAGCATATACTTTCTTAGGCATTTTTCGTTGTTGTATTATTTTTGCATATTTTCCATCAAAACTTGTTTTAAATTCACTATAACTTTTTTCCGCCACTTGCTTTGAAACCAGTAAATTTTTCACCATCAAGTCTACCACCGGTTTTTTAGTGCGAAATCCTGAATTATACAACATTTCAATATACGCAACTCGAAAAACATTTTCATCGAAATTAGGAACACGAATGTATTGCATTGAAACACCCTTGTCTTCAGAATTCCAATTATTTTCAGTAACTTTCATAACACTTGAGATGCAACCATAATAATTACTCCACAATATCGGTTCCATGTTGTTGACTTTTGAAATAGACAAGTAATCAATGTTTTGTATAACAACATTGTCGTCATAAATGGAATAAAAATCGCGCATAATGTATCCATTTTTATTCAAAAAATCAACAATTATTTTTAAATGTGGAGAAACAGCCGAACGTATCATTTCGTCAATTGCATCTTCTGTATACGTATTTTTAAAGTTGGAATGAATATATATATGCCCCGCTTCATCAAATTCGCAAATAAATGGAATTTGTTCACTACGTCTTACGCCATGCTGCCTTTCTGGTTTATCGTATATAATGTATAAACTAACACGAGTTGTTGACGTTTTTTGTTTCTTTTTTTTATTTGCATTTATTGCATTTGAAAATGCGGTCATTTTTTTTGATATGTATTGAATGTCGAATATTTTATTTGATTCAGACTGGTATTGAATAAACAAGTATGGTATTTTTTTTCCATCTTTTGTGGAATTTTGTGTATACATTCTGAGAATGGAATCTTGATTCGGCGGATTATATTTAACCAATTGACACTGTTTTGTTGCGTGAAATAATTTGAATAAAAGTTCCAACGGAAAATTGAATTTTTGGTCTGGCAATAATTTAATGTCAATTGCTATAATTCCAGAATCTTCTGTTTTTAATTTTGGTTTTTTTGACTCTTCAAAAATATCATAAAATAAATTTATTTGTTTCATATTTAATTCAAATTCTGGAGATGTGATTTTTTTGTCTGTTTCATCTATTAATTCTGACGCAGAAGCTTCCAAGTCATTCATATTTTTTATTCCTTTTGAATATAAAAGAGGATAATACGTTTCAATGGTTAGTGCGTCTAACTTTCCTTTTGTTTTCAAAACATCTCTCGCAAAGCATGCAAAAAGTGTTTTATGAATTATGTTTTTCGTATTCAATAAAAGTAACTGTTGCTCATACCCGAATGATTTCTTTTTCGGATTTTTCAACACATCTTCTTCACCTGTATCGACCGTTTCAGTAAAAAATGGATTCACGTATGCACTAGCGGTTACGCTTTGTCCAACTGGAACATCTTTGAATAATTTTTGCGCGTTCAATTTTTTAAGAGTGGTAAAAACATCTTTTACATCAATTTTCTCTCCAGATGCCTGATTGTAGCCCATCAAATAATCTTTCAAATATGATGTTTTTGAAACAAGATGCTCATCCATTTTACCATTATCCAAATTGGATAATTCCCGATACACCTCATCGGAATCGAATGTCACCGGAGTTTTTGAAAATAAATATAGTTCATCATAGGTATACGCTGAATCCGACTTCTCGCCAGCTTCTTTTATTGCCAACATAATCTTGCGCTTTACAACATCAACAGTGTCGTCAGAATATATTTTAAAATTTACAAAATGTATTTTTATTTTATATTTTGATATATTTTTTAATTCTAATTTGCTAAAAACATTTTCAAACACTTCTGAATTTGAACCACTGTCAACATATTGGTCGTACAAGTGTGTCAACTGTTTGGATGTAGGTACATTTTCAATTCCTTTCGCAGAACCGAAAAAAACATATAGGCACTTTGGAATTCCGCCATTACCATCACCGTCACCGTTACCGCCTTCATTCAATATGCTGCATTTATATATTTCTTCGATTGGATTAGTAAAACTCATATTTGTTTATTTATTAATAATAGTTAATATAGATATATATATTAAATATTATTTAATCATAAATTACATATAAATATACAAAATCATATTATATATTTATATTTACAAGAATGAAAATAAATATTGCAGTTGCATTTTCTAAAAATTATGGAATTGGATTTAAAAATAACCTGCCATGGTCTCATTTAAAAGAAGACATGCGGCTTTTTTCAAAACGAACAATTGGTTCGGGTAATAACGCTGTAATCATGGGAAAAAATACATGGCTGAGCATTCCGGAATGTCGCCGTCCTTTAAAAAATCGAACAAATATTGTTATTTCTAGCTCATCATCATCTTTGTCTTTGGATGGAAATCCGCACGTGTTTTCTTCTATAAACGATGCCGTGTCGTTTTGCGAATCTGCAAAGTATGACGAGCTATGGGTCATCGGCGGAAGTCGAATATATAATGAGTTTTTAAATACTTATTGTGATAAGATAAATCGTGTATACATTACATATGTTTGTGGCGATTATGAATGTGACACGTTTATTGATTTTTCCGCTTCGAATTATTGTGTAGAAAACGAATCATATCACGGTGGGGATAAATGTTATTATTTAACGTGTATTCATATAAACCATCCAGAATTAGACAACAATAAAAATTATAGTACTCTTGAAATGATTTTTAAAAAATCTCGTTATTTATAAAATGGATTTTCATCAATGCGCGTTCCGCAGTATTGCACCGGCGATTTTGAATAGTCAACGGGTTCATATATTCCTGATTCTTTTGCATACTTTAACAAGAATTTAAAATTATCCCAGAATTCTTCCTTGTGTCCAATGCTTTCAGTCATAAGGTGCGCGAGCTCGTGAATGGCAACAAATGTAAGCGTGCTTAAATCGATTAACCGGGTCCCCTGTTTATCTTCATTCAAACAAAAAGCCATTTTTTCGCCCTTGTTCTCGCTGTATGCAGTGTGTTCGCTCGTTGGAAGCGTTTCGCTGATTTTATCAGGATTAAAATTTTCAACCAAACGTTTTACAGCAGGATTTGATGCATGATTTTTTTCCATATACTTTACAAGTTTTTTCATATTTTTGGTTGCTTCTGCCAATAAGTCTGCAGCCAACTCTAATTTACTCCGTTCTCTCACACAATACGTATTCCCATCCACTTTTGAAATAACGCACCTCAAGTTGAACGAATCAGAATCCTTGTACATTTTAAAACCGAAACATATCATCAGTACCACTAGTATCACGCCTAAATAATTTATCTTCATCTTCTTCTTCTTGGTTTATTTTGTTGCAACTATTGTAGTTATTTATTTGTTATATATTGTTTATATAATAAATAAATGAATATAAATAATATATATATAATAAATAAATAACTAGTTTATATATATATATTTATTTACTTATTAAATACATATTAATTATGAATTTGGATTTGTTTCTTGTGCAAAAAGTTATACATTCTCTATTCAAGAATGATATAAATGCACCATTAACACCGTTGGAGTTGGAGGAAAATATAGAGCCACCGCCACCAAAGACAAGTGAGCGTGATAAACAAGAAAAACAAAACAGTCGGAAACTATTGGAAGTATATTCAACCTTTTATGATAAAATGAACGCCGCTAATGCATATGTAAACATGCAAAAAAATTCTGGTTGTTTTGAATGTCAAGAAACAGCGGTTGATATTGATTCTCAAATTCCGCGTCCTAAATCATTTTCGACCTCATATATGACGCCAGAAATATCACAGTATATAAAAAACGAATCAAAAAGAATTCTAACATTCGAGTGTAAAATTAAAGCGCGACTTATTCGGTTACACTTTACTCTATTTAATAATAACAATCCGAATGTTAGTGACTTAATTTCACATTACAAAGTTTTAGCGCATCGGGTATACATGTGGCTGTCAATGATTTCCGATAAATCTAAATGTGTTGAAACTTTAAACATATACATTTATCTTACTCCGTTTGAAAAAAAAATTCCCACTGGTAAAGGGCAGTCCATTGGTCCTGAAAATGCAAATACGGGATACACGTTTCGCTGCGAAAAACAAAACGAAATTGTAATATACAGACAAGAAGAATGGTTCAAGGTGCTCATGCACGAAACAATGCACGCATTTGGGGCCGATTTTGATGATTCCGATGGAAAAGAACAAGCGGATGAATATTTGAAAACGCTATTCTCTCTACCCGATGATGTAAACATTAAACTTTCAGAAACGTATTCTGAGATTTGGGCGCGCGTCATGAATGTTGTATTTCAAACGTATTTCAAATCACCACCGTCTCTTGAATCGCGAAACCTATCCAAATTTAAAAAAAACATTGATTTTTATTTGCATTTAGAGTGCGTTTTCTCTCTCTATCAGTGTATAAAAATTTTAGACTATATGGGAATTAATTATGCGGTGCTTACCGACGATTCGGAAAGTTCTAAACAAATAGTTGCATCATTTTACAGAGAGAATACAAATGTATTTGCTTATTACGTATTAACATCTATATTGTTGAATAATTATCGCGATTTCTTACCATGGTGTGCAAATCACAACGGTGCAGGATTAAATATTTTCAAAGTCAAGACAAGTAAATCCGAATTTGTAAACTTTATAAAATCGTGTTATAAAAAATCAGACTTGTTGAAAGAAATTGTAGAAACAGAACGAAAAGTAGTGAGAGACTATAAAAAAGCTTCAACAAATCGGGTGTTACTCAAAACAATGAGAATGACAATTGTGGGATTTGATTAATTCATTTTAATGCACGCACATCCGACTTGTCAACACTCGTCATCAAATGCTGGTAATCGGTATATCTTTTTTCAATATCACTATAGTCAGGTCTTTGAATAACGATTAAGGGAACTAAAAGCATCCACCTGTGCTGTTTTTGAAGATTTATCCAGTATTTATCAATTGCAAAAAAATAATGATGTTCTGGATTTTTCATAAGTTTTGCAACACCCTCTTTAATGTTGGCAATCAAAGTATCATAATAATGTTTTCGAACAATATAACCGGTTGTCGTCTGACAGTGGCTAACTCGAATGCTGACTTCGTCATTGGTGGTAAATGGTGGCAGGTTATTTCCCGCAAGCAAAAGAACATCCCACTGGTTTTGCTGGTTTGACAAGAATTTATTTACATTTCGAACAAAATCATCCGGGAGTAAAAAAGACACATCATCTTCCAATATCAAAACACATTCCATATTTTGCTCCTTTGCCATTTGAATGCATTTCAAATGACTCAGACTGCATCCAATTCTGCCATTGACATTATGTATTGCATTGAAGCGTTTCACATTGTTGCGAATGCCAACAAGGTCGAGCTGGTGTTCCACATGTATTTTTCTGTCAACTCGAGAATTTAAATTTATATAAAATCCCCCTATGTTTGAAATGGTTGTTGTTGTCATCGAGATTTGATTTTTTAATTTATGTGATGCTGTATTAATTTATTGTATTCATTTATATTTATATTTATTATATTCAAGTTATATATTTTAGATTTATTTGATTCACTATTATATTATTATATTACCATTATATAAATATAAGAATGAAATATAAAAAACGGTCTTTAAAAAAGAAACAACGACAACGACATCGTTTTTCGAAAAAATATGCTGCCGCTGTCACTGTTCAACGCGGCGGAGGGTTTATGGATGTCATTTCGGAACTAAATGCGATGGAAGGACGGACGAATACGTGTATGGCAGTTCATCCAACTCAACCACTAGTAGCGGTTGGGGATGATGCGGGAATTGTAACGTTATGGGAAATAAATCAATCGCAACCAAAAAAGTTGGCACAATTAACCGGTTTACCAACTGCCGTGAAGTTTGTAGAATTTCATAAAACTTTTCCCGTAGTAGCAGCAGCATGTTCTGACAGAGTATTAATGTGGAAATTTGATAAAATAAGCAGAGAACAAGAGCAACAGCAAGAAGGTGCAGTTCAACAACTTGAACCGTCACATACTCTTAGTGTCTTTGGTTTGAGAAGTCAAGAAGAAGTTGAACAAGAATTGCATGTAATGGAAGAAATGAAGGAAGAAGCAAAAGAAAAAAATAAAAATGTAAAAGACAAATACTTGAGTTTAAAAAAAACTTTATTAGATATTACATCGAAAATTCACGATATTGAGAAAGCGATGAAACCCTTACAAAGAGGGTTGAGTGTTGTAACCAATGAAGATGAAGTGTCAAAGACGAAGAGAGAAGAATTGCAAGAACTAACACAACAGTTAAAAGAACAAGAAATCAATACCTATCGTGATTTTATTGAAAAACATAAAAAGACGATTGAATTAAAAAGTGAACTCGAAATGATTCGCATTGATGCGCACGACAAAGTTTCATGCATTGCTTTTTATCCGCTGTCTGAAAAAAAAAAATCATCATATATTGCAGTCGGTGTAAATAATCACAAGAACATTGATGATAATCGAATTATTATGCATCGTTTTAATATTGAACCCTCTTCTTCGTCAGTTATATACACTTTACCTCCAAGTTTAGTAGGTGAACCTCCCATTCCTCATGATGTGTTAACGGCATCCTTTAGTCATGATGGACGGTTATTTGCCTTTGTAACAAAATCGTCAGATGGCATAACTGTTTTAAAAGTGCAGAATTTTAAAGATGGCGAATATCGCTATCATCAGAGTGAATGTAAATCTTATAGAATAGATGGTGAAAAAAAACGTGCTATAACATCGATTAGACCTTATAGTTCAGATACATTGCATCATTATCATGGGACTGGGATGCAACGCAAAAATGAATTTTTGATTGGATGTGATGACGGTTCTTTGACGATGATACAAGCAATAACAGAAACTCCAAGGAGCATAACAAAAGTAACAGAATTAACAAGCATACCAGGACAAGAATGGACTTCCGGAGAAGCGATAGAATGCGTTGCCGTTCATCCATCATCTTTACCTTTATTTGCAAGTGGTTCGCGCAATTCCGTTCAAGTATGGGGAATTGATAGTCGCGATGCGCTTGAATCCTTGGCTTTACAACCTGGACTTGTTCCTGTTAGGTCGATAGGATTTAATCAGAATTTTTTGGCGGTGTGCGGTCCTGGCAATGTACACATTTATAGCGGTTTCAAGGAAGAATTGCAGAAAGAATTGAAAGTTGGTTTAGAAATTGCAGAATATGGGACTGAATTAAAGTTAGCAGGTAGACAAGGAGAGTGTTCTATATGCGGCGATCCAATGAATGATCCATTATCACAACAGGCGTTAAGATCAGGGCCAGCAGATGCTCAAGAAGTATATCTGGAATGCGGGCATAAATTTCATAAAGATTGCATAGAACCATGGATAAAACAAAAAAAACTATGTCCCATATGCAGAGGACAAGGTGATATAGCAAAAGCAACACCACAACGCATTGTTAAAGGAAGAGATGAACAAGAATTAGAGGAATCAAAAATAAAGATACAATCTATCGCAGACGAACTTGAAAGTCGTGCTAACCGTTATCAACCTCGTGTTTTATTTGGTCAACCTGCTGCCGCTCCTGAATCTGTTGCTTCTGAAACTGTATCTGTAGCAGACATTGAACGACGAGAAAAAGACCAAAGTGAAAATCGTGGTGGCAGTAAACAAAATAAATACTCCTCACGAAAAAAATATTGTTCAAAGAAATCAAAAAATCGTCACCGGTATTCAAAAAAATATAAATCGCTTGTGCTGTAATTGGCTACTCTAAAGAAAATTTTAAATGTTAGGTAAATATATAAATAGAATAAAATGGAAGATCAAGTTTTAGATGAAAATCAAGTTTTAGATGAAAATCAAGTATTAGATGAAAATCAAGTTTTAGATGAAAATGGAGCAATTATTGGGTATCTTACTTCATGCCCAGGTTCACAATTAGTAAGAAATAGAGATGGAATATTCGTGGGTTTTTTAGGACAGTCTATGGAGGGAGTTAGGTTTCATAAATTCCGTGAACGTCCAGATGGCACATTAGACCGCCACCATGAACAACATCTATTTAGCGGAACGACCAAATTTTCTTATCATAATAATGGCATTTACCATGGGCAATACCTACGGGGCCTGCGCGTAGGAATTGGCAGATTTGTCTTTTCCCATTCCCCTAGCGTCGAAGCCATATTTCGTGGTGCTGTTTACCATGGCAATTTCAGTCGGGACTGGATAATGGGACATGGCACTATGACTTTTCCCGATGGTATGAAATACGAGGGCAATTGGGCTTTCGGGAAGGAGAACGGAAAAGGCACGGTTACTTGGCCCGATGGTCGAAAATTTGAGGGCGTGTTCATTGACGGAAAAATTAATAAAAAAGTAGAAGGCAAAATTACAAGTGTTTTTGGTATAATAGATACGGGATTCTTTGATGAATCCATGTTAGAGGCAAGTTTCAAGGCGAAGGAGTTAAAATCAAAACCACGTAGTTTTTTTGACGACTTGTTTAAAAGACAAAGCGCAGCAGATGTGGCATCTGTGGCGGCGGAAAAAGAAGAAAATAGTGGATTAGGCGGAAGTAATAGCAGAATGAAACGACGACAAAGCAAACGACAAAGCAAACGACAAAGTAAACGACGACAAAGCAAACGACGACGACAAAGCAAACGACATTAAATATTCATTTTAATAATCATTAAGAAATAAAATTGATTATTAAAATGATATACAAGTAAAAGATAGTATAAATAAAGATACAATAAGATAAAGTTCCCCTTTGAAATACAAGACATCTGACACAAAAATGGCACAGATACAACCGCATTATTCCAACAAAGTTGCACGACTTGCCAGCTTTGCCGCAGATGAAAGCCGGTTATCGATTCAGCAATTCAAACATGGCGCTATTTTATGTAAAAGCGGCAAGAAAATTTGCGCAGGTCACAATATTGACACTAGAACGTCATACCGCCGAAACATATGCTGCAGCATTCACGCTGAAATGGGAACCGTGACAAAATTCTTGAATAGTTATATCAAAATTCACGCAACTCGAAATTCAAACAAAATAAAACGCAAATTAAATAAGTTTTCAATTTGCGTTGTGAGAAGTATTATAATCAACGGACAAATTTGTTATGCCAACAGCACGCCGTGCAGCGACTGCATCAGAAAATTGCAAACAGTTGGATTGAAGAATATAATGTATTCAGATGAAAATGGTAACATCATCACCGAAAAAATTGCAACATTCAATACATTGTCATCATTTGTAACCGGGTCTATGAAGAAACAAAAATTTATTGAAAATATGCGATTCAAATCATTAATTTAGGGGAGATGCTGCGAAATGCAGTGCCTTGTGTCCCCTATACCCCCCTTGCCTTACCCCTTTTTTTCCTTTGCTCATCTAGGAGGGGGTCAGAGGGGGGACGTATGTCCCCCTTCCCCTACAACTCTTCAAGAATATCCATATTTTTGAATATCAACTTGTTGTTGACACTCGGATACTCCTTCATTTTTACCTTCAATACAGATAAAAATTTAATTTTTGAAGTGATGCGCTCCCATTCTTCGTGTCTCGATAAAACATCCTTTCCATTTGTAACGAGAATAAAAATATTCTCATTCAACTCTTCTAGTTCGTTTGTTTTATTTGCAACTTTAATGTAGGAATAAATCATTTCTTGCAACTCTATGATAATATCTACAACCTTGTCCGGATGCAAGACGCCCTCCTTCATCAAATTTACGATAAACGTGCTCATCGCCCTGCGCTTGTCATTTGTTTTCGTATTCTCGCAAAACTTGTTATAATCTACACTCGGGTCAACATAATCTATTTTTTTAAACAGGCCAACAAATTCTGAAAAACTCTTCTCAAATACACTTTTGAATACTTCGTGGTAATTCATGAGTTCGTTGAATATTTTGGAATATAATGGCGAATAAAATATATTAGAACTTGCAGTATTGAATATCGAATTTGCAATTTTGGTAATGTTCTCTTCATCTACAACTACCACACTCTGAGGGAACGTAGTTTCCGGGGGTGCTTGTCGCCCCCCGCCTTCATCAGAAGCGGAATCATTTTCAATAATTCCTTTTACTTCATCAAAAATTTCATTTTTTACCACATTATACGTGGCTTCTGTAAGTTTATTCAATAAGGAACGAATGGTATCGATTCGTTTCTCAATTCCTTCCACTCTTCTTAATTCCGTCTTTTGAAATGTTCGAATCGTATTCCAATCGTCGTCAGTAATTTGAGATGGCTTATTGTTTCTTGGACGACGAATATTGCTGTTGTTGCTGTTGTTGTTGCTGTTGTTGTTGCTGTTGTTGCAAGCAGTTCCATAAGCCCCTGTCTGTTTTCCGTCTTTGTCATACTTACTGCTACTGCTGATGCTGTTGCTGCCAATGTTGCCATTCATATTATCCATTTTTTCATGTTTTTCTCTTTTTGGAAACACAGGAGTTTTTATATATGAAGGAGCGCCAACTTTATCTGCCAATGATGATATTAGCTCAATTACACCTGAATCTTTCAAATCAGATGTAAATCCGCCCCAAATAATTGTATTAAAATCTTGAAGTGTGTATTGTTTCAAATTTAAATTGGTCATTATCAATTTATCGTTGCCTATTATTTATATAAACACTTATTTATATCAGTTTGACATCATTATTTATTTATCAATGTGTTTACAATTATTTATTTTATACACATATAAATAATTGTAAATAGCTTAAACAGAATACATTATTTAACCTAAAGACAGGCTCTTCTTATGACGACTACTCCGACTTCAAATACAAATGAAATGAATAAAAATGGTAATGAAACAAATGCAAACAGCGAACCACAACAATTGTTGGATTCAAATAAATATGTTCCCAAAGAATTTTCAAAATGGGAAGATTTAGAAGATTTAAATCCAGAGTTATTGCGCGGAATATATGCATACGGATTTGACAACCCAAGCATTATTCAACAAAAATCAATTCTGTCCCTTTTCGATAAAAAAGATATTATAGCACAAGCTCAATCAGGAACAGGTAAAACGGGAGCTTTTTCTGTTGGTGTTTTACGAAATATTGATACAAGCGTGAATAAAGTGCAGGCAGTTATTCTTGTGCCCACCAGAGAACTGGCTAAACAAATTCAAGATGTTGTAACAAATCTGGGCTCGTTCATAAAGCTGCTTAAAATTCAACTGTTGGTGGGTGGAACTTCCACGGAGCAAGATGTTCACGCGCTGAAAAATAATACTCCGCACATCATTGTGGGTTGTCCCGGGCGAGTGCACGACATGATGCGCCGGCAACACATTCGCGGTGCCGACATCAATATGATAATTTTGGACGAAGCGGATGAAATGCTTTCCGTCGGTTTCAAAGAACAAGTGTACAATATTTTTAATTTTCTCAATTCAAATGTTCAGGTTGGACTTTTTAGCGCAACGCTTCCAGAAGAATTGCACACTCTGTCTGAAAAGTTTCTTAGAAATCCTGTTAAAATACTCGTAAAATCAGAGCAACTCACTCTTGAAGGAATCGTGCAGCATATGATTGCGCTGGAAGATGATTCTCAAAAATACAGCACTCTGAAAGATATTTACAATATGCTTGCAGTAACTCAAAGCATTATTTATTGCAACAGCATTAAACGGGTTGTTGATTTGAATGAAGCCATGATTCAAGATAATTTTCCGGTGTGCTGCATCCACTCTGGTATGGAAAAGCATGAACGCGATGTGGCATTTAGCGATTTCAAATGCGGGAAACATCGTGTGCTCATTTCATCAAATGTAACTGCTCGTGGAATCGATGTGCAAAATGTGGGTGTTGTCATTAATTTTGATGTGCCCAAAGACGTGCACACGTATTTGCACAGAATTGGCAGGTCGGGAAGGTGGGGGCGCAAAGGAATTGCAATCAACTTTGTAACTCGATGGGATTTAAAGAAGATTAAAGAGTTTGAGGTATACTACCAAACAACCATTACAGAAATGCCGGCAAATTTAAGTGTTTCATCTTAAACGAAACTCTATAGTTTAATTCGTATCAATTTATTATTATTATTCTATTTTTCATATAATAATCAGAAAAATAATAATAAATAATGAACAATAATAACCACGAATCAAAAAATATTAATGGTGGAAAAAAAAGTGTCAAGATTGCCACAGCGCCAACAACTCTATTCAAATTGCCCATTACATTTGTTGAAACAGCCAAGTTGCACAAATTGGATGAACACATTCTTACAGATTTAGAGCTAACCGACCCAACCGACCCAATTGATTCAACCGACTGTAAAGATAATGCTGTTTCGCCACCTAATGCAGAAGCAGAAGAGCCCCAAATCAAAACTAAAACCATGTACGAACACATTTTCAATCCAAAAACAATATACGGAAAACAATTTTTATCGAATTGGGCAACTTATTACACATCTGATGTCACATTTTTAAAACAAACGCAAACGCTTATCAAACAATTCTCTCCACCACCACCACCACCACCACCACCAAATAATGAATCGGAAAATGAAAACACTGTCGAGCAGTACTCTGACATTCACGCCATCTGGAACTCAATACAAAATGACAACCACTTTAAAGATAAATTTGGATACATTGACATTGGGCTACTAGAACCGCTGAATTCATCATCGTTCTTTCTTCAAATACTTTCTTTGCAAAATTTAGTGTCACCCGTTATTTCCCTGCTTACTCCGCTCATCGTTCTCATTATTCCCTTCTTTTTGCTTAAAATCCAAAAAATGCCCGTGTCATTTTCTTCCTATGTGTCCTCACTCAAACGAATCGCACAATACCATCCGATTGGAAAAGTATTTGATAATTTCGGTTCTATTCCGTGGGATAAACGAATATACATACTTGTATCCATTGCATTCTACTTTCTCCAAATATACCAAAATGTTGTTTCATGTCATCGATTTTATAAAAACATGTTTTTAATCCACAATAATATACACAAATTTTCAAGCTACATTGAACACAGCGTTTGCAACATTACATACATTCATTCCATCACAGAAAAATTGTCTTCTTATAAACAGTTCTGCGAAGAGAGCGCAATGCACGCACACGTGTTGACGGCGCTTCACTCTGACATTAAAACAGTAATGCCGTTTAAATTGACGCTTGCAAATATTTCAAATATTGGAACCATTATGAAACACTACTACCAAATTTTCGCAAATGAAAGTGTGAAGAACGCAATCAGCTATAGTTTCGGATTTAATTCTTATTTTGAACACTTGACCGGATTAAAAAGCCTTGTTTTGACCAAAAAAATTGCACCATGCACATTTGTAAAATCGGCAGCAAAGAAAACATACCTTGAATCATCTTACTATGCGCCACTCATGAACCAAAACCCCGTTAAAAATAAAATTTTATTACACAAAAAAACAACCATTACCGGACCGAATGCCGCCGGAAAAACCACGCTGATTAAATCAACGCTTCTCAATGTTATTCTCTCTCAGCAACTTGGCTACGGCTTTTATAAAAAAGCAAAATTGTTGCCGTACCACTACGTTCACAGCTACTTGAACATTCCCGACACGTCTGGACGAGACAGCCTGTTTCAAGCTGAATCTCGCAGGTGCAGAGAGATATTAACATGCCTTCTTGAAAATAACACAAAACGACATTTTTGTATATTTGATGAATTGTATTCTGGAACAAACCCGTATGAAGCCGTCGCAAGCGCATTTGGTTTTATTAAATACTTGAATAAATATGAAAACCTTGACTTGTTGCTAACGACGCACTACACAAAACTGTGCGAATTACTGCAAGCCGAAAACGTTCAAAACATGCACATGAAAATTGAATTGTGTGAAAATGGTGAAAATGGCGAAAATGGCGAAAATAGCCGAATAAAATACTTGTACAAGTTGGATAAAGGAATATCTTCAATAAAAGGTGGAATCAAAGTTCTTGAAGACCTCGACTATCCAGCCGAAATTATAAACTCAACAAGAGTGATAATTAATTCCGAGTAAACTCGCATATAAATTATTTTTATTTCGTTTATTATTTTATTTTTATTTATATAGATTGTTTAATACACTCTATATAAAATAATGTTGAGCAATATTTCAGATTTATTTACCATGGCAAGTTTAGCAATTTGTATGCTGTTGAGTGGAATCATCTTTTATTACCTTCGAACTCGCATCAATATGCTCGAGCAATCCGTGATGGAACAGGCTCATTTGCTGCAACAGGTTCTAAGACAATCGCAAAATCAACCGCAACAGCAACAACAAATGGTAGTGGCTGCTGCAAATGCAAATACCGGTAGTGGCGGAGCAAATGCAACGTCAACCGGTGGAGAAAACCAACAACAACTTCGACAAAAATTAATTCAAGTTTCTGACGATTCCGACGATTCCGATGACGATTCCGACGACGATTCCGACGACGACTCCGATTCCGATGACGATGATGAAGACGACGACGTCAATGCTCATCATTCAACAAAATTAATTGACTTGTCGGCTCTTGCTTCAACGGCGCCTTCTGATTTTTTTGATAACAGCGGCAGCGGAAATGCAGAAATAAAAGTAATTGAACTCAAACACTCTTTTAATGGCGGAAATGACAACAGCGTTGTATATAATTGCGATGACAGCGAGAGCGATAGCGACGATAGCGACAGCGACGATGGCGACAGCGATGATAGTGACAGCGATGGCGACAGCGATGGACACGATGGTTCAACGGCGGCAACATCCAGTAAAACTAAAAATAATTATGAAAAGGAACTAAATTACAACCCTGATAAAAAGAAAAAATATGAAAAAACAAACGAGGGAGTAAAAAAATATGAAACCGGTACTCTTCACGAATCATTAGACGGAGCGCCTCCTCTTCCTCTTAAAAATATGCCAGTCAACATGTTGAGAGATTTAGCAAAAACTAAACTCGCTCATTTAGAACAGCCTGCTATTAATAAAATGTCGAAAAAAGAAATTCTTAAAGCGCTCGATAATTAAATTTATTTTAATTTAGAAATTTAGAAATTTAGAATTATTTAATAAATAATTATTCAATAATTAAATAATTATTTAATAATATTATATACCAATATACTATTATACTATATCATTACTATCATTACTACCAATACATTTTTAAAATAAAATGAGCTGGGGAACTTGCTACTCTGGGTCTAACAATATTCATTTCAACTTTCCTCCGATTATGACGGATGGGCGAAACTACGCAACATGGCAGCCTGGAGCCGTCGTAAATGAAATTATCCGAGAAAAAAACAATATTACTAGCAATTCGCAGTATCGACAATATTTAACTCACAATGCCACAGAAGTCATGCAAGCCAATCTCGTTGGCGCGTGCGACGCTTGCGGTTTCAACCTGAATCTGATAAGCAACGATAATAATGGAAGTGTAACAACGCCATTTCTTTTTTCATCCCCGTGGGACCAAAGCCAGCCGTTTGGATACGAATCTAGCGATTTGAAAAACTTGTACTTGTCGCGTTACGAACTGCAAAGTCGTATGATGGCACCGTCGCTTTCCCAAGAACAATACTTGTTTGGCGGATATCCCAACCCTAATTCATAAATTCATATTTTATTCATTCAGTTTGTTTGTAAATACAAATATTTATACAAATATACAAATATATACAAATATTATATAATAATTGTATATATATAATATAATAATTTTAAAAAAATTAAATTAAATTAAATCATGTCCATTTTATCTTCTGCCAGTTCCAATTATTACACACAAAATATTCTTTTTTACATTATGATACTGTTTATCGCATTCATGTGCACGCAATACAAACAAACGGTGCGAAATGGGGAAATTTTAGATGAACATGACCTCATTCGGAAATACTTGTTGCACGACCAAGACTACGACACAATTTTCAATAAGAAGAATGCAAAACCGATTTTATGGATTCACATTGAATATGATGTGAACTCGCGCAAGTGGTTGAATTATGGTTCCAGAAACACGACCGAACTTAACCAGCCATACTTGTATTTAACCATTCGAAGCATTATACAGAAATGCAGCGACTCGTTCCATATTTGTTTAATTGACGACTCGTCGTTCAATAAACTTCTGCCCAATTGGACGCTCAACGCGCAGAATTTACCTAGACCGCTTCGTCCGCATTTAAGAGAACTCGCACTTGCAAAAGTGCTTGAAATGTACGGCGGAATGCGGATTCCTCCATCTTTTATTTGCTTCAAGAATATATTTTCTATTTATAATACGGCACTGCTTCCGGCTAGCGCTTTTGCAGGTGAAATGCTGG
>Ga0315268_10003111_pt1 | contig 18402 bp, 23 predicted proteins | sample C1_top_MG_FD_204535 | JGI IMG/M metagenome (GOLD analysis project Ga0315268, IMG submission 204535) | Sediment microbial communities from Yellowstone Lake, YNP, Wyoming, USA - C1_top | ecosystem: Environmental > Aquatic > Freshwater > Lake > Sediment | place: USA: Wyoming | collected 2017-08-01
GGTGCGTTATTCTTCCACCGAGAAGCTGATTATTATTGGTGCCTCGACCGGTGGAACAGAGGCGATCAAAGAGGTGCTGACCCGTTTGCCGGCAGATGTGCCCGGTATACTGGTGACACAGCACATGCCGGAGAATTTTACCAAGTCATTTGCAGACCGGTTGAACGGCCTGTGCAAGATATCGGTCAAGGAGGCGGAGCATAACGAGCGCATACTGCCGGGTCATGCCTATATTGCACCGGGACATTCGCATTTACTGCTCAAGCGCAGCGGCGCGAACTACATGACCGAGTTGAGCCAGGGGCCGCCCGTGAACCGTCACCGTCCATCGGTTGATGTGCTGTTCCGCTCCGCCGCGAATGTCGCCGGGGCGAATGCGCTCGGTATCATTCTTACCGGCATGGGCAAGGATGGTGCACAAGGCTTGCTGGAAATGAAGCAGGCCGGTTCGCATACCATTGCGCAGGATGAGGCGAGTTGCGTTGTTTTTGGCATGCCGCGAGAAGCGATTGCGATGGGCGGGGCGTGCGAAGTGTTGCCATTGCAGAATATTGCCCGGCGCACGCTGGAGTTTCTGGCTTTGCACAGCGGCAAGAGTAACCGTATTTAATTATTTATCAAGGAAATGAATCATGGCAATTTCGATACAGATTCGGGATGGTGTGGCGCGCATCACAATGACGGGGCGTTTTGATTTTCAGGTGCATCGCGAATTCAAGGAGGCGTATATCGCGCCGCTCGACAATGCGGCGGTGAACGAAATTGAAGTCGAGATGAGCAAGGTGGATTATCTGGACAGCTCGGCGCTGGGTATGCTGATGCTGCTGCATGAGCGCGCCAAAGCCGTCAACAAGTCAGTCACGCTGCTCAATAGCTCCAGCACCGTGGCAAATGTGCTGGAAGTGGCCAACTTCGGCAAGATTTTCAATATCAAGCACGCATAACGGCACCGTCCTGCTGGCCGTGCCACGGCACATCTGCAGGCCTATTGCCGCTGCACATGAACCGCTCTTGCCCGACTTGTGCGGCAGCTGCCGGCGAAAAACATCCTGCATACACCCTGCCTGCTGCAATCATTAATTTTTGATGTCAGCGGATACGGCCCGCGCATACAGTCACAAATAAACGCGTAAACACCGCCTTATTCGCACGATCAAACTTCCCCTGTTTGCCGATAATTGCCATGACCACAGGAGTCAGTCATGGCAGAAGACAGCGATCTGGAACGAACGGAACAACCCTCGCAGCGGCGCCTCGATCAGGCGCGCGAGGAGGGGCAGGTCGCGCGCTCGCGCGAGCTGTCCACGTTCGCCATGCTGCTGGCCGGCGGTGCCGGGCTGTGGATGATGGGTTCGTCGCTGTCCGCGCAATTGACCAAGCTGATACGCGATGGCCTCACGCTCGATGCCGAGCTCGCATTCAATTCCGATCTGCTGCTGCCGCGATTGCACGCGCTGTCGATGGAGGTGCTGTGGGCGTTCATGCCGCTGCTGCTGTTGCTGCTGGCCACGGCCGCATTTTCCCCGCTGCTGCTCAATGGCTGGCTATTCAGCCTGAAGCCGCTGCAGCCAAAATTTTCGAAACTGAATCCGGCCGCCGGCCTGAGCCGCATGTTCGCGACTCATGGCCTGATCGAGCTGGGCAAGGCCATCGCCAAATCGCTGATCGTGGGCGTGGTGGGGGCGTGGGCGATCTGGCACAACCGCGATGCGGTGATGCTGCTGATCTCGCAGCCGGTGGTGGCGGCGATACCCAATCTCGGGCATCTGCTGTGGATGACTTTTACCGCGATCATGGGTGGCATGTTGCTGATCGTGGCGGTGGATGTGCCGTTCGTGCTGTGGGACCACAACAGCAAACTGAAAATGACCAAGCAGGAGGTGCGGCAGGAGGCCAAGGAATCCGAGGGTGATCCGCAGGTCAAGGGACGCATACGCCATATGCAGCGCGAAATGGCGCGCCGCCGCATGATGGCGGAGATCCCGACCGCCGATGTGGTGGTGACCAACCCGACGCACTATGCGGTGGCGCTGCGCTACAGCGAAACAGGCATGAGCGCGCCGGTGGTAGTGGCCAAGGGTTCGCATTTCCTGGCCGCACGCATCCGCGAGATCGCCATCGCAAACAATGTGCCCATTCTGGAAGCGCCGCCTCTGGCGCGCGCCTTGCACAAGCATACCGAGCTGGGGCAGGTCATCCCCGAGGCGTTGTACACCGCCGTGGCCGAAGTGCTGGCCTATGTCTATCAATTGCGCCGTTACCGCAGCGGAGATGCGGCGTTGCCGGATGAGCCGCGCGATTTGCCGGTGCCAGCGGAGCTCGACCCGGCGACGCAGAGCCCTGAAGAAGGAAGTGAAGAATGAACATGCTATTGAAGATACAAGACCTGATCAAGCGCGCGGGGCTGCGCAGCCTGGCCGGGCCGGTGCTGATCGTGATGATACTGGCGATGATGGTGTTGCCGTTGCCGCCGTTCCTGCTGGACATTCTGTTCACGTTCAATATCGCGCTGGCGGTGATGGTGCTGCTGGTGAGCATGAACACCACCAAGGCGCTGGATTTCTCGGTGTTCCCCACGGTGCTGCTGATCACCACCTTGCTGCGTCTGTCGCTGAACGTGGCGTCGACGCGCGTGGTGCTGCTGGAAGGCCACACCGGCCCGGCAGCGGCGGGCAAGGTGATCGAGTCGTTCGGACACTTTCTGGTGGGCGGCAATTACGCCGTCGGCATAGTGGTGTTCGCCATACTGGTGGTGATCAACTTCGTGGTGATCACCAAAGGTGCGGGGCGTATCGCCGAAGTTGGCGCACGCTTCACTTTGGATGCGATGCCCGGCAAGCAGATGGCGATCGACGCCGATCTGAATGCGGGCCTGATCGGCGAGGACGAGGCGCGCCGTCGCCGCGCCACCATTTCGCAGGAAGCGGATTTCTTCGGTTCGATGGACGGTGCCAGCAAGTTCGTGCGCGGTGATGCGGTGGCCGGCATCATGATCCTGGTGATCAACGTGGTGGGCGGGCTGATCGTCGGGGTGATGCAGCACAACCTCGACATCGCCACGGCGGCGAAGAACTACACGCTGCTGGCGATCGGCGATGGTCTGGTGGCGCAGATTCCGGCGCTGGTGATTTCAACTGCGGCCGGTATGGTGGTCAGCCGAGTGGCTACCGAAGAAAACATCGGCCAGCAATTTGTCGGGCAGCTGTTCAGCAAGCCGCAGGTGCTGCTGTTGACTGCGGGCATCATCGGCATGATGGGGCTGATCCCCGGCATGCCGAATTTCGCGTTCCTGCTGCTGGCCGGCGGCCTGGGCGGCCTGGCCTATTACATCATGCAGAAGGCCAGGAAGGCGGAGGAGCAAGCTCCTGCAGAGAGCATCCTGCCTGCTGCGGCCACAACCGAGGCGCCGGAAGCCAGCTGGGAGGATGTGTCGCAGGTGGACGTGCTGGGGCTGGAAGTCGGCTACCGCCTGATCTCGCTGGTGGACAAGGCGCAGGACGGCGACCTGCTGCGCCGCATCAAGGGCATACGCAAGAAATTCACGCAGGACATCGGCTTCCTGCCGCCGGCGATCCACATCCGCGACAATCTCGATCTGCGCCCGAATGCCTACCGCATCACGCTCAAAGGCGCGGAAATCGGCGCGGGCGAGGCTTATCCGAACATGTACCTGGCGATCAACCCCGGCAGCGCCAGCGGCACGCTGCCCGGCAATCCGACGCGCGATCCGGCCTTCGGTCTGCCTGCGGTATGGGTGGACGCGGGCATGCGCGAGCAGGCGCAATCCATGGGCTACACGGTGGTGGATGCCAGCACCGTCGTCGCCACGCACTTGAGCCATTTGATCCATACCCATGCGGCCGAATTGCTGGGGCGTCAGGAACTGCAGCAGCTGCTGGATCATCTGGCCAAGTTTGCGCCCAAGCTGGCCGAGGACCTGATACCCAAGCTGCTGCCGATGGCCACGGTGCAGAAAGTGCTGCAGAACCTGCTCGACGAAGGCATGCACATCCGCGACATGCGCACCATACTGGAAACGCTGGCCGAGTACGCCCCGCAGAGCCAGGACGCATACCAGCTCACCGCGCTGGTGCGGGTGGCGCTGGGGCCGGCGATCGTGCAGCAGCTCTATCCGGCGGCGCAGGAGTTGCAGGTGATCGGCATGGACAAGGAGCTGGAATACGTGCTGATGCAGGCGATGCAGGCGGGCGGCGGCAATCGCGCGATCGAGCCGGGGCTGGCCGACACGCTGCTGCGCGAGGCGCGCAACGCGGCGCAGGCGCAGGAGCAGCTGGGCCTGCCCACGGTGCTGCTGGTGCCGGGGCAGTTGCGCGATCTGCTGGCGCGCTTCTTGAAGCGTGCAGTGCCGCAGCTCAAGGTCATTTCGCATGATGAAGTGCCCGGCTTCAAGGCCGTGCGCGTCACCTCCATCGTCGGCGGGCGGGCATAATTTAACCTCAAAACTGGATGCAGTCTGCGGCGACAGGATATCTCCCTGTCGCCGCTTTTTGCATGCGCTGCGGCTGCGGGACTTCTGTTTTTTTCCCGGCGAATTTTTTGTTTGCCCCCGCGAATTTTTTGATTCAGGCGAATAGCGCGATAAACCCGCTTTTAATTGCGGGACGGTTGCGCTGGCAGATGTTGATAATGCGATGACGAACAGATTTAAGTCATGGCATATGCCGGATGACTTCGAAGGCAAAGGGTGGGACATGAACGCAAGGAAATTTGTTGCAGCCACATCACGCGAGGCGCTGCATCTGGTTCGGATTGAACTCGGTGCGGACGCTGTCATTCTGGCCAACCGCAAGGTGGAAGAAGGGGTGGAGATCATGGCCCTGGCCGGCACCGATTTTTCCAGCCTGACGCAAGCGCAGGCGGCTGGCACGCGGTCTGCGCCATCGGCTGCCGCACAAAAATCGCCGGCAGCCGAGACTGTGCCCGAAGCAGCCCCCGAGGTTGTTCCCGAGGCTGCGCCCGAGACACTGTCGGAGCAGCAGGGCATACTCAGCGAGCTCAAGTCCATGCGCAGCATGATGCAGGAGCAGATCGCCTGTCAGTCCTGGTCGGATATGCAGAACCGCGATCCGCAGCGCACGCGCATGCTGCGCAGTTTGCTGAATTCCGGATTCAGCGCGGTGCTGTCGCGCCAGTTGATCGACAGGATGCCGGCGGAGGGCGATTTTTCCTGGGTGCGCCAGGTGCTGGCGAAAAACCTGCGCGTGGCAACGCAACAGGAGGATGTGGTCGTGCGCGGCGGCGTGGTTGCGCTGACCGGCCCCACCGGAGTCGGCAAGACCACCACCACGGCCAAGCTGGCGGCGCGCGCGGTGGTGCGTTACGGCGCCGACAAGGTGGCGTTGCTGACCACCGACAGTTACCGCATCGGCGCCCATGAACAGTTGCGCATTTACGGCAAGATACTCGGTGTGGCGGTGCATGCGGTGCGCGATACGGAGGATCTGCAGCTCACGCTGTCGGCGCTGAAGCACAAGCATCTGGTGCTGATCGATACCATGGGCGTGGGGCAGCGCGACAGCCGCGTGGCGGCGCAGACCGAGATGCTGAATGTCGCCGGCGTGCAGCGTCTTCTGTTGCTCAATGCCGCCAGCAGCGGCGAAACGCTGAATGATGTGGTGCGCGCCTATCGCGGCACGGGCGTGATCGGCTGCATACCCACCAAGCTGGACGAGGCGGTGTCTCTGGGGGCGGTGCTGGATGTGGCGGTGCGCCACGGGCTGGCGCTGCATTACATCACCAACGGGCAGCGCGTGCCGGAGGATTTGCATGAAGTGAATCTGGAATATCTGCTGCACCGCGCCTTCAAGGAGGCCGAGGCCAAGCCGGCGCCGTTTGATTTGCCGGAGCTGGAGTTCCCCGCGCTGATGGCCGGAGTGGGCGCAGCGCCCGGCATGCGCGGCGAAGACATGCGGGGTGCCTATGCTCTCTGAACGCACATCAGACCAGGCGGAAGGGCTGCGTCGTTTGCTGCTGCGCGCCTCCGCGCGCGTGGTCACGGTCGCTGCGGCCGGCACCGGTCTAGGCGCAACCAGCCTGGTGGTGAACCTGGCCAGCGTGCTGGCGCAGGCTGGCAAGGATGTGCTGGTGCTGGATGAAAATGTGTCGCACGACAATGTGGGCAACATGCTGGCGCTCAAGCCGCGTTATGATTTGCTGAATGCGGTGCGCTGCGATAAAACCTGGCGCGAGATCGTGCTGCACCCCCGCCAGGGTGTGCGCATATTGCCGATTGCGCGCGCCATACAGGCGCTGCCGAAATTATCTGCGGCCGAGCGCGAACGATTGCTGGAATATCTGGCCGAAGCTTCGCGTGGCGCGGATGTGGTGCTGGTCGATGCCGCCGCATCAGAGGGGCACAATATTCCCGCCAGCCTCGCGCCCGAGCAACCGCTGCTGCTGGTGCTGAATACGACCGCCTCCGCCATCACCGAAAGCTATGCGCTGATCAAGCGCATGACGATGCAGGACGGGCGGCAGAACTTTGAGATCGTGGTCAACAAGGCGCGCGATGAGCAGCAGGCCCGGGTCGTATTTGGCAATGTGGCACAGGTTGCGCGCCGTCATTTGAATGTGCGCGTAGAATATCTGGGATATATTCCGGTTGATGAAAAGCTGAAACGTGCGACACAATTATGCCGGCCGGTGGTTGAGGCATTTCCGGCAGCGGCAGCCGCGCGCGCGTTTGGCGATCTGGGGCGGAATCTGATGCTGCTACCCGCCGCCGGAAATGATCAGGCAGGGGGGCTGTCCGACGTGCTGCAGCGATTGATGCGGCAGGCGCGTTCACCGATTTTGGCACATGCAAATTGAACGAACATTTATGTACACCGCGAGCGGATTAAGCGACAAGGAAGAATGCATCAGGGAGTATGCGCCGCTGGTCAAGCGCATCGCTCACCATATGATGCTGCGCTTGCCCAGCAGCGTGGCGGTGGATGATATCATCCAGGCCGGCATGATAGGGCTGCTGGATGCCGCCGGGCGCTACGATGACCTGCGCGGCGCGCAGTTTGAAACTTTCGCCGCGCAACGCATACGCGGCGCGATGCTGGACGAGTTGCGCCAGGCCGACTGGATGCCGCGCAGCCTGCGCCGCGACATGCGCCGCATCGAGGCGGCGATGAGCAAGTTGCAGCAGCGTCTGGGCAAGCCGCCGAGCGAGTCGGATGTGGCCCGTGAGCTGGAGATGCCGCTGACCGAATACCAGCAGATGCTGTTCGAGTCGCGCGGCGCGCAGCTGGTGTATTACGAAGACTTCCACAATGACAGCGACGAGAGTTTTTTCGATCGCTACGATCTGGACAGCGGTTCCGACCCACTGGAACTGTTGCAGGGCGAGCATTTCCGCAGCGCGCTGATCAAGGCGATCGAAAACCTGCCCGAGCGCGAGCGCATGCTGATGGGCATGCATTACGAGCAGGACATGAATTTGCGCGAAATCGGTGAAGTGATGGGCGTGAGCGAATCGCGCGTGTGCCAGTTGCACAGCCAGGCAGTGGCGCGGCTGCGCGGGTTTCTGAAAGGATCTTGATGGACAAGCTCAGCGTCGCCGGTTTGCTGATCGGAATAGCCGGCATCATCGGCGGACAGATGCTGGAAGGCGGCACGGTCGCCATTCTGTTCCAGGGGGCGGCTTTTCTCATCGTGTTCGGCGGCACACTGGGTGCCGTGATGCTGCAAAGCCCGCTGAAGGTTTTTGTCGCGGGCATCAGAATGGGAAAATGGGTATTCGTGCCGCCGCAATTGTCGCCGCAGAAGCTGGTATCCAGGATCACGGGCTGGAGCACGCTGGCGCGCAAGGACGGGATACTGGCGCTGGAGGCGCATCTTGCCGGGAATCGTGACCCTTTCCTGAAAAAGGGCTTGCAGTTGCTGGTGGATGGCAACAGCGCGGAAAAAATCCGCGAGGTGCTCGAAGTGGACAACAGCACGTTCGAGCAGACGCACTTCCAGTCCGCGCGCGTGTGGGAAGCTGCGGCGGGTTATGCGCCGACCATAGGCATATTGGGGGCGGTGCTGGGCCTGGTGCATATCATGCAAAGCCTGAGCGAGCCGTCCAAACTGGGTGCGGGCATAGCGGTCGCGTTCATCTCCACCATCTACGGCGTGGGGCTGGCCAATCTGGTGTTCCTGCCTATGGCCAACAAGCTGAAAATGCTGATTCTGCAACAACTGGTGATGCGCGAAATCATGGTGGACGGTCTGGCGGCGATCGCCAGCGGCGAACATCCGCGCTATATCGAAAACAAACTGCAGGGCTATGTATCCTAAATGGCACGCCGCACCAGACGTCATGAAGTAGACAACCACGAGCGCTGGCTGATCTCGTATGCCGATTTCATCACGCTGCTGTTCGCATTCTTTGTCGTGATGTATGCCATTTCCTCGGTCAACGAAAACAAGTACAAGGTATTCAGCGCTTCGCTGACCACCGCATTCGGCGGGGAGGGGGCAGCCAAGTCGGACACCGTCACGCCGCTCAACGAACAGGATCAGCTGTTGAAATCGCTGGTCGACCGCAGGAATGCCAGGATGGTTGAACGGCTGCGCAAACAGCAGGAGTATCTGCGCAATGTCGTCAAGAACCTGAATCAGGTGATGGCGCCGCTGGTCACCAGCGGTCAGGTCACCGTGTCCCAGACCAGCCGCGGCGTGGTGCTGGAAATCAATGCCAGTGCGCTGTTCAATCAGGGCGACGCAGAATTGCGCCGCGAAGCAGTAAAAACCCTGATCGATGTGGCCGGCGTGCTGGGGCAGGGGGAGCAGGCGATCGAGGTGGAAGGCTATACCGATGACGTGCCGATCAACAATCCGCGCTTCCCGTCCAATTGGGAGCTGTCCTCCGCGCGTGCCAGCAGCGTGGTGCGCTTGTTCATCGAGCACGGAGTGGAGGCGGGACGCCTGACTGCGGTGGGTTCCGCCGCCAATCATCCGGTCAGCCCGAACGACACGGCAGAGGGGCGCGCACGCAACCGCCGCGTGACGGTCACGCTGCTGACCGCGCCCGAGCGTCTGGCGCAGCAGCCCGTGCAGTGAATCTGTAAAACGTGATTGAGCCACGGATTAACACGGATGAAAAACGGGTCGCAGCAGTGCATTTATAGACCGAACAGGTGAAACACAAGCCTATTCCTAATGCGATGTTTTATCCGTGTTTATCCGTGTCTAACTGAGAATTTCAGGGTGTAGCCTAAGCGGCCGGTTAAACGCTGCCCAGCGTGCGGCCGGAAGTGGGAATGTTATGCTGGCCATCCGGGCCGTACAGCGCGCCCGTCCTGCTGGCCGCGTTGCTCAGCACCGTCAGCGCCTGCTGGTTATGCCGCAGCTTGGTTTGAATCAGTATCCCGTTGGTGCGATTGAGTTGCTGTGCCTGTTCGGCGAGTTGCTGGATATCCTGCCACAGCGGCAGCGCGTTTGCGGCGTGAATTTTCAGCCATGCAGTCAGGTCGCCATTGGCGGGCGTCATGCCCAATGCACGCAGTTCATGGTCGCGTGAAGCGGCAATGTTGTTCAGAGCCTGTGCCGCCTGGGTCTTGCTGTCCGCAAGCGCCATCAAGGGTTCGCTATCTCCGTTGATCAGTGCCTGCTGTTCTGTTTCGAGCAGGGTGACAAATGCTTTCAGCGCATCGCGCTCGGCGTGCAGTTTGGGGATGATGCTTGCCGCTGCAGCGCGTTGCGTCATCAGGCTTTGTGAGAGCTGATCAGGTCGGTCACGGATTGGATCAGGCTGTCTGCGACCGCGCTGGCATTAACCTTGAAGCGGCCTTCGCTGATGGCCTGTTTGATCTCCGCGACTTTGGCAGCATTCACCAGCGGCGCACTCGCCATGCTGCTTTCCATGCTTTGCAACTGTGCGGAAGTCGAGCCGATATTCACACTCGTGCCGCTGGCCGCAGAAGAAGATGGGGCGCTGTCAGCGGGTTTCTCCGCCTGCGCGCGCGCCTTTCCTCCCCCTGTCGGGGCGACGGGCCTGGGGGTGGTGGATTTTTCAATTTTCACGGGCTTCACCTTTTTTCTGATTCGATTGCATTATGTATCGGTTGCCAAACGCGAAACTTTAGTGCACTTGCCAAATTTATACACCAGCGCATCTTTTTGCACAACTGCGGAGGCTGCGAGTTGTGCAGTGCGCGCGCAAGCGCAGGGCCGAAATGTTAATATCCGCAACCGCCGATTAGTTCTGCCATAAATCATGACAATAGAAATAGCCCCAATACAGGACATCATCGCCGAAATCCGCGCCGGGCGGATGGTGGTGCTGGTGGACGAGGAAGACCGCGAGAACGAGGGCGATCTGGTGTTTGCCGCCGAGTTCGTCACGCCGGAAAAAATAAACTTCATGGCCAAGCACGGGCGCGGGCTGATCTGCCTGACGCTGACCGAGGCGCACTGCAGGCAGCTCAACCTGCCGCTGATGGTGCGTGACAACGGCCTGTCGCTGGCGACGAATTTTACCGTATCGATCGAGGCCGCAACGGGCGTGACCACCGGCATTTCCGCCGCCGACCGCGCGCGCACGGTGCAGGTGGCAGCAGACAAGAATGCCGTGCCCGCAGACATCGTGCAGCCCGGCCACATATTTCCGTTGCGCGCGCAGAATGGCGGCGTGCTGGTGCGCGCCGGACACACCGAGGCGGGCTGCGACCTGGCGCAACTGGCCGGCTTGACGCCGGCCTCGGTGATCTGCGAAATACTGAAGGACGACGGCGAAATGGCACGCCTGCCGGATCTGGTCGAGTATGCCAAGCTGCACGGCCTGAAGATCGGCACCATCGCCGATCTGATCGAGCATCGCAGTCAGCACGAAAAGCTGGTCGAGCGCGTGGCGCAGCGCAAGGTGCAGACGGCGTACGGCGAATTCGATCTGGTCACCTATGTGGACAAGACCACGCAGCGCACGCATCTGGCGCTGGTGAAGGGGGAGATTCAGCCGCAGACCGAAACGCTGGTGCGCGTGCACGAGCCGCTGTCGGTGCTGGATTTTCTGGAGCAGGTGCATTATCCGCAATCGACCAGCGTGCACGACGCACTGCTCAAAATCAGCCAGTCGCCGGCTGGCGTGCTGGTGCTGATGCACCACAGCGAAACTTCGCAGGATTTGCTGGCGCGCGCCGCCGCCACGCCGGAAGCGCATCACGCCGCGCAGTGGGACCCGCGCAGTTACGGCATCGGCGCGCAGATACTGCGCGATCTGAATGTGGGCCAGATGCGCTTGCTCGGTACGCCGCGCAAACTGCCGAGCATGGCCGGATTCGGGCTGGAGGTGGTTGGCTATACCCAGATTGCGTTGGAAAAATAATTTTTGAGAGGCTTGGTATGAAAGAAATCGAAAAAAATCTGGATGGTGCGGGCATGTGCATCGGCATCGTGCAAAGCCGCTTCAATTCCATCGTATGCGAGGGGCTGCTGGCGGCCTGCCGCGCGCAGCTGGTGCAGCAGGGCGTGAACGATGCGGACATCACGCTGGCGAGCGTGCCGGGCGCGCTGGAAATCCCGCTGGTGCTGCAACAGATGGCGGTGAGCGGCAAGTTCGATGCGCTGATTGCGCTGGGTGCGGTGATACGCGGCGATACCTATCATTTCGAAGTGGTGTCCAACGAATCCGCGCGCGGCGTGGGCGAGGCGCAGCTGGACAGCGGCATACCGATCGCCAATGCCATCCTGACCACGGACACCGACGAACAGGCCGAAGCACGCATGAGCGTCAAGGGCGCGGAAGCCGCGCTGGTGGCGATTGAAATGGCTAATTTACTGAAAGAAATTGCATGAGCGAACCCGCCACAAAAGCAACGGCTCCGGCCAAGAATTCGCGCCGACGCGCGCGCGAGCTGGCGCTGCAGGGCGTTTACCAGTGGCGCTTGACCGGTGATGAAGATCGGCAGATTGAAAAACAGATACGCGAAGAAAAGGGCATGGGCCGTTACGACGCCGAGTTTTTCAGCAAGCTGCTGCGCGGCATACTGGCGCAGCATGCGGACCTGGAAGCCGCGATTGCGCCCCACCTCGACCGTGCGCCCGCCGAACTCAGTCCGGTGGAATACAGCGTGCTGCTGCTGGGCGCGTTCGAGTTGCTGCAGCACCCCGAAATTCCCTATCGCGTGGTCATCAACGAAGCGGTCGAGCTCGCCAAAACATTCGGCGGCACCGATGGCCACAAATTCGTCAACGGCGTGCTGGACAAGCTGGCCGCGCAGGTGCGCGCTGCTGAAGTGGCCGCCAGATAGACGCCAGATAAACTCTCCCAATGAATTTGTTAGCCACGGATTAACACGGATGGTCACGGATAGTGAAGAGCATGTGGTTTTATCCGTGTGAATCGGTGTTAATCCGTGGCTAATTAGTTTGCAAGTGTGAATCATTCGATGTCCGAATTCGACCTGATCCAGCGTTACTTCACCCGCCCCACACCCGGTGCGGTGCTGGGCGTGGGCGACGATGCCGCGCTGTTGCGCATACCCAACGGCATGGAACTGGCGGTATCCACCGACATGCTGGTCAGCGGCACGCATTTCTTCGCCGATGCCGATCCTTTTCTGCTGGGACACAAGACGCTGGCGGTGAATATTTCCGACATCGCGGCGATGGGCGCGCAGCCGCGCTGGGCGCTGCTGTCGCTGTCGCTGCCCGAAGAAAATGAAGCCTGGCTGCAACAGTTCAGTGCGGGCTTCTTCGCGCTGGCACAGCAGCATGGCGTGGAGCTGATAGGCGGCGACACCACGCGCGGTCCGCTCAATTTGTGTGTCACCATCATGGGCGTTGCGCCGCAGGGCGCGGCGCTGCGGCGCGCCGGTGCAGCGGTGGGCGACGAGGTGTGGGTATCCGGCAAGCTGGGCGATGCGGCGCTGGCGCTGGCGCACCTGCAGCAGCACGTGCAACTGGCAGCGCCAGAGTTCGCAGCCTGTGCGCAGGCCTTGCACCAGCCCGCGCCGCGCGTGGCGCTGGGGCTGGCGTTGTGCGGTGTCGCGAATAGCGCGATCGATGTTTCCGACGGCCTGCTGGCCGACCTTGGACACATTCTGCAGTGTTCGAATGTCGGCGCGGAGATTCAGTTCGACGCACTGCCGGTCTCAATCGCGCTGCGCGCTTATCTTGCGCAGCCTGTCGGCCTGCATTGCGTGCTGGCCGGGGGCGACGATTACGAGTTGTGTTTCACCGCGCCTGCCGCACGCCGCGCCGAGGTGGAAAATATTTCCGCGCAACTCGCGTTGCCGCTGACCCGCATCGGGGCTATCGTCGCGGGCAGCGCTTGCACGGTGCGCGCTGCAGATGGCAGCGCAATCAACACAGGGGAATCCGGCTATGACCACTTCGCGTGAACTGCGCGTGCAGCCCTCGTGGCGTTTCATTCTCAGCCATCCTGCGCACTTCTTTTCCTTCGGCTGCGGCAGCGGGCTGTCTTCAAGGGCGCCCGGCACGATGGGCACGCTGGCCGCGTTCCCGCTCTACTGGTACTTGGCGCCGCGCCTCACCGACCTCATGTTCATGCTGATGCTGGTGTGGGCGTTCGCCTTCGGCGTATGGGCGTGCGACAAGACCGGCCGCGCGCTGGGCGTGGCGGACTACGGCGGCATCGTGTGGGACGAAATCGTGGCTTTCCTGCTGGTGCTGTTCTTCACGCCGGAGGGATTTTTCTGGCAGCTGCTCGCGTTCTCGCTGTTCCGTTTTTTCGACATCGTGAAGCCGCAACCGATCCGTCATTTCGACAAGACCTGGCACGGCGGCCTCGGCGTGATGTTCGACGATATTCTCGCGGCGGGCTATGCGCTGCTGTGTCTGGCGCTGGTGAAAAGCGTGCTGTCGTAGCAGATGATGCGCGCCTCGATACTGTTGCTGTTGTTGCTTGGCGCTGTCGGCGGCGCGCGGGCCGAGGAATTTGCAGCCAAGGTCATTGCGGTGCTGGATGGCGACACGGTACTGGTCAAGCGCGCCGGCGGGCCGGTCAAAATCCGCCTGGCTGAAATCGACGCGCCGGAAGTGGCGCATGCAGGGATGGGCGACCAGCCGCACAGCTCGCAAAAGGGGCAGGCCTACGGTTCCGACTCCCGGCGTTCTTTGGCCGATATGGTGCTGGGCAAGCAGGTGCAGGTGAACAGCCAGGCCACCGATCAATACGGGCGCATGGTCGCGCATCTGAGCATCGACGGCCTGGACGTGAACGCAGAACAGATCCGCCGTGGCATGGCGTGGGAATATTCCCATTTTCACAGCAACCGCGCGCTGATCGCCTTGCAGCAGCAAGCGAAGCAGGATGCGCGCGGCCTGTGGGCGCAGGCTAATCCGACCCCGCCGTGGGATTGGCGCAAGCGCCACCCCTTCCGTGACAAAAAGCATGCAAGCGCAGCGGCGTCCTCTTCAGGCTGCGGCAACAAAAAACATTGTTCGCAGATGTCCTCGTGTGCGGAGGCCATGCATTATCTGAACCGGTGCGGCGTCAAGAGCCTGGATCGTGACGGCGATGGCGTGCCGTGCGAGAAACTGTGCGCAGGTGGTATCAACAAATAAATGGCGCAGGATAGTCGACCTGAATAGACAGCCATTTTTTGTAAGCGTTGTTCAGCGAGGCTATACTGCGCCATAAAATACGCGCCGCAGACGCGTATGAATTGCCGCAAGGGGGCCTCTATAAATCCAAAATCCTAAGCGAGACAAGGCGCGAGTAAAAAATTGCGACGACGCATATATGGGATATGTTAGGAGTAATTTTTTATGAGTAACGCAGTATCGCAACGGAGTTTGGATTTATAGAGGTTCCCGCAATAAAAATCGAGGAAATCATGGCAGACAAGGATCAGTCTGGAACGAGTGGCAGTGGATGGAAGATCACCGCATTTATCGCAATCGGTTTGCTTGTGCTTGGCATTGTCTACTTCAGCCTGAAGTCCGGCCTGTTCGTGCAGAAGCTCGCCGTCCCCGGTATGGTGGAGCTGCAATTTGCCGAACGCACAGGTTTGGGCTCCGCCGGCAAACCGGAGCAGGCCAACGATCCCGAACTGAAAGCGAATCAGGCGCAACTGGAGCAGAAGCTGGGCGAGCTCGAGCGTCGTCTGGCAGAGCGCTAGGCCGGCAGCGCCGCCATGAATGGCGGCGGAACCGCCGTCCCGCCGCCGCAAGCCATCATTTCCCTGTACGGCCAGTGGGCCGGCCCCGGCGGGCTGTCCTATATCATCCGGCAACAGGGTTCCTACATCACCATACAGGAAATGAATCCCTGGCTGGGCGTTACCGCAGTGGGCGAGGGCACGATCAACGGCAACATCGTCAACCTCTCCTACACGACGGCCATAGGTACTGCGGGCCAGGCGCAATTGCAAATCTCCCCCGATGGCCGGCAGATGTTGGGCCAGTCGCGCGACATGGTGACCGGCGTCACGATGCCGATGCAAATGCAGCGTTGAGTTTTTCGTTGCCTGATCGAACGCTGGCCATAGCAGGGAAAACTGGACTTCACGGAACCGGAACTTCGAGAAGCGGCGGAATCGACCCATAGCCAGTCGTTCCTTTTTTCTCAAAGGAGTCGGTCATGATTTCGAAAAAGGGATGGCGCCCTTTTACTTCATCGTAATGTAATGGTCACGGCGTTCCGGAACAGCGTCAAAATTCGTAGGGTGCAATAAGCGTAGCGCATTGCACCGGATGGCATGTAGAGGGAAAGATTCATACGGCGCAATGCGCTACGCTTATTGCCGCCCTACGGTGTACGCATTACGCGGGTTCAAGGTAGTAGGCCGCCGCCTGCCCAAGCTGATCTGACCAATACCCAAGCCCCAGTAATAAATCCGCTTGCTTGTCCGGATTGCTGAAAAATTTTGCGTCAGCATCCGTGCCCGCGTAAGAGATGACGATTTCAGAGCTGGAGGCAATACTGGAACCGTTGATAAATGAAATAGCTTCAAAACCACTTGGTTGACTGTCGTGCTTTACTTCCAGCCAACCACTTGGAACAGGAAATTGATTTTTTGGGTCACGATTTGAGATATATGCAGCCCCAGCCATCAACGCGTATTCAATTGCGGTAGTCATGATTATTTCGCTCCCTTAAATAAAGTTTTGCACGGACAATTCTGTGGGCTTACGCCCTTGCGCTCACAAAATTTCAAACAAGATTCATAAGATGGTTGGTCGCTAAACCAATCTAGCGACAGCCAACCGTCCCTTGTACGCACTTCTTCCATACAATTCACCGACGACCCATCCGTCCCCTGCTTTATTGGCTCCCGCAGGATGGATTTGTATTCGGGTTGGGTGAGTGAGCTATTTATTTCCTTAACATCTTGAGCCGAAACGAAGCCTGATCTTGTCTTGTGCTCATGCTCTTTGATCTCGCCTTCTCTGTAGGTGTTAATGATCAAGTTTATGTTCTTGAACGTCGCCGGAAACTCCGGCAGTTGAATGCGTTGCCACGCCCTACCGTCGTATTTGAAAAACACGTAAGGCGGATTCGGCCTGCCCCATTTGTTGTAAGCAAGGCACAAGTCCGGGGTGGTGACGATGTAGGGCACGCCATTCAATATATGCAGAGCCAGCAGGGTAAAATTGGCATGCCCAATATCCGCACTGAATTCATCCTTCCAGGTAATCGCCTTGTTTGCACCGGGCGGTGTAAATGTAATGGAGTGTTCCTTGATCGGTGGCCCTTGTCCGATTTCATGCCGGCCTTCAAGCAGTTGCGTACGCTCAACCATGATTTTTTGACCATCATGCAGTAGCACCTCTTCCTTCCAGCTCGTGCCGCCCGATCCAAACAACCCTGCGTCCGCGTTCATGCTCATCCCCATCATCAATAGCAATCCAAGTTTCGCAATTCGCTTCACCACTGTTCGGTTGGCTTTCATGCAACTGCTTTCAGCAAATAACGCGGTCTGTCTAAAATTATTTTTCATCCCCCTTTCCTTTTCTCGCTCATTGCATCATTCACTACATTCCTGCATGTATTCAAATTATCCATGCGCCCCTCCATCGGTTTCCTTCTTGGCTGAAACCTGCGCCCCATTCACCGCGCTTAGTGCTGCGCTCACTATCCGCACGATCTCATCCACCAGCAAATTCTTCGGCAGTGCATGCGTGATAAACAGCATGGTCACTTTGCCTTTGAGCTGGTTGATGGTGGCGGCGAAATGTTCGGCGGTGGTGGCATCCAGGCTGCTGGTGGTTTCATCAAAGATCAGTTGGGTAGGGTGGGCAGGGTTCATCTGCCCAGGCTGTCTGGCGTCCGTGTGGGCACAAATGCGTGCCCACCCTACCAAGCTTGAGCGACCGCAACTGGCACGTTACTGCCTTTCATGCTGGCATATTTTCTGCCGTAAAGCAGTCGGTGATAACGCTCATTCGCGCTGTTTGTAAGCCAATCTTAGAGCGTGATTATTTCTTGCGCACATCCCGTTGCATCGCAACGCAGGGCATTCCCCGTTTTGTGCCAGTCGCCCAGTACCCAGCGTTCGCAAATGTGGTCATCCACTTCATGCCGATGCAGCTTGAGGCGGTGGGTGTGGCCGTGGATCAGGCGCGGGTAGTGGTATTCGCGCAACAGGTTGGACACGGCGGCATCGTTCACATCCATGATGTCGCTGCTCTTGTATTGCTTCTCGCTTTCGCTGCGCGCGCGCAGTTGTTCGATGAAGGCTTTGCGTTGTGCCAGCGGCTGGACGAGGAATTGCTGCTGCCATGCTTGGGTGCGCACCTGGCTGCGGAAGTGCTGGTAGGCGGCGTCGTCGCTGCACAGGGTGTCGCCGTGCGTGAGCAGCGTAGGTGTGCCGTACAGGTCGATCAGCGTGGGGTCGGGCAGCAGCGTGGCATGGCACGCCGCTGCCAGTTTTTCCGCCATCAGGAAGTCGCGGTTGCCGTGCATGATGTACAGTTGTGTGCCGCTCGCCGCGAGCGCGGCGAACGCGTCGGTGATCTGTTTATGGAACGGGGTGTCGAGGTCGTCGTCGCCGGCCCAGTATTCGAACAGGTCGCCCAGTACATATAGTGTTTCAGCGCCGATTGCGGTGTGCTGCATGAAGTGCAGGAATAGCTGCGTGCTGTGCGGCTGTTCCGCGCACAGGTGCAGGTCGGAGATGAACAGGCTGTGCTTCATGGCTGGAATTGAAAACGGCGCCGGAGGCGCCGTTTTGGGTTATTCCACTATCTCGGCTTTGCTTATGACGACATCCACCTGAGGCACGTCCTGGAAGCCGTTGCGGGTGCCGGTCTTGACCTTGCGGATTTCGTCCACGACTTCCTTGCCTTCGACAACCTTGCCAAAAACGCAGTAACCATAACCGTTGGCATTGGGCGCCGTGTAGTCGAGGAAGCTGTTGTCCTTCACGTTGATGAAGAACTGCGCCGTGGCCGAATGCGGGTCCGAGGTGCGCGCCATGGCGACCGTATACATCTCGTTCT
>Ga0315268_10003112_pt1 | contig 18401 bp, 8 predicted proteins | sample C1_top_MG_FD_204535 | JGI IMG/M metagenome (GOLD analysis project Ga0315268, IMG submission 204535) | Sediment microbial communities from Yellowstone Lake, YNP, Wyoming, USA - C1_top | ecosystem: Environmental > Aquatic > Freshwater > Lake > Sediment | place: USA: Wyoming | collected 2017-08-01
GATGGATCTCAAGAAATTTCCATTTGACAGTCAGAAGATAGGTTTTATCATAGAGGATAAGTCAAAGACAAGTAAGGAGATAAGGTATTTGGCATCTCCGTTCAACAGTGCTCTGGATGACGAGGTATTCATCCCTGGCTGGGACATTACTGGATGGAATGTATCCACAAGGAAGCACAATTATGGTTTGTATAATGAGACATATTCACAGTTCATTTTCAATATTGACATTTCAAGGTTTGCTATCAGTTCATTCCTGAAGACATTCCTTCCTGTCATGTTCATTATCCTGATAGTGCTTTTCAGCTTTATCATGGACCCTGATAAATTGACGACAAGGATTGGCATGGTCGGTACAGCGCTTGTCGCGTCTGTCATGTTCCACGTGTCTATATCAAACCAGATACCGAGTGTCGGCTATCTTACATTTGCCGATAAGTTCATGATACTTACTTACTTTGTATTGCTTGCAAGTTTTATCCTGAACATCGTGATGCTGGAGTTTACAGAACAGAAGAAACAGAAGCTTGTCGAGAAGATACATCATTATACTGAATTTTCCATGTTTATTGTCGTGCCTGTGCTGTACATCCTGTTGTTCTTGATATTTTTGTGAGAATTATCTCTTCCAGACTAAAGACCCTTTCATTCTTACTTCCCTTATCCTGTGCAGCGGTATGTTTGTCTCTTCCCCTTCCCGTTCAAGAACGATAAGTCCTTCATCTATCCGCTTGATATCAGAATATTTTATCTCGACCAGTTTCTTTGTTATTCGGTCGATGTAGAATAGGGAATATTCGCTAGGATTCTCGCGTTTGTCCCACTTTATCTTGTTTATGAGTTCGTCGATTGTTATCATTCAAACTCTTTCTCGCTGATTCTGGGATTTATCTCTCCGCGTAAGCTCTTTCCCATAAGCTTCTTTACATCATCTGCTTTATTGTTTCCAAGTAGCCAGCTCAGCTTCACGAGGGCAGTCTCTGCTAGCATATCCTCTCCAGATATAACGCCGAGGTTCTGCAGGTCCCTTCCTTTGTCATACACATTCATCTGGACCCGTCCATAGATGCAGTTTGTTGTCATGACGACGACGCATCCGCTATCTACGACTTCCTTTATCGCTGGATACATCTTCTCGTGTATCTTGCACCACTCATTAGGAACCTGTCCTGGCGTATGCCCTAGGCCAGTACCTTCTATGACTAGTCCTTTCCAGCCTTTGTAGAATGAGAACTGTTCTGGGAACATGTTGACATGTATCTTCAATAATCCGACTTTGTCCTCGAATTTCGGCTTTATCTTGAGCGCTTTTTTCTTGTCTTTCTTGTTATATGACTTGGAAAGCATCTCTATCTTCTTTGTCTTGTAGTCAATGCGTGCAATAGCTTCGTCATTTATGGGCTTGAATGCATCCCTTCGTGAGCTATGCATCTTCCTTGTCTTGCAGGCAGGCAGTATAACGCATCTTTCGTCGCTTGTGTAGTCATGCATGCATATCGCTACGCCGCTAAAGTCTGATTTTGCTATGAATTCAGCCGCGCATATGAGGTTCATTGCAGCATCACTCGACCCTCTGTCCGAGCTCCTTTGCGCGCCGACAAAGATGACAGGTATCGGGCATTCTTCGACTGCAAATGCGAGTGCTGCAGACGCCACTGCGAGGTTGTCAGTTCCGATTCCTACAATCACTCCATCAGCGCCTTTCTTTGCCTCTTTCTCGATACTTTCCGCGATTACTGAGAAATGTTTGAATCGCAGGTCATCGCTCCACATGTTTGATATCAGTGATGATTCGAAGTTAGCGATTTCAGCAAGCTCTGGGAAAAGTCCTAGTAAATCCTCTGGCTTGAATGAGCTGTATACTGCACCAGTCCTGTAGTCAACTTTAGAGGCGATTGTGCCGCCTGTATGGAGTATAGTTATCTTAGGCAATCCCTTCTTCTGTTCAGTTGTCTTGCCGTATTTTATCTCGAGCTCTTTGCCTTTCTCGACTAAAGCGATCTTCTTTATCTTCTTGTTCTCTATGCCGACATTATAGCCGTTTTCGAGCTTGACGACAGTTACATCCTTCTTCTTGTCGATAAGAATTCCGTTATATTCCTCTTTGTCTGTCGTTATCTTGACCTTGTCACCTGCTTTTTCCATGCGTATCATCTCGTTTTTTATTGGATTATTACATTGAAAGTTGCTGTGCCGTAAATATTATTCAGCTTGTCTTTTACCTTTATATCCTTTACCCCTGCTTCTGGAAGTACTGTGAAGATAACTTGCGTTGAATCCTTTGCAGGAACCTCTATCTGCGTCACATCAAATTGGCAGCCGCTGCAGGGTATTATGTTGAATGTTTCAGCGTCTTGTTTGACATTATTGATTGTCAGGATATTATTTCCAGGATTTCCAATTTTCAAAGTCATATCTGGCTGCTCGACTGTTACGAGTTTGGCGACCGTGTTCTGCGTCGTTACTTTTACAGGTCTTTGTTCAGGCGCAGCGCAGCCGATTATTGACAACACGAGAATTATTACGAGGAAGATTTTTGCTTTCATTTTTCACATGAAGTAGCTTGGTTTTGAGTCCTTCATCTCTTTTGCTCTTGCTTTTGTGAATTGGTCTTTCAGCGCCTTGTATGTGTCTTCTATCTCTTTTGTGACTGATGGCCTTACGACATCAAGTGCATCGTCGAAGTTCTTCTTCGTGACTTCCTTTGCCTTGATATCTTTCCTTAGCGCGATTATCGCCGCTTCCCTGCAGAGGCTTGCCATGTCTGCTCCTGCGTATCCTTCTGTCTTCTTTGCGATTTCCTTGAGATTGACATCCTTTGTGAGGGGCATGCCTTTAGTGTGCAGCTCGAGTATCTTCTCTCTTGTCTTCTCGTCAGGCGCTCCTACCATTATTATCCTGTCGAATCTTCCAGGTCGCATGAGTGCTGTATCGAGTATGTCTGGCCTGTTTGTTGCGCCGATTATGACGACGTTGTGCAGCTCTTCAAGCCCGTCTATCTCTGTCAGCATCTGGTTGACTACCCTTTCAGTCACTTTGTTGTCGCTGCTTGCTGTCCTGCGCGGCGCGAGTGAGTCTATCTCATCGAAGAATATTATTGATGGTGATGTCTGTCTTGCCTTCTGGAATACTTTTCTTACTGCCTGTTCTGATTCGCCGACCCATTTGGATAATAGCTCCGGCCCTTTTATGAGTATGAAATTTGCTTCTGATTCATTTGCCACTGCTTTTGCTAGCATCGTCTTTCCTGTTCCAGGTGCGCCGTATAGCAGGATTCCTTTTGGTGGCGTGACTCCCATCCTTGTGAATACCTCTGGCGTCTTCAGCGGCCATTCAACTGCTTCGATCAGTTCCTGTTTTACTTCGTCAAGGCCGCCTATGTCTTTCCATTTTACGTTTGGTATCTCGACGAGTACTTCTCGCATCGCGCTTGGCCTTACGACCTTGAGTGCTTCCCAGAAGTCTTTCTGCAGTATGCGTAAGCGTTCAAGAGTCTCTTTTGGTATTGCCTCATCCTTCTCAAGCTGTAGGTCTGGCAGTACTCTTCGCAGAACTATCATTGCTGCTTCTTTTGCAAGTGATGCAAGGTCTGCGCCGACAAATCCGTGTGTGACATTTGCTATCTCTTTCAGGTCGACATCTTCTCCTAACGGCATGTTTCTCGTGTGGATCTTCATTATGTCTAGCCTTCCGAATTTGTCAGGCACTCCTATCTCGATTTCCCTGTCGAATCGTCCTGGCCTTCGCAGTGCAGGGTCAAGAAGTTGAGGGACATTTGATGCTGCTATTACGACGACTCTTCCGCGTGATTGCAGTCCGTCCATGAGTGCAAGAAGCTGTGCGACGACCCTTCTTTCTACCTCTCCTTTTGTCTCTTCCCTCTTTGTAGCGATAGCGTCTATCTCGTCTATGAACATGATGCTTGGCGCGTTCTTCTCTGCGTCATCGAATTTTTTCCTGAGGTTCTCTTCAGATTGGCCGTAATACTTTGACATTATCTCGGGGCCGTTGATGAGTATGAAATTTGCATTTGTTTCGTTTGCGACTGCTTTTGCTAGGAGTGTCTTTCCGGTTCCAGGCGGTCCGTGCAGAAGGACTCCTTTTGGTGCGTCTACTCCCAAGCGTTCGAATATCTCAGGATGCTTGAGTGGCAGTTCGACCATCTCTCGTATCTTCTTGACTTCGTCTTTGAGTCCTCCGATATCTTCGTATGTGACTTCGAGAGCCTTCTCCTCTTCCTTGAGCTCTACTGCTTCAGGGTTGAACACGACTTCTGTTGTGTTGGAGATGAGCACTGCTCCTTTTGGCAGTGAGTCAGCTACGACGAATTTGATGTCTCCTAGGCCGAATCCCATCATGCTTTCGTCGAGTATTGAGAATATGTCTTCGAACGGGGATTCGCTCATCGTGCTTCGTCTGCGTTTTGTTCCGCCTAGTGATACTATGTCCCCTTTGACAACCGCCCTTCCTAGAAGTCCTTGCTGGAATAATTCTGGTGGCGCTCGGATCATGATGCCGCGTCGTGCAGGTGCGATTATGACTTTCTTTGCAGGCTTGACTTCTGCTTTCCTGACCTTTACTATCTCTCCTATTCCTGTTTTTGCGTTTCTTCGTAGGATTCCATCCATCCGTATGACATTGAGGCCGATGTCTCCGGGATACGCCCTGTCGACTATTCCTACTGTCTTTCGCTCGCCTTCTATCTCGACTATGTCTCCGCTTTTGGTGCCTATCTGGTGCATAAGATTAGAATCTATCCTGACAATGCCCTTGTTTACGTCGTCTTGTATGGCTTCCGCGACTTTCAAGCTTATGTCAGTCATTTTATCACACTTAGCAGCACCGCCGCTTTAGCGCCGGTCGGTATTAGTATTCGGTAACCGGGCTCTTCACAGGAATATTTCTGTTCGGCGTTAGCCGTTACTGATAATACTGCGGATGTTCCCGGCAAATCAGTTTAGCAGCGCGGTGCTGCCAAACAGCATTACTTCTTCAGACTCTCCTGCTTATCTTTTTTATCTTCCTTCTTCTTCTCTTCCTTTGGTGCCTGTGGAACTGCTGCTGTCACGTTGACCTTTGGCATAGGCACTGGTGGAGGCAGGTTGACTGTGTTGCTGAGTATTATCGATTGGATGTTTGCCTTTGTGAGTATTGTGTTGATTATCTTTTCAGCGACATCCTTGCTCATCTTCTTTTCATTGTCCCATCCATCAAGGATTTCTTTCGCGCTCTTCTCATCTGTGAGGTAGAGGATGGTTCCTTCAAGTTCAATCCTTGCGAAGTTCGGTTCATAGAGTGAGCGGTATTCGAACACGAATTTGATCGCATTCTGTTTTGTCTTCCCAAGCTCAAGGTCTGCTTTCCTGATGTCTGTTATGCCTACATTGTTGCTTATGTTTATCTTTCCCTGGGCAGTCTCCTGCTTCTGGACATGTATTTTTGTGAATTCAAACCCTACAATCGCCATCTAAATCACCTTCTATGTTGTTTATTGTTGTGTTTAATACCCCATATTCAAATTTATCCTGAGCTTTATAAATATTTTTGTTGCCCTTTTAAAGCCCTATTTCAGGTAGCCTACCTTAAAAAGTTAAGTTTAAATATGTTTCTCCCCTCCTTTTTTAAGTATCAGGGGGTTTGGTTCTGTCAAAAGGTGGATAAATGGACTTATCGAAAGTGTCTCAGATTGATGTTAGAAAAGGCATGCTTGTTGCTGACCTTGTCAAGGAGATGTCAGGCAGCGGTGTTATGGGTGCTGGCAAGCTTGCGCATGCTGTTGATATCGCAGAGATAGCTATAAAGGATCCAAACACGGTCTTGTTCTTTGGTATTGCTGGTGCCATGGTTCCTGGTGGCATGAAGAAGATAATGATTGACATGCTTGAAGCCGGATGGATTGATGTGTTTGTTACAACAGGTGCTAATCTTACCCATGACCTTGTTGAGGCGTTGGGTTATCATCATTACCAGGGTAGGGCTGATGTCTCTGATGCAGAGCTTCACAAGAAGGGTCTTGACAGGATTTACAATTCATTCATGCCGAACAATGTCTATGAGGGTATGGAGGATTTCTTTGAGAAGCATTGGGATGAGCTTTCAAAGGATAAGATGAACATCAAGGAGTTCCTCTGGAAATTGGGCTCGCTCATGCCAAAGGACAAGCCTTCGATTCTAAGGATTTGCTATGAGAAGAAGATCCCGATATTCTGTCCGGCAATCAGCGACTCAGGTATAGGCCTTATGGTGTGGGGCAGGATTGCGCAAGGCAAGAAGATAAGTGTCGATGCATTTGATGACCTTAAGGACATTCTTGATATTGCTTGGGATGATAAGAAGAAGTTTGCTGTCTGGTATTGTGGTGGCGGTGTGCCTAAGAATTTCATACAGCAGGCTATGCAATTCGCGCCTCGCTCAGCAGAATTTGGCATCCAGATCACTATGGACAGGCCTGAACCAGGCGGCTCTAGCGGAGCAGAATTAAGGGAAGGCATCAGTTGGGGCAAGATGAGTGAGAAGGGGAATTTTGTCGACGTGATTTGTGATGTCACGATAGCGTTGCCTATTATTGTTGCTGCTTTGAAGACAAGGCTTAAGTGAAGGTGGGATGTTGGGGGATGTGATATATCATGATTTCAGCAAATATGAAAAGGTAGATTCTTCTATAGTTCTGCCAGAAGCAGAGATCATTGACCTTGCTGATTTTCGGAAGAGGCATGTTGTTGTGCTTGCATCAAGGTTAGAGAAGGAACTAGATAATTTTTTCAGCAATAATAGGAAAGAGTTGTCTAATCTCTGTGAAGATGTTTTCAGGCTTAATCCGCGTAGTCCAGTCGCGCTCTCATGCATTGCGGTGAAGAAATATCTTGCAAAGACATGGAGTGAAGCGATGCATTACCTCTATGAGGCGCTAGATATTGAGCCAGAGAACAAGTACGCGATGGTGGCTATGATGTCCTTCTTTGGTTCTCCTCCCTCGGATGGATATTTTTCAAGTGATGAGATTTTTGACTTTGCGATGAAGGCAGGCAATGCACATCCTGGTGACCCTGAGGTGCTTGTGAATCTGCTTTCGCTGTCCATATATTCATTCTGTAATTTAGAGATGGATGAAAGAGTTAGGATGGCTGAGGATTATTATGAACGAGGTATGGCTTTGGATCCTGTGAGGTTCAAGCTGTATGAATGCCCTGTGAATAAGCTTAAGGACCGCATGAATGCGTAAATGGTTTCTTTGTGATTTCGAAACATTTAAAAATCAAGAGTCACTATTGGTCACTATCGGGGGTTTACAAGCTTTATTTTGATTGCTTATAGTCATTTTTGTTACAGTGGGTAAACAAGGGGGGATATTTTGAAAAAGTGGGGTTTACTTGCAGTAGTACTGCTAGTTACTATGCTGTTTGCATCAGTAGTATTTGCAGGTGTTTCACACAGCGGCAATGTGCGCGTCACAAATACATCTTCAGGCGATGCTATCGACCCTGATTTCTATGTTGATGATTCAGATAACACTCAGTTGGTCTGGCAGAACAATGTGTCAGGCAACAGCACAGTGTATTATGTCAAGTTAAACAGCACGATTACATCCCCTTCATCTAATATTACTCCATACAAGTCTTATTCCGCAGATGATGCTAGGTCTCCTGTGATTGGCAGCGTGGGTTCGAACAGCACTGTGCTGTGGGAAGAATTTGATACCTCTTCAGCGAAATATTATATCCCTTATGTCATCACAAGCAGTGTCGGTGCGGTTCTTGTTGCAAAGACTGCAGTTTCTAACATTAATTATTCCTCTTATTCTCCTGATATCATAACTGAGAGGGGTTCTGCCCATTCTGTCTGGCGGTCAGTTATCAACTCGACTCACAGGGTTGTGTATCGAAAGCTAGTAGATGGGATTTGGAGCGAGCCTTTCAATGTATCTATAAACAACTCGAACGCATCGCAGCCTTCGATTAGTGCGCACAGCAGTAATATCTATGTCGCTTGGTCTGATACTAGGAACAATTCAGACCAGATATACCTTAGGATGTACAAGGGTAACCAGATAAACACACAGAGTGTCCACGACTCTGACGGAGACAATCTGGTGGATATCCTTGAGAAAGGATGGACCAACAACTCCAACTCATCATATAATGACGCTGACCCGGCAACTACAACGAATATTTCAGCTTATGATACAGACAACGACGGACTTCCAGATGGCTGGGTTGATGGCTGGGTGTATGACGCAAGGAACAATACCTGGAAACGAGATATTACTAAAGCTGATTCTCTCCTGCAGTCCTGGGAAGGCGAGGATCTGAACCTCAATGGTCGTGTTGATGCGGGTGAGACAAGTCCGAACAATCCAGACAATGATAGTGATGGCCTGCCTGACGGATTTGAGAGCTGGTACAGCTTGGACCCGTTATCAGCAGCAGGTGCTAATGGGGCAAGTGGAAACCCTGACAATGATAATCTGACCAATATCCAGGAATATACTTATCACACAAATCCTAAAGTGAATGATACTGATGGTGATGGACTGAATGATTATTATGAGTTGTTTGTTTCTCACACAGACCCGTGGCTGAATGATTCAGACTACGATGGCCTTAATGATAATGTAGAAATCACGCTTGGCACGAATGCGCTGGTCAACGATTCAGACCATGACGGTGTCATGGATGGTTTTGAGATGTATGAGACCCAGAATTACGAGGAGAATGCAGGTCCGGGAGTAGACTCTGACAATGATGGGCTGATTAATGCGAAGGACAATGATTCTGATAATGATGGGATATCTGATGGGTTTGAGTTCAAGAACAGCACGAACAAGCTGGCTCCGGTATTGAATGATACTGACGGTGATGGATTGCTTGATGGAGCAGAGGATGCGGATCACGATGGTGTGCAGGACGCGTCAGAGACAGACGCGTGGAATCCTGATAGTGATGGTGATGGGCTATGGGATGGAAATTTTACAGTAAAGTGGACAGATAATGGCTGGACGACATTCAATCTTGGGGAAAGGACGACTCCTACTGATGCGCTTGATCCTGATACTGACAATGACGGACTTTCCGACGCGACAGAGGTGTTTGGTTGGCAGATATTGATCAATGGCAAGGTCTATACAGTTACATCGCATCCTCAGTTCTCCGATACTGATGCGGATTTGATAAGCGATTACGATGAATACGATAATAAGACCAATCCAAGTGCATCCGACACTGATTCTGATGGTAAGACAGATAGGTATGAGGAGCTGACATCGCACACTTCGCCTGTCGAGTCTGACTCTGACCATGATGGCGTATATGATGGAGTTGAATTGACAAGGGGCACAGACCCATTGAATTCTGATTATGATTCTGACGGCCTTCCTGACAGCGAGGGCGACTGGATTACATTCAGGACGAATGCTACAGATGTCAATGGTGCAACAGTGCTTAGGGATTTGTTTGTCGGAGATGGTTATTATCATGACCTTACTTACGCTGCATCATCTATATCGAGTGTTCTTCTCAATAAATCAGGGAATTTTGTCGACGTTACACTAAGTTACTTGAATTCTTCATCTTTGGGTGAGACTCAATATAATTACAAGGAAGGTCATATGAATACGGGTTATTTCTATACTGGGCATAACCTGACTGATGACGAGAATGTATCTTTGTGGTTCCTTGCGGATTATGCGGGAGGGCCGTATACTACTGCGTATACGATGGTCAATGGTCCTGGCAAAAATTTCTCAATATATGGTATAGTTGGCGTAATCAATGCGACATTGATCAAAGCAAGCATTGTGCAGACCAGTCTTGCTAGGACATATGATACTATGCTATTGAATGAATCAAATTATTATTATGACTCGTCTGCAAAAGAGATAATCACAGGGCATTCGCTTACTGGCAGTTCTGAAACCCTTGATGTGTCATATTCCGGGTCAGGAATAATAGACTATGCTGATAGAGGAAACGATAATTCCTGGGTAGCTTTGGACTTGGACAGTGACTTGTCACAAGACCTTGTGCCTTATGGAAGGGTCGAAGGTCTTCTCGTACCAGCATTTACTACATCAGATACATATTATGGCGACTATCATTCAATCAACATGACGACGCACGAGGGTTATGCTGTTGAGTACACAAGGCATGATGTGGTTTATCCTGCTAAAAAAGAATCATCGGCAGCACAGGTGATGAGTACAGTGGCATGGAGGCCACAAGGAGATTACGCGATTGTCGCAGGAGCAGGAGGGGCAGGATATTCTGTCTTCAAGCTTGGCAGGAATAATTCAATAGTTAAGTTCTCTAATATCGATCATATAAATAAGGTTGCGTGGGATATGGATGGAAACTATTCTATTCTTGTGGGGGATTCAGGACTGGTCTTGTTATATAATTCCAGTGCGAACAATTTGACGCAGCTGAACCCGGGAACGAGTGCGAATTTGCGTGGTGTTCTATTCGGCCAGGAGGATTGGGTTAGGAATTACTCTGTGATTGTTGGCGATGGAGTGATATTACGTCTCAACACCGTGACTTGGCAGTTCACAAACATAACACTCGGAGGCACTGGTCTAGGAAGTTCCTCATATAATTATACAGATATTGCGCATATTGATAGCGCTTACGCGCTCATGACTACTGCCGGAGCGGTGGCTGACCAAGGTAAGGCATTCATCTTTAGCTGGAATCCGATAGGCGGCGCTTCATTGTATAGGGCATTTACTCTTTCATCTACCTTGTCCAACAAGCCGGCATTGCTTACGGCAGCGAGCTGGAGGAGAGGAAGGGATTCAGGTTCCTCTAATAGTACTGACCTAGGTCTTGTTGTAGGAGGTATTGAAAATCCTCCATGGGGTTACAAGCCGAAGTTATACGCTTGTGATTGGTCTGGAAATTGTGCGATGTATGACCTGCCTTATGTAGCAGGAAATATGGTTTATGATGTCGAGTGGAACCCGAAGAAATCTGAGGCTCTTATTGCTATTGCAGATGGTGGTGATGATGGTGCTCTCGTAAAGTGGGATGCAAATACGAGGAATGTGAAAACCGTCGCAGATACAGATACAAAAATGTACGGTATCGGTTGGCATCCGAGTGGAGATTATGCAAGTATTGCCTCAAGAAGTAATGCTGGTGCTAGTGTTGTAGGAGATACTATTGTTTGGAATTATCTTAAACCCAATGTTGTCATAAGTGTCCCTGGGGGGAATAATCCTATATTCATGGGCATAGAAACGACATCAGGGTCTTTTGCTTACTATGCGGATACAGGTCACGGCACGATTCCTGCGTACAACAGTTCTGGTCAGGAGGTGCGTTTTTCATACATAAACACATCTCCTTTCATCGCTTCATCATTGGATGACGGCATGCTTGACGGTGAGCGTGTTACTCTTGGATTTTTGGATGCGGATTATGATTACATATCCAATTTCCAGGAGCGAGATGCAGACAATGATGGAATCCTCAATGGTGAGGAGGCGTTCCCGTTGCAGGACAGCGACAACGACCATCAGATAAACGCATTGGATGCTGATTCTGACGGTGACGGAACAAATGATACTTACGAGGTGAAAGTCGTCTTCAGGACAGATGACAGGACGTACAGCTCAGGTTCGCACGTCGGTGTTGAGACCAATTACAGCACTGCATCTCTTACCGCATATGCGTGCGGAACACCTGTGGCGATGAACAGTTCGGGATTGACTAGACCATTCTTTAAGCAGGTCAGCCAGAACATCTCATTGCGCACTCCTGAAGGATATCCTGTCTACAAGAATAGCACAACAATATACATCGATATCTCTGGTGCTACGATGGTGCCTTGCGTTCCTGGTGCTGGTATAAGCACTTCAAGGACTATGAGTCCGTCTGATTCTGCTGCTCATAAAGAGGTTTACGACGGCACGGACATGATAACTAATGGTGCTAAGAATGACACTGATTCAGATGGTCTTGTCGATCTGATAGATCCTAATCCAGCAATCGCAGACTCTGATGGTGACGGCCTGAAAGACGGTTTCGAGGTTGATTGGAACAAGAGCCTTGCTGATGATGATGGTTTGCGCAACTTTGAGGATGTAGATTCTGATAATGATGGATTGCCTGACGGCTGGATTGACGGCTGGTGCTACAACGCAACGCTTGCCGCAAATCACACTCATGCGAATGGCACTATTGATGGTTGGGGTATATACTGCTCTACAGATAGTGCGGTGCAGGGTTGGGAAGGTGAGGACCTTAATCTCGACGGTGGTCAATACTGGCAGACAAAGTACACTGCTGAAGGAGAGGTCCGACAGACAGAGACCAACAACCAGTGGCCTGATACAGATGTCGATGGACTGCTTGACGGCGAAGAGTATGTTAATAATATGAATCCGCTTGGCGGTAAAGATTATGATAATGATGGTATCTTTGATAAAGATGAGCTCAAGAGTTATTTCATGGCTGATTCAGCCATTTTGGAGGATTATGCTCCAGGAAATTCCTATCTTGTGGAGAGATGGACTGGCTTCAGATATGTTAATGATGTGAATCTATTGGGTGCATTGAATATTCTCAAGCCGACAGTCACTCTCCCATACGAGGGGCATTATGTCTTCAATCTCTCGGGCTATGACTTGGTAGGTACATTGTGGGTCAACATAACATGGAATGATACGAGCATATTCTATGGTCAGGTCACACTGAATGAGTCTAACAGGACAATCTATGAGGGAGACATCGAAGGTGGGATATACTCTGTCGAGCTTGGTCCGAGCCTCGACGGCCTTGAGCTTTACAAGCTTTCAGTGTTCCTGCTGGGCTCGAACTGGAATGATTCTGATACTGATGATGATGGTGTGACTGATGGCAAGGAAGAAGGATGGGGAAGAGGCATTTCTCAGGGCAGAAAAGGCGATGGGACGACATTCTATATTGATTATCCATTGTTCGGTTCAAGCCCGTTGGATTATGATACTGATGGCGATGGTCTCAGTGATGGTGATGAGAAGGACACGAGTCCCACAGACCCAGATAGCGACGGAGACAAGATAACTGATAGTTACGACCTTATGCCAAGTTCAAGCCTTGAATTTGGCAATCCTTGGAAGGATGTATTCTCTCCCGGGACATTATATTACCAGACTGATTATTACATGTGGTCCCTTGACGGCAATACTTATGAGACTGATTGCAGCGCAAGTGTGCTTGGCGCATGCTACAATGAGCACGTTGATAATCGCGGTAATGAAGGTGTCCTTGACAGCCCTGATGACGACGATACAAGGAAGAAGACTATTGAGGATGTGCTTAACCCTGGTTATTGTGATGAAGGCCTTGATTGCTGGCATGACAGCAAGAAGCTGTATGAGGTAGCTGACCTTTCATTAGGCTTTGTCGATTCAGTGGGCAATAACAGGAGCATATACTCGACATCGTGGTCTGGATGGTATTATGACACTATCGACCCGTATCCTAAATTCGAGATTGTATACCAGGTTGTTGGTAAAGCTTATACTGCGACACTCATAAATGCCAGGAATGCCATGCTTGTTGACGGTTATGGATGGGTTCCTCTCACGAATGCCAGTCTTGTGGATTCTATTTCAGACGACGACAAGTATGTTTATGCGGTGCAGCAGCTGGCGGTCGATGTTAACAAGAACAATCATATCACGTTGCAGATAGAGATAGACCCGTCATATGACAAGATGAATCATACAGATCCTTATGATTATGTGCTTCCTGCTATGGAGTACAGGCTATATCAGGGCGCGTTCTACTGGAACTCAGGAGTCATGAGCTCGTTCTCTATAGGTAAACCTTTGGAGATTCTGCCAGGGAGGCATACATATACGTTTGTTATGGATTTGCCGAAGAGCAAATTGACAGGCAGCAATTATATCCTCTACCTCTCTCCGATGTATCTGCATGTCAATTCATCAGGAGTCACCCGCTCGCCCCTTAACAAGAACTATTTTACCACAGGGGCCCTTGTGAGGACTGTAGATGATTATTCATTCACGTTGATTGCAAATATCAGCAAGAATATCTCAGCTATAGAGCAGGCATTGCCGTCAGACCTTTCGTCATATAACGGCTCTTACACATTCAGCGGCTACAAGGTGTTTGTATATCGTGGCGACTCGATTGGCTATTCGCCATCTGTAGTTGAGTCTCATTTCAGCACATCTGACGCGATTGTACTCTACTCGAATTCAGACCTTGACGTATCGTACATGTTGAGCAACACGACCATGCCTGTGGGTTGGTATTTCAATTATACGAATGTCTGGAACATGACCTTGCCAAGTTATTCGATGGTTAAGGATAGCCACAAGACCAACTATAATTACAAGTATTTCCAGAACATCGCATTCCAGATGAATCTGACTGATCTGGTATATTCCAACAAGACTTCATCATACATCGGTGTGGATAGGTACGCTTCCACCGACGTCAACAAGAGGAATTTCGGCATCACAAAGAATGAGATGGAACGCGATTATGCAAAAGGGCTGACTGATGTCTATGTAGAGAAGCAGCATTCTGCAAAAGAGAATGTCAACAGCATAAATTTCTCATATTATGTTGATCCGGATACATATGCTAATGGGATAGATGATCTTGAGAATATGAAGGAGAATTCGACTGCTACGCTGACAGATAAGGAGACTTTCATCATCGATATGACCATCGGTGCAGCAACGTTTGATATGTATGCGATGAGGATAGGAAATGGTGTCGCAGGCTTTGTCAGTTATTGGGGCGGTGGCTACAACTGGTTCAAGGTAGGCAACTCTGTCAGGAGTGTGCGTTCCACTTTGAAGGACCTTAATCTGGGAGGTAAAACCTTGGGTGAGGTTCAGGATGGTTTTGCTGTTGCCAACACTGCTGGAAAGTCCATGAAGATGGGCTTCGGCGATTGTGCAGGTATCGCATTGGATACTGCGATGCTGTCTTACCAGATGTATCAGGCATCGGTCGCACCTGACGCGATATCTAGAAGGGCTGCTTACGAAGGCATGGTTGGTTCAGGTATAGGTCTTGGTTTGTCATTCGCAGCGATTGCGTTTCCTCCTGCTGCTCTTATCCAACCAGTCTGGACTCTTACTTATTATGCTATTTGGGGACCTCTGTTCCTGCTTGACAAGCTGGGCGTGATAGAGGTTGATCAGGGAGCATTCGGTTCATTGGCGAAGAATGTTGAGTCGATAATAGTTCCATTCGAGATGAATTTCGGGATTGTCCCTTCATTCGCTGCGCAGGATGCTCTTGAGAATGCAGGGATTACATTGAGCAATATGTACCACAGCTGGTACGACCCGTATTTTGTAATACAACCGCAATGAAAATGAGGACGAAAAACACAATCAGGATTGTATTTTTGCTCGTCCTAGCTTTTGCTATTCTTTCCTCTGGTGTTTTTGCTCTTGATGTGGGGAACTGGTCTTCAGAGATTAAGGTGAGTTCAAGCACAGGTCTTCCATCTGATCCAGTGACGATAGCTGACTCGTCAGGGAATGTTTATGTCTTCTGGCAGGACAATTCGGGTGGTAATTATGATATTGTCATGTCTAGCTATGATTCTGACGGCAATAGGACGCTAGGTCCCGCAACTATTATCGGTGGCGCTTCTGCTGCCACTTCTCCTGATGCTGTTTTCGACTCTGCAGGCAGGATAAATCTTGTCTGGGTAGATGAACGGGACGGGAACAAGGAGATTTATTACAGGCTTCTATACAAGAACGGTTCAGCGATTGTTTCTGATACAAGAGTGACCAACGATGTGGGTCAATCTATCGAGCCAGTCATCAATATCAAAGATGGAAAGGTCTATGTGTTCTGGGCAGATAACCGCACAGGACATTTCGAGATTTACTCTGATACTATTGCACTATCCTCACCATCATTGACTGTGCATAGCCCTGCGAACGGTTCTGTCTCTACCAGCGCAAGTGTCCTTCTCAATGCGACTTTCAGCGAGAATGTCTCTATGGCGTGGTACACTCTGGACAGTGTTGATTCAAACTCCAGCTACAACACGACCAATCTCACTCTGACCATGCAGGGCATCCAGATAGGTTCCCATAATCTTACAGTATTTTGTAGGGATGAGCTTGGCAATGTCAATCAATCCGATGTGTCATTCAGTGTTAATACAATACCGCCTCAGATATACATCATATCCCCTGAGAGCAGGGTGTATTACAATACTACAAGCATACTCGTGAACCTGAGCAACTCTTCAGACGCGGTTTCTGTCTGGTTCAACAACGGGACAGCTAATATCACTTATACTGGCGCAGCGAACTACACTTTCCGGGAAGGAAGCACGAATCTGACTGCTTACGCAAGGGAGGCAGCAGGCAGCACTAACAGCACCAGTGTGAATTTCACGATAATCACGATACCTACTGTGAATCTTACAGATTCTGACGCTGATAATTATGTCAGTGATTCAGATGCGGTCATTATCAACGCGACTTATAGCGAGTTGATGTCTACTCATACTATAAGCATCAATTATGCAGACTCGTCCTGTGCAGACATAACTAATGTTGTGATGGGTTCCGCGGGGACAAGTAAGTACAATTATTCATGGAATGTCCCTGCTGGCTGTGATGGTGACGCAGTAGTTACTGTCGCCGGCACTGATTTGCTTGGGAATGCGTATTCAGGCATAGAAAGCATCACTTTCACTATAGACAATACTGCTCCGCATTCCAACATCACTTTCCCGTCGAATAATTACATGTCCAACCTGCCATTGACCGTGCTTGGTACTGCTAACGACTCTGGCTCTGGCATAAGTCATGTGGAGTTTTGGAATGGATCTGCATGGGCGCTTGCATCAGGGACAACAAGCTGGTCTTATCTGTTAGGTCCTGCAGCGAGCGGTACAGTCACTGTTCGCTCAAGGGTAGTTGACAATGTCGGAAATGTAGAATCGCCGACCTCCGGAACTAACATCGTGTTTGACTTTGATGGTCCTACGATAAGTGATATATCTTTGGATCCCAATCCTGCTTCGTTTTCAATGGCTGTGTCTTTATCTGTACGAGTGATTGATGCTAATGGTGTCGCTAATGTGACAGCAGAAGTTAATGGCACGCCTTATGTTTTAGCGAATTCAGGTGGAAATATTTATTCAACTACAATAACCTCGCCTCTGGTGGATGCATCTTATCCGATTTCGATGAATGCCACCGACACTCTTGGAAACACAAGGGTAGATTCTTCTGCAAGCCTTGTTGTCGATAGCACTATCGCTATTATCTCGGTGAGCATGTCGAATAATACAGTGGATAGCAACGGGACCATGATTTTCATCAACGTGACCAATGCAGACACGAGCTATTACAACACGAGTGCAAACTCTACGCCGACTCCAATCTTCGGCGCTGATTTCTTTGCGATGACTGGTCTGGAAGGCAATTTCACATTATATATCTGGGCGAATTCGAGTTCCAGCGCGGTTTCAGAGAAGACATTCAATTATGTCATTGATGACACGCCTCCGACGCTGATCATACTTCCTCCAACTACACCAACTAATAACGCCAGTACAGACATTTCAGGCACTTTCAATGATTCGAACATAGATTATATTACTGTGAATGGTGGATTGGCAAGCATTATTGCCAGCACCTGGCTGAGATCTCTCTTGCTGTCTGAAGGAAATAACTCCATAACCGTCATTGCTTATGATAAGGCAGGCCAGTCTGGCACAGAGAATACTTCCATATATCTGGATTCACAGACTCCGACGAGCTCAGGCAACATCACAGGCACTCCTGATGCTGGTGGCTGGTATGATACTGATATAACAATCACATTGTCAGGAGATGATGGGGCAACATCTTCAGGATTCAACATCCTTTATTGCAATGTATCAGCCTGCACTCCTTCAATCATATATACTGGTCCAGTAAATATCACTGCTGAAGGCGCCGCTACATTCAGGTATGCTGCAGAGGATGCTGCAGGTAATGGTGAGGCAGTTCATACTATGGCGTTCAGTATAGATAAGAGTAATCCTAGCGTCTCTGGTCTCAACATCTCTCCATCCGCGCCAGGTGTCAATGTTCCTGTCGTGATAAGTGCGACAGTGACTGATGCGAATCTCAACACAGTCATCGTCAGCATAAATGGCACGAACTACACGATGTCTAACACTGGCGGTAACACGTATGCGTATACATTCACGCCTACGCAGGCGTCAGATTATCTTGCAAGGGTGTATGCGACTGACTTGCCAGGCAAGGTTAATGATTCTGCTTTGCTTCTGTTCACCGCAGCACCGCAGAACACAACTCAACAGAATACTTCAGGCAGCCAGGAGGTCAACTACTCTTACAGCGGATCTGTTGTAACTGTCATGACTAATGGCTCTTCATCATTCAATCTTACTGT
>Ga0315268_10003113_pt1 | contig 18392 bp, 16 predicted proteins | sample C1_top_MG_FD_204535 | JGI IMG/M metagenome (GOLD analysis project Ga0315268, IMG submission 204535) | Sediment microbial communities from Yellowstone Lake, YNP, Wyoming, USA - C1_top | ecosystem: Environmental > Aquatic > Freshwater > Lake > Sediment | place: USA: Wyoming | collected 2017-08-01
CTGGTTTGTCACGAGCATCACCTTCTTTGTCGTCCGCGCCATGCCGGGCAACGCAGTGGATATCCTGCTGCAAGAGTTGACCGCGCAAGGCATGTCGCCTGACGATGCGCGCAACCAGGCGGCGTCTTTGATGGGCATCAAGCTCGACGAGCCGGTCTACCTGCAATCAGAACAACTCGCCCATCGCGCGCCAGTTCTTGAGCGACTCGCTCAAGCCAAGCGCCACGAACAAGGCGAAAGAGTTCAAGACGAGTTATCCGTACACTCAGCCCCCCAAGGCCAACTATAACCTCTATTCGACCGACAACATCATGCAGAACGGCTCGGTGTTGACCAACTTCCTGTATCCGCCTTTCACCTACTATGACGTGAACGAATGTTCGCTTCGCGGGACCAGAGACGAAAGTTGAGGTCGGGACGGCAGAGGTCAAGGCTGTGTCACGCGAGGTTGCTGCGCAGTCTATCACACTTGTGCGAGATGACGCGCGCCTGATTCCACTGCCTGCCGACGCTAGACTGCTCGTCGTTGAGACGGCGAATGGCATTGACCTGGGCAAGGCGCTCGGCGCGACGACCATGACGGTGAACATTCAGCCCAAAGCATCGGAAATCACGACGGTGATCGAGACGGCAAAGGATGGCTGCACCGTTATCGTGGCGACGACGGATACCGGCAAGAATCGCCGGCAAGCCGATCTGGTCAACGCGCTGCTGCGGGAGAAAATCCCGACGGTCGTCGTGGCGGTGCGCGGGCCGTATGATCTGCTGTACCTCAAAGATGTACCGACGTACCTGGCGAGCTACGGTTTCAATCCGCCGAGCATCGAAGCGTTGGCGGCGGTGCTGACGGGCAAGGTCAAGCCGCGCGGTCGCTTGCCGGTCGAGTTGCCGGGGTTATACAAGGTGGGTGATAGGATGTAAATGCATTCGCGACATTGAACTTTGGAGGCTCTCACGATCGACCTTAGCCTCAAAAACCTCTCAAGCGGCATTGAGAAGAACCGCAAGCCGAGCATCAGAGGTTGTCTCATCGGCTTCATTGTAAATTGAGGAGTGTATGCTGCGACCCTTTGAAACATCCGATGTAACACATGTCGTTTCTATCTGGAATGTGGCGTGCGGAGCCGATCTGGCGATCACGTCGCGCTTTGTCGAGTACAACACGCGTCCCACGGCAGGCGCGATTCAGGCCGGGCGAGTGGCGATGAAGGATGATCAGCCCGTCGGCTTTGTGCTGGCGAGCGCGCTGCCCGCCTCGCCGGGTGTCTCCTCGCCGCAGGTGGGTTGGATTGATGCGATGGCAGTCCTGCCTGAGTTTCAACACCGGGGCATCGGCGGCGATTTTCTTGCCTGGGCGGAGGAGTGGCTCAATCAACAAGGCTGCACGCGCGCCCGACTGGGTGGCAGCCTGCGCCCATTCACACCAGGTTTGCCGGTCGAGCTCCACACCGAATCTTTCTTTGACAAGCGTGGCTATAAGGGGCGAGAGTGGCGCAGCTTGGAATGGGACGTTGCACGCGATCTGGAAACGTACACGCCCCAAAGCTATCGGGTTGATGCCAAGCTTCAGCCTGCACAGCCCAGCGACGGGGATGCCATGCTGACCTTTCTGCGCCGCGAGTTTCCCGGCCGTTGGCGCTTTGAGTTCGAAGAGTTTTTGCGAGAGAACGGTCGCATATCTGATTATGTGCTGCTCTGGTCGGAGCGTGGCGTAGATGGCTTTGCTCGCCTGACGTTCGAAGATTCCGAGCGGCCCATCGAGCGATTTTACTTGCACCGCTACCCGCATCCGTGGGGGCAACTTGGCCCCATCGGCGTGAGCGCAGATACTCGCGGCAAAGGTTACGGCGGCGCGCTGCTCAATGCCGGGCTGCGCTATCTGCAAGAACGTGGCGTGCGCGGCTGTGTGATTGACTGGACTGGCCTGGTGGATTTCTACGGCAAGTTTGGCTTCAAGCCATATCGGCAGTATGCGATGCTGATCAAGCAATTGACGAATGACGAGTGATGAATGACGAACGACGAATTACAAAAGTAGGCTGTTTTGTCTTTCGTCCTTTGTCCAAATCGAGGTGAATCATGTCTGGATTGGATCTTTTTCCCACTCCGCGCCACCTGGAAACGACCGGGGGCACGTTTGCGTTGACTGATGATCGGCTCGTTCTGCTCGATGGCCCGAATCCGCAATCGCTGACCTGGGCAATGTGTATCGAGCCGCCGGCTTTGCGCCGCACAACTCGTCGGTGCTGTTCTGGATTCTCCAGCGCTCGTTGGATCATGCGCTTGATGGATACACTGGATTGACGCCCGCTTCGTTCGAGCAAACGCTCACAGCGATTGACCGCGTCATGCGCGGCTTGAGCCGGGCCAAGATGCAAAAGCAAGATGCTGATCTGATCGTCCGCGAATATAAAGCCACAGCCCATCTGATACGTCACGCTTGCCGGCGTGGGTTGCTCGCACTCGAGCCGCGACCGGCCAAGGCAGCCGCTCTGCGCCGCGAGCTGGCGGAAGACCTGCGCGAGATCGTCCGCGAGTACAAACGCTTGTGGCAGGCGCGCAATCGGCCCGGCGGACTGCAAGATAGCGTTGCCCGTTTCAATCAGGCAGGGCGCGACTATCGTCAAATCTAACCTATCCGCGACTGACGGCTTACGCTGAGACGGGCTGGAGTGAGAAGAAGAAAAAGAACTTGACAGACTTTCGGGAACGCCTGGCGGCCTTTTTGCAGCGGCTGGATGAGTTGGGGGTCAAGTACGCGCCTGAGCGTGAGGCCGAGCCGCTGTGGTTCAAACAGTTGTTGGGAATTTACACTATCGCTCAGCCGCAAACGAGAACGGCTCCGTGACTTTTATCGAAGAACGAGTGACACGATGAGTATTGACTATTCAAAGACGAATGCCGTGATTGAGGCTGCCCTGGGCCGCGTCTTTCCCGCCGCGCAAGTCGGCGTGCGCTGGCGCGGCGATATGATCTCCTCGCGCGCCTATGGCTGGCTCGATCCTGACACACGGCAGCATCCAGCGCAACTCGATACGCTGTTCGACCTGGCCTCGGTGACGAAGCTGTTTGTCGTTACAGCGTTCATGACATTGGTCGAAGAAGGTCAGGTCGCGCTCGATCAACCAGTGCGTACTGTGCTGCCCGAGTTTGACGGCCCGCGCCCGATCCGCGCCTACGACGATCCACTCAAGCCGGGAGCGTTCGTGAACGTTGTCCCGCCGACTGAAGAAACTGCCGATGCGGGCCGCGTTACCTTTCGCAACTTGCTCAGTCACAATTCCGGGCTGCCCGCGTGGCGACCACTTTATAGAGAGGGCAGCCCCGCCGCCGCAAGACAGTTGGCGCTGAACACATTCTTTTCCTATGCGATCGGCGCGCGCGCCATCTACAGCGACATTGGCCTGATCCTGCTTGGCATGTCCATCGAGCGCCTGACCGGCCTCTCGCTCGATCGAGCTGTTCATCATCACGTTGTCACACCACTAGGACTGAAATATACCGGCTACCGGCCAATACCTAATAGCCAATATCCAACGTCCAACATCGCGCCGACAGAAATCTGCACCTGGCGCAATCGCTGCATTGTGGGCGAAGTGCATGATGAAAATGCTGCTGGCCTGGGCGGCGTGGCGGGTCATGCCGGGATTTTCTCCACGGTCTCCGACACAGCGTCACTCGGCCAGATGTACCTTGATCATGGCAAGCCGTTATTGAGTGCCGAAGCCGTCGCCGAGATGACACGCCTGCAAGCACAAGACGGCATGACCCGGCGTGGTTTAGGTTTTGCACTGTGGTGCCCGGATCCGGAAGCCAGCGGCAATCCGTGCAGCCCGAGTGCCTTCGGTCACACCGGCTTTACGGGCACATCGCTGTGGATTGATCCGGAGCGCGAGCTGGTCGTCGCGTGCCTCACCAATCGCGTGTATTATGGGCGCGACGCGGGCGGCATTATGGAATTTCGTGTGGCGTTGCATCGAGCGATTGTGGAAGCGGTGGACCATCGTTTCTAATCTTTTTCGCCGTCCAGACACAAAGAGCACAAAGATTTGTGGATAATCTTAGCGTGCTTGGCGTCTTGGCGGTGAGGTTGATGGATGGACTGAATATGATTATCGTCGGCCTCATGTCCGGCACATCGGCGGATGGAACCGATGCTGCTGTCGTCAAGATTGAAGGCGCACCACCTGCGCTGCGCTGGCAAGTCCTGGCGTACGTCAACGTGCCCCATTCACCTGATCTGCGCGCCGAGATTTTCGACTGCTTTCGCCCCGAGACGAGCAACGTCGAGCGGCTGTGCAAGCTCAACTTTTTGTTGGGCCGAACGTTCGCCCAGGCCGCGCTGCGAAGCATCGCTGCCGCCGGATTGACGCCGGATCACGTTGATTTGATCGGCAGTCACGGGCAGACGGTCTGGCACATCCCCACCGGCCCGGATGCTTCCACGCTGCAATTGGGCGAGGCAGCCGTCATTTCCGAACTGACCGGCCTCACCAGCATCAGTAATTTCCGCACGCGAGACATGGCGGCAGGCGGACAGGGCGCGCCGCTGGTTGCTTACGTGGACTCGCTGCTGTTCACGCATCCGTCGCTTGTCCGCGCCGCGCAAAACATCGGCGGCATTGCCAACGTCACTTATTTGCCTCCCTACGCTCTTTTAGAGAGAAGGGCTGGGGATGAGCGTGTATTCGCCTTCGACACCGGCCCCGGCAATATGCTGATTGATTATGCCGCCAGCCGCGCCACGAGCGGCGCATTGCCGTTCGACCATGACGGCGCGCTGGCCGCACAAGGCCGGGTGGATGACATCTTGCTGGTCGAGTTGATGCAAGAACTATATCTGCGTCAACCACCGCCCAAGACGACAGGACGCGAATTGTTCGGCGTCCAGTTCGGCGCGCGAGTATGGGAGCAGGCCAAAAGACGCGAATTGCGCGATCACGACATCGTCGCTACCCTCACCGCGTTCACCGCTCATTCCATCGCGCAAGCGTACCGCGATTTCTTGCCGTGCTTTCCTGACGAGGTCATCGTCAGCGGCGGCGGCACGCGCAACCCGACGTTGATGGCGATGCTGCGCGATCAGCTTGCCCCGGCGCACGTCATCGCCAGCGACGACCTCGGCCTATCATCCGAAGCCAAAGAAGCCGTTGCCTTTGCCGTGCTGGCCTACGAAACTTGGCACGGTCGTCCCGGCAACTTGCCTGCTGCCACCGGTGCATCTCGTCCCGTCGTTCTTGGCAATATCACTCCATCAAATATCAAATATCAAATCTCATATCTCAAATCCCCAATCTCCAATCCCCCGTCCCTAACCGAAGTGCGCAACCCCGCCACAGAAAACATTGACGCGCTGCCGACGCTCGACATGGTCCGTTTGATCAATGCTGAAGATGCCCGGGTGCCGGAAGCCATCGCCGTCGAACTGCCGCACATTGCGGAAGCTATTGATCGCATCGCCGAGCGGATGAAATCGGGCGGGCGGTTGATCTACGTAGGCGCGGGGACATCGGGCCGCTTGGGGGTGTTGGATGCTTCCGAATGTCCACCGACATTCAACACGCCGCCAGAGTTGGTCGTCGGCCTCATTGCAGGCGGCCAGGAGGCGGCCACACAGGCTATCGAAGGCGCGGAAGACAACGCCGAGGCAGGTGCGCGCGATGTAGCGGCTTTGGACGCCAACGAGCGAGATAGCATAGTGGGCATTGCCGCCAGTGGTCGTACACCTTATGTGATAGGCGGCTTGACCGAAGCACGCCGGCGCGGCGCGCTAACTGTGAGCCTGGCCTGCAACCGTCCTTCGCCGATGGAGGAATTGGCCGATGTGAGCATCGCGCCGCTCACTGGCCCGGAAGTCCTCACCGGCTCGACACGGCTCAAAGCAGGCACGGCGCAAAAGCTGGTGCTCAACATGATCTCGACCGGCGTCATGATCCGGTTGGGCAGAACATTTAGCAACCTGATGGTTAATGTGCAGGCGACTAATCAAAAATTGCAGGCGCGCGCCCGGCGCATCGTCGAGCAGGCGTGCGGCATCACGCTAGACGAGGCTGCCGCTGTCCTGGAAGCGTGCGAGGGCAAAGTGCCCGTCGCCATCGTGTCTAAGCTGGCCGGTGTGACGCCCGACGAAGCAGGACGGCGATTGGATGCAGCGGGCGGCGTGGTGCGTCGAGCGTTGAACATGGAAAGGTGTTGAATATGGCCTCGATTCCAGGCCTTTCTGTTCTTGTGGGTGTAGATGGCGGCGGCACCAAGACCATCGCGCTGCTTTCTGATCTGCACGGCCGCTGGCTGGGGCGCGGCGCAGGTGGCCCATCCAATTACCAGGTCGTCGGCGCAGAGACGGCGGGCGATTCGATCCGTCAAGCCATTCGTGCTGCGTTTGCCGATGCCAAGATGGAAGCGTGCCCGCCTCGCGCTATTTGCCTGGGACTCTCGGGCGTGGATCGGCCCGAGGATTACGACGCGATGCGCACCTGGGTCACCGAGCACATGCCCAATATCCCTGCCGTGATCGTCAACGACGCGATGCTCGTCCTTGCGGCCGGCACACCCGAAGGCTGGGGCATTGCCATGATCAGCGGCACCGGCTCGATTGTCTACGGGCGTGACCGGGAAGGACGCATGGCTCGCGCGGACGGCTGGGGGTATCTCCTCGGTGACGAAGGTAGCGGTTATGCCATCGGGCTGGCGGCGCTCCGAGCGGTGATGCGCGCGCATGACGGACGCGCTCCGCAGACGGCGCTTGCGCGCTCGGTGCTGGAGCATTGGTCTCTGGCCGCGCCTCCGGACCTGGTCCATCAAGTATACATCGAGCACGTGCCTACGCGAGAGATTGCGGCGTTGGGTGCTCTGATCGAAGAGGCCGCCGCCGAAGGAGACGCCGTGGCGCAGGATATCTTGCGCGAAGCCGGACATCAATTGGCATTGGCTGTCAACGCCGTCGTGCGCAAGTTGGAAATGGCCGGGCCGATCCCGTGCGCGCAGGCTGGCAGCGTGATCGTCAAGGGGCGGTTGCTTCGGCAGATGTTTCTCGATTCTGCCACATCGCTCGGCCTGCAACTCGATCCAGTGACGCCTGTGCCCGAACCGGCGCAAGGCGCGGTGCGGCTGGCATTGCGGCTGATGGCTGAAGGTTGAATGGTTGTCGGAACTTGTCACACCACCTAGCCGCGCGCCTTGAGCCAGCCTGCGATTGTGGGGGGCAGATCACGCTGCACTTTGCCACTCACGTACATGCCAATATGACCGACTGGAAAAGACAGGGCAGTATAGTCTTTCGTCCCGACATACTGAGCGAGTGCCATTGAAGATGCTGGCGGCACCAGATGATCCTGCTCGGCGTACAGATTTAGCACTGGCATTGTGATCTTGCCCAGGCTCACCCGGCGGCCTCCCAGTTCGAACTCGCCTTTGACCAGTTTATTGTTTTGAAAGAAATCGCGGATAAACTGGCGGAACGTCTCACCGGCCTGATCGGGACTGTCAAAGATCCACTTTTCCATGCGGAGAAAGTTGATCAGCTTGGCTTCATCATCCAGGACATCGGCCAGCCCGATGTATTTTTCCACGTTAAGCTGGAATGGCTTGAGCATCAAAAAGCCAAAGTTCATAAAATCACCCGGAACGTTGCCCAGCGCATCCACCATTAGATCAACGTCCATGCTCTGTGGTTCGTAGGAGCAACCTGACCAGACGTTGAGCAATCCGTCGCACACGTTAAAGTCCACGGGCGCGACCATCGCGATCAGGTTCTTGATCTTGTCGGGATGCAGCGCCGTGTAGCACAAACTGAACGTCCCGCCCTGGCAAATGCCAAGCAGATTGATCTGGTCTAGCCCGTGTCGCTTGCGAATGACATCCACGCAGTTGTTGATGTAGCCATTGACGTGATCGTCAATCGTCAGCCAGCGGTCGCCCCGCTGCGGATAACCCCAGTCAATCAGGTAAACGTCAATGCCGTGCGCCAGCAAGCCGCGCACCAGCGAGCGGTCTTCTTGCAAATCTACCATGTAGGGCCGGTTGACCAGTGCGTAACTGATGAGGAGCGGAAACCTGAACGGCTGCTCGACCTGGGGCGTGTAGCGATAGAGCACCACATTATCTTCGGTATAAACCGCCTCTTTGGGCGCAGTGCCGATCTGCAATTGTCCTTCGCGCAAACGGCTGAGGCTCTCCGTGGCTTTGTACATCAGTTCCGCGACCTCGCGCGCCGCTTCGGTGAGACGAATCTGGATCGGAAATGACATCTCACACCTCGCTACTCTTGCCAACGGCCGGGGACGGCGAGAGTTCTGCCAGTGCTCGCTTGAGAGTTTTGACTTCTTTGCGGAGCTCATAGATGCGCCGATGGGCCTCATCCAACTCACTACGGGTCGGCAGATCATACATCTGCAGCCAGACCTCGACGATCTCGCGCTCGCGCAGCCGATAGGACATGCTGGCAGCCAGCAGCTTGCCTTGGGCCAGAACATACTTTGTTCATCATGTCTTCGAACGGTGTCATTTTTGCCTCCTTTTCCTTGTGCGTGCCAGTCACGTGAGAACTGGACGCGGCGACTAGTGTGATTATACACCGGCATTATTACAACGAGCAATTGCGAATTTGGTGCGTGGTGCTAAAATCACATCACCAGACTTGAGGTGCACTCGTGCTTCGACCTGACCGGCTTCTGCGAACCAAACTCGCACCGCCGCGCCTCCACCGCCGCGTCCTGACCCGCCCGGCGCTCATGGCACGCCTGCGCGAATCGCTCGACTCTCGCCTGACGCTCGTCCACGCGGGCACGGGCTATGGCAAGACGACGGCGCTCGCTTCGCTGTGCGCCGATGAATCACTGCGCTGCATCTGGTACAGTCTCGACGAATCCGACCGCGACCCGCAGCAATTTCTCGCTTATCTCATCGCCGCGTGCCGTTTGCAGTGGCCCCATCTCTCGGAAGCGCCGCTGGCCGTTTTGCAGGAAATGGGCGATGTTGGACAAGTTGCCAACCTGTCCGACGCCCGATGGACGCAAGTGATAGACACGCTGACGAATGCGCTGGCCGAAGCAGTGCATGAACCAGCGCTGCTCGTGCTGGATGACTATCACTTTGTTGCGTCTTCGGCCAAAGTCAACGCGCTCGTCGAACGCTGTGTGACCTGGCTGCCCGCTTACCTCCACGTGATCCTGGCCTCGCGCCAGCCGTTTCACTTTCCGAGCCTGGTCGCGTGGCGGGCCAAAGGCGAAGTGCTGGAAATCGAACGGCGCGAGCTAGTCTTTGTGCCATCCGAGATTGAAGAACTATTCCACATCGCATACGGGATGCTACTGACGCCGGATGAAGCGCAGGCACTGGCCGATAAAACCGAAGGCTGGCCCATCGCGCTGCAATTGGTGTGGCAGGGTATGCGCGACCGCAACGAGAGCATCGCGCAACTGCTTGCGCCCGCGCACGTTCCTACTTCACTCGGCGCATTGTTCGATTACCTCGCACGCGATGTGCTTGACCGCCAACCACTCGACGTGGCCGAGTTTCTGCGTGCAACCGCCGTCCTGCACGAATTGACATCCGAAGCTTGCGATGCCATCACACAATCAAATGACAGCGGCGAGATGCTCGAACGGCTGCACGCGATGGACTTGTTCGTCGTCGCGCTCGGCGGCGGACATTATCGCTATCATCATCTCTTTCATGATTTTTTGAACAGCCAACTGGCAAGCCAGGCGGTCCGCTCACAGCAACTCCATGGCCGCGCCGCCCAGTTCTTTCACGACCGGAACAATCTGGACCAAGCCATCTATCACTGGCTGTCCGCACTGGCATTTGAGCAGGCCGCCGACGATATCGAGACAGCTGGCGAGGTGTGCCTGCGCGATGGGCGGCTCGACGCGCTGACGACATGGATTGACGCACTCCTGCCCGATGTGGTAGCGGAACATCCGCGCCTGCAAACACTCCTGGGCGATGTATGCCGCCTGCGCAGCCGCTTTGACGAAGCGCTCGCGTGGTATCGTCAGGCCGAGCAGACCTGCCGCACGCGCGATGACGCAGCGGGCATCAGCCGCGCGCTGCACGGACAGGCTCTCGTTTATCTCGACACGGTTCGACCCGCGCAGGCCGAAAATCTGCTGCAACAGGCCGTGCGCATCGTTGACCGCACCGCCGACCGCGAAGCGCGCGCGCAATTGCTTGAACTGCTGGCCGAAAACAAGCTCAACATGGGCAAGCCGGACGAGGCCGAGGCTCTGCGTGTTGAGGCGCAGGCGTTGCGCGCCGATGCACGCAGCGAGGACACCTTGAGCGTGCGCGTCAAGCTTCGGACGGGTCAACTGGATGATGCACAACGCATCCTCGAAGTGTGGGCCGAGTCAGAGCGTGATCAGGCCGAGCAAGGTCAGGTTCATCCGCCGCGCGCACATCGTGAGACTGTCCTCATCCTTTCGCTCATTCATTCACTGCGTGGGCAAGCCGAGCGTGCCTTTGCGCTGGCGCAGGAGGGCATCACGCTCGGCCAATTGCTCAGCTCGCCGTTCGTTACGGCAGTTGGACACATGCGCCTGGGTCATGCGTGGCAGTTGATCTCTCCCCCAACCCCTCCTCTATCAGGGGAGGGGAGCGGGGTGGGGTCACGCGACCAAGCCATCCGCTGCTATCAATCCGCCATTGCGCTGGGCGACCAGCTTGCCGTGCGACGCACTCGCGCGGAAGCGATGTGGGGGCTGACGCGCGCGTATGGATTCCTCGGAGAGGGAGATTTGGAATCGGCGCAGCGTTCGGCGACTGAGGGCGTCGAGATTGCGCGCTGGGCGGGCGACCCGTGGATGCAATCGCTCATCGAACTGGCGTTGGGCGCCAGCCATGTGCTGGCCGGTCAAACGGAAGATGCGGTCGAGATGTTGTTGCGAGTACTGGTCGCGTTCCGGGAGTGCGGCGATAGTTTCGGGCGAGCCGCCACACGCCTGTGGCAGAGCCTTGCCTATCTCGACCTGCGGCAAAGCGAGCACCTGACGGCGTGCCTGGAAGACCTGCTCGGCCTGGCCGAAACGCGCGGTTACGATTTCCTCTTCACCGCGCCCACGCTGCTCGGCCCGCCCGACCCGCGCCGCATCGTTCCGCTGCTCATTGCCGCGCGCGACCGCCGCATTCGACCGGCGTATGCCAATCGCCTGCTGGCCGAAATCGGCCTGCCCGACATCAAAGTTCACGCAGGCTATCAACTGCGCGCGCAGACGCTTGGAGCGTTTCGCGTGTGGCGCGGCCCAATCGAAATTGAATCACACGAGTGGCAGCGCGATAAAGCGCGCCAACTGTTCCAATTGCTCGTCGCCGAGCGCGGGCGCTGGCTGCAACGCGACGAGATTGTGGAAATATTGTGGCCGTCTCTGAACGCGGAAGCGGCCGCGCGGGATTTCAAAGTCGCGCTCAACGCGCTCAATCGCGCGATCGAGCCGAATCGCGCCGCCGATGCGCCGTTCGCCTTTATCGTCCGCGAAGGCACGGCCTATCGCCTGCGGCCCGAAGCCGACCTCTGGCTCGACTCGGGACACTTTGAGCGCGAATGTGATCTCGGCCTGCGCCTTGCGGTCCATCAGCCCGAGCAGGCCATCGCCCATCTGCAAGCGGCCATCCGCCAGTATCGCGGCGATTATCTGCCGGATGCGTTGTATGAGGACTGGACGAGTGAAGAGCGCGAGCGATTGCTGGCGCTTTACCTGCGCACTGCCGATAAACTTGCTTCGCTTCTCGTCGAGCGCGGCCAGTTCGATGCGTGCCTGGAAACGTGCCAAGCCATCCTCACCCGCGATGCGTGCTGGGAAAACGCCTACCGGCTGATGATGACGGCGTATGCTCGGCAGGGCAATCGCCCGCAGGCGATGCGAGCGTATCAGCGCTGCGTGGATGCACTCTGTGATGAGCTGGGCGTCGCTCCTTCGCCTGCCACGGTGGCGCTGCATGAGCAACTCGCCTTGTAACTCCCCTGTAACCCACCTCTGCTAAACTTGCTCCTGAATCACATCTGAAGCTGCATTCTTCTTCCTGTTTGGAGCACAACGTGACGCCAGAGACCAATCTGGTTTCATTCGTTTTGCGTTTTGTGTACGACCAACCCACAGGCGAAGCGACCGTCCTCGCCACCCGCTGGCACGGCGTCGTCCGTCATGTCCAATCGAGCGAGGAACTGCACTTTTCACGCTGGGCTGATGCCGTCGCCTTTATCGAGCGCTTTGCCCAGCTCGACCAGCCAACAAACCAACGAGCCAACTCGAAGGACTCTTGACTTTCATGGCACAAGACACATCTGTCGGAATCGTGAGCGTCGGCACCTATTCGCCGGAGCGTTACCTCACCGCCGCCGAAATCGCCGAGCAGGCGGGCGTGTCCGAATGGGTCGTCCGCGACAAGTTTGGTATCAACAAAAAGCGCATCGGCGGGCCGGACGACCATCCCAACGAAATGGGCATCAAGGCCGCGCTTGATTGCCTGGCACAGACTGATATCCCGCCGGAAGAGATTGACGTGGTGCTGTGCACAACCGAAGAATGGAAAGAGTACCTGCTGTGGACGGCGGGCATCCATCTGGCGTACGAAATTGGCGCGAGGTGCGCCTGGGCGATGGACATTCACGCGCGTTGCGCCACTACCGTCGGCGCGATGAAGCTGGCCAAGGACATGATGATCGCCGATCCCGAAATTAACACGGTGCTCATCGCAGGCGGCTATCGCGTGTGCGATTTCATCAACTTCCAGAATCCGCGCACGTCGTTCATCTTCAACATCGGCGCGGGCGGCGGCGCGCTGCTCTTGCGGCGCAACTGGCCGCGCAATCACGTCCTGGGCACACACATGATTTGCGATGGAACGATGAGCAAACACGTCATCGTGCCGGCGAGCGGCACGGTGCAAATGCCCACCGATGAGAACGTGGCAAAAGGACTGTTCTATTTCGATTTAGTCGAGCCGGAAGCGATGAAGAATCGCCTCAATCAGGTCTCGATAGACAACTGGATGCGGTGTGTGGACGAGGCGCTCCGCAAGAGTGGACGCAAGCCCGATGGCACGCCCTACACGCGCAGCGACCTCGGCTTTGCCAACATTCTGCTCATCAAGCCGTCCGGCCACATGGAAATGCTTGAACGGCTTGGCCTGACTGAAGAGCAATCGGTCTACCTGGCGGACATTGGTCACACGGGCGAGCAGGACGCCATGTTCTCCATCAAGGAAGGTCTGCGGCAAGGTCGCCTCAAAGATGGTGACCTGATGGCGATTGTCGCGGCGGGCATCGGCTACGTGTGGGCAGCGGGCATCGTGCAATGGGGGCCTGGCCCAGGCAGTGGGTAGTGAATAGTGGGTAGTGACTGGAGGCTAATCACTAATCACTGTCCGGAGGACACTATGCATACGGCTGACTTGATGACAGCGCGAGCGCGACTAACGCCTGACCGAGAAGCGCTGCTGGAAGCGGCGACGGGGCGACGGTTCACGTATGGCGAGTTGAACGCACGAGCGAATCGCGCCGCCAATTTCCTGCGCCGTAGGCTCGGCGTGCAAAAAGGCGACCGCGTCTCGATTCTGGCGAATAACAGCGTCACTTTTATTGACCTGCTGTATGGACTCGGCAAGATCGGCGCGATTTTCGCCCCGCTTAACTGGCGGCTCACCGCGCGCGAGCTGACGTATATCGTCAACGACTGCGAGCCGCGCGTGCTCACCTGCGGGCCAGAGTTTGCGAGCGTGCTGAATGAGATGCGGCCGCAGATCAATGTGCCGAGTTATGTGAGCGTCGAAGGCGCACAGATTGAAGGCGCGCTCGTCTATGAAGATGAAACCGCGCAAGCCTCTTGTGACGAGCCGGAACGCCCGCTACTCAATGGCAAAGACCCTTATTGCATCTTGTACACTTCGGGCACGACGGGCCGCCCCAAAGGTGCGCTGCTGCCTCACCGGCAAATCCTGTGGAACTGCATCAACACCGTCATCAGTTGGGGCTTGAACGAGAACGACGTGTCGCCTGTGCTGACGCCGCTCTTTCACTCTGGCGGGCTGTTTGCGTTCATGACGCCGCTATTCTATGCCGGCGGGCGCATCGTGCTGACGCGCGCCTTTGACGCGACCGAATCGCTCAAACTCATCGTGAATGAAAAATGCACCGTCATCCTGGGCGTGCCGACGCTCTTTCAGATGTGGCTGGCCTCGCCGTACCTGACCGAGGCCGATTTCAGTCACGTGCGATTCTTTATCAACGGCGGCGCGTCAATCCCCGTTCCGCTCGTGCAGGCATGGCTCAAAGCCAAAGGCGGTGTCTTGCGACAGGGTTATGGTCTTACCGAAGTCGGCGTCAATTGTTTCAGCATGACCGATGCCGAGTCAGTGAGCAAGGTCGGCTCGGTCGGCAGGACCATCTTTCACTCCCAGATGAAGCTCGTCAATCCCGAGACCGGTCAACCCGTACCCATCGGCGAGGCAGGTGAGTTGTGCATCGCGGGGCCGACGGTCTGCCTCGGCTACTGGCGCAATCCGCAAGCGACTGCCGAAGCGCTGCACGACGGCTGGTTCCACACGGGCGACATGGCCCGTAAGGACGCGGACGGCTTTTTCACCATCGTCGGTCGTTACAAGGACATGATCAAGAGCGGCGGCGAAAATATCTATGCCGCCGAAGTCGAAGCCGTGTTCCGCGATCATCCCGCTGTCACTGACGCCGCCCTCATCGGCCAGCCGGATGAAAAATGGGGCGAGGTCGGCTGGATGATTGTCGTGCTCAAAGCCAATCAGACTGCGACAGAGGAAGAGTTGAAGAGCTTTTGCGAAGGGCGACTGGCGCACTTCAAGATTCCCAAGCGAGTCGTGTTCACCGATGCGCTGCCCTACTCGCCGTATGGCAAAGTCGAAAAAGCCAAACTGAAGGACAGGTGGATTGCGAAAGGCTAGAGCTATGCCCCATTTGCGCGTCGACAACGTCAACCTGTATTACGAATTTCATGGCCCGGTGGACGGCGAGCCGCTCATCCTCAACAACGGCATTTTCATGAATACCACATCATGGGCTTTTCAACTGCCCGACCTATCCAAACGCTATCGTGTGCTGACCTACGACATGCGTGGACAGGGGCAGAGCGAGCATCCCGAAGGCGAGTACTCGCTCGAACTGCACGCGGATGATCTGGTCGCGCTGATGGATGCGCTGAATATCTCCAGCGCGCACATGGTCGGTACATCGTATGGCGGCGAGTTGAACCTGATGATGGGCCTCCGCTATCCAGAGCGATGCCAGACGCTCGTGATTATCGCGTCGGTCTCGCACAGCGATCCGCTAAGTGCGGCCATGGTCGAGCGTTGGCGACAGGCAGCGAAACTTGGCGATGGGCCATTATTCTTTCGGTTGATTTATGCGGATGTCTACTCGGAAGGCTTTCTGGTCAGTCGCCCCGATTTGATTCCGTTGGCTGAACAACGTTATGCCACGCTCGACCTGCCCGCGGCGGTACGGCTGATCGAGAGCTTTCAGCGTTTCAATGTCACCGCCGATTTGGGCAAGATCAAGCTGCCAACCTGTATCGCTGCGGCAGAATTGGACATTCTCAAGCCCAGACGTTACGGCGAAATAATCCACGCCGGTATCGCCGGTTCCGAATTTCACCTGATTCCGAGCGCGGGTCATGTGGTCGTGCTGGAAAAGGCGGCCGAAGTCAACACGATCATCCTTGGCTTCTTATCCAAACATCCATGCGCAGGAGGCAGTCGTGCCTAAAGTACACGCCAACGACATTGACATCTATTACGAGATTCACGGCCTACGGGAGGGCGAGCCGTTGGTCCTGATTGCCGGATTGGGCTATGACCAGTGGATGTGGCACAAGATGATTCCCGGCCTCGCCCGGCATTTTCAGGTCATCGCGTTCGACAATCGAGGCGTTGGACAAACGGATAAACCTGCTGGGACATACACTGCACAGATGCTCGCTGCCGATACTGCGGAACTGCTCGAAGTGTTGGACATCAAGCGCGCCGCCGTGATGGGGCACTCGATGGGCGGATTCATCGCGCAGGCGCTCGTGCTCGACCGGCCCAACCTCGTGAGCAAGTTGATTCTTTCTGCCACGAACTTTGGCGGGCCGCATCACGTCCCCGTGACGCAAGAAGCGATGGCCGTACTCAGCGATGTCACAGGTGACCCGCTCGAGCGCTTCCGGCGTGGCCTGCTGGTCAGTTGTGCGCCCGGCTTTGGCGAAGCACACCTCGACGTCATTCAAGAATGGATTGCATATCGCGTGGCCAATCCCATTCAGCCGGTGCCCTATCAGGCTCAAATGGCAATTGGGTTGAGCCTGTTGACCGAAGAGAACTGCTTTGAGCATCGGCTCAGGAATGTCCAGTGCCCTACGCTTATCGTGTTCGGTGAGTACGATAAAGTTGTGCCGCCCGGCAACGCCGAACTGCTGGCAGAGCAGATTCCCAACCGCATAGTCAAAATTCTGCCCAACGCCGGCCACTTTTTCCCGCTCGAAGTGCCGGAAGCGGCCAACGCCGCTATCGTCGAATTCCTCAAGAGATAGAGACAGAGATGGCAAGACACGCGCAAATCGTTTCAACAGGCCGCTACATTCCAGAGCGCGTCATCACCAACGACGACCTGAACGTGATGCTCAGCGAGAATGTGAGCGACTGGCTCGTGGAAAACGTCGGCATCCGCGAGCGGCATGTGATGCGCGATGACGAGACTACGTCGGACATGATCGTGGCGGCTTCGCGTCAGGCACTAGAGCGAGCCGGACTGGTTGCCGCCGATCTCGACCTCGTCATCGTCGCCACGGACACGCCCGACTATCTCAGTCCGGCAACAGCGTCCGCCGTGCAGGCCAAGCTCGATGCAAGCAACGCGGGCGCGTATGACATCAATTGCGCGTGCGCGGCGTGGGTCACTGGGATGGACATGGCTGCGCGTTATATCGCCACCGACGCCGACTATCATCACATCCTCGTCGCGGGCGGCTACGGCATGACCAAGTTCATTGACTGGACGGACAAGTACACCTGCACACTGTTTGCCGATGGCGCAGCGGCCGCCATTGTGAGCGCGGGCGATAGGCCCGGCTTTCTAGCCGGCAAGCTGATGGCGCGCGGTGAGTATCACGATGCGCTCGGTATCTATACCGGCGGCACGTATCGCCCGGCCACGCCAGAGACAGTTGCAGCTTTCGGCAAACCGCAAGTACAATTTGTCAAGAAATTCCCCGCAACCTTCAACTCGGACAACTGGCCGCCCCTCGTGCGCGAGGTGGTGAGCAAAGCCGGACTGGCGCTCGACGACATTAGTTTCTTTTTGTTCACGCAGCTCAACCTGCGCACCATCGAATACGTCATGGCCAATCTGGGCCAGCCGATGAGCAAGACACACACCATCATGGACAAGTGGGGCTATCTCGGCTCGGCCTGCATTCCCGCCGCGCTCGACGATGCGATTGAACACGGTATTGGCCCCAAGCCTGGAGATAACGTGGTATTCTGCGCGACAGGCGGCGGCATGGCAATGGCCTGTACGGTTTGGCGTTGGGCATGAGACCACTGACCGCAGACGGCAGACCGCAGTCAGCAGAAAGGATCGCTCATGTACATTGGTGATTGGATGGAGAGAGGCGAACGCTACTGGCCGAACGTGCTGGCTGTCGTGGACGTTGCCAAGGGTGCGGCAGGCCGATTCACCTATCGCCAGCTCAATCAACGTGCGAACAGGTTAGCGAACTGGCTGCGCGATACAGCCGGCGTTCAGCGCGGCGACCGCGTCGGCATGACGGCGATGAGCGGCGTCGAATACCTCGATGCGTTCTTTGCCTGCGGCAAGCTCGGCGCGATTTTCGTCCCGTTCAACTGGCGCAGTCACTGGCGCGAACTGGTCGAACTGATTCACCAGACGACGCCGAAAGTGCTGATTTACTCGGACGAGTTCAAAGCCAGCGTCGCTGAAATTGAGGCGGCCATTCGCAATACCCAATACCGAATACCCAGCTATCTTCACATCGAAGGCGATGGCATCCCCGGCAGCCTGCACTATGAGACCACACTTCAAGCGCAAAGCGACGCGCCCGTGCGCAATGAGCTGATTGATGCCGAGGACATTATCTGCCTCATCTTTACCGGCGGCACGACGGGTCTGCCCAAAGGTGCACAAATTTCCTACCGTATGATCGCATGGAACACGCTCAACACGATCCTGCACGAGTTGCAGCGCGGCGATGTGACCATCACCCACACACCCATGTTCCACACAGGCGGGCTGTTGGTCTATACGCTGCCGCTGCTCACGCTGGGCGGCACGGTCGTCATTCAGCGCAAGTGGACGCCGGACGAGATGCTCGAACTGATCGAGCGCGAACAGGTGACCATGTTCTTTTGCGTGCCGACGCAATTCC
>Ga0315268_10003114_pt1 | contig 18387 bp, 16 predicted proteins | sample C1_top_MG_FD_204535 | JGI IMG/M metagenome (GOLD analysis project Ga0315268, IMG submission 204535) | Sediment microbial communities from Yellowstone Lake, YNP, Wyoming, USA - C1_top | ecosystem: Environmental > Aquatic > Freshwater > Lake > Sediment | place: USA: Wyoming | collected 2017-08-01
CAGGAAACCAGGAGAATACGGATTACCGGGCCACTTAGGATTCCTAATGTTAAGAATAAGCTTTCCTACAGCCTGCAGTCTCGGCACACGAATCTGACTACTCCGACCGCTGCCGATCTGCATCCGACCGTGCGGCTACTGGAATTCCGCACTCCGCACTCCGCACTCCGCACTTGAATCATGGCTTCTCCGGCTGTGGCCCGCGTTTCATCCACACCATCACCAAGCTTATGTCGCTCGGCGAGACCCCGGAGATGCGCGATGCTTGGCCGAGGGTCAGCGGGTGGATACGGCGGAGCTTCTGGCGAGACTCGGCACTCAGGCCAGGGATCCGGTTGTAATCCACCCATTCGGGTATCTGCTTATCTTCCATCTCCTGGAACTTGGCCACCTCGGCCTCCTGTCGCTCGATATAGCCCGAGTATTTGATGGCGACCTCGACTTGGCGGACGACTTCCGGGCTCACGTTCTCATTGCGCGAGGGCAGGTCTTGATAGCTAACCTCCGGCCGGCGAAGGAGTTGCGCCAAGGTTCGGGGACCGTCACGGGTGGCATGGAGGCGCGCGAGTTCATCCTGGATCGCCTGCTGTTTGGCCTTGAACTGGCGGTAGTTGCGTTCGGGCAGCAGGCCGACCTCATGGCCGAGTTCGCACAGGCGCTGATCGGCGTTGTCTTGGCGGAGCAAAAGGCGGTACTCGGCTCGAGAGGTAAACATGCGGTAAGGTTCAGCGGTGCCTTTCGTCACCAAGTCATCAATCAGCACTCCGATGTAAGCCTGGTCGCGGCGGAGGACGATCGGGGCTTTGCCCTGGACTCGGCGGGCAGCATTGAGGCCGGCCATCAAGCCCTGGGCACCGGCTTCCTCGTAGCCCGAAGTGCCGTTGATCTGGCCGGCGAGGAAAAGGTTGCGGCAGACCTTCGTTTCGAGCGACGGCAGCAGTTGGGTGGGAAAGACGAAATCATACTCAATGGCGTAGGCCGGGCGCATGATGTCGGCGCGTTCACAGCCGACAATCGTGCGGACCAGCTCCACCTGCACCTCGAATGGGAGGCTGGTGGAAAAGCCATTGACATAGACCTCCTCGGTGGCGATGCCTTCCGGTTCAAGGAAGAGCTGCTGGCGCGCTTTTTCGGGGAACTTGACAATCTTGTCCTCAATGGAAGGGCAATAACGCGGGCCGATGCCCTCAATCACCTTCGCGTAGAGAGGCGACTTGTGAAGATTGGCCCGGATGACTTCGGCCGTGCGTGGGGTCGTGTAGGTGACGTAGCAAGGCATCTGCCCGTTGAGGCGTGCCAAGATTGAGCCTGGGGGGTATATGGGGTGGGAGAGGGTGTGGTTGGCGGGTGTAGCCACGGCAACCGCGTCGGCGAGGGCGTGGCCGCCACTAAGCGTCGGACTGGGAGTGGCGGACTGCCCGCTGGAATGTTCCACGTGGAACAATCCTTCCGGTTTGGCAGCCGTCCGGGATTTCCCCGCCGTTTCCTGAACCGCGCCAGAATGTTCCACGTGGAACAGGTCCTCCAGCCAGTAGGTCAAATATGGCACTGGCTCGTCTCCCACTTGCGGCTCCATCTTCGAGTAGTCTATCGAACTCCGCAACAACCGGGGAGGTGTGCCTGTCTTCAAGCGCCCCAGCTCTAAACCGGTCTCCCTGAGCGAGTTAGAGAGGTCCATTGCGGCCGCTTCTCCGGCCCGGCCCCCGGGCAGCCGGTTCAAGCCCACATGAATCAGGCCCCGCAGAAACGTGCCCATGGTCAGGACGACCGTGCTGCCATGAAACTGCACCTCCAGCGTCGTCTCCACGCCGTAAACCTGGCCATCCTTCACGAGCAACTTGGCGGCTTGGCCTTGCTTGCAGTCCAGGTTCGGCTGCAGTTCGCAGACCCACTTGAGCCGGAACTGGTAGGCCTTTTTGTCGCACTGCGCACGGGGTGCCCACACCGATGGCCCCTTCTTGGTGTTCAGCATCCGGAACTGCAGCCCGGTCATGTCCGTATTCCTGCCCATCTCGCCGCCGAGGGCATCAATCTCACGCGCCAGATGCCCCTTGGCCAAGCCCCCAACGGCCGGGTTGCAGGACATCTGGGCGATGGTGTCGAGGTTGATGGTCAACAGCAGCGTCTGGCAACCCATCCGTGCCGCCGCCAAGGCCGCCTCGGTGCCCGCGTGCCCGCCACCTACGACAACCACGTCATATCTTTTCGGATAGACAAACACCGGCCCGATAATACGCGATTCGCCTCCCCAAGCCAATAGCCGAGTTGCACTCTGCATTTGGCAAACCGCGACTCCGCCAGCGCGACGAAAGTGTTCAGCCGCTGGGAGCGCCGCGCGCATAATATCTTCTAGCTCAAGTAGTTACGTCGAGCCGAAAGGGATTGACAGGTTTGCATGACTAGTTGTCCACGATCCGCGCAGCTTAAGGCTTGACAATTGAGGAAGAGAGGGGTATATTTCAGGCTTGGAGCGCAACTGAAGCATCGCAAGCGGTCGCTGCCAGCCCAAAAAGTCTGGCTGCTTTCTGTGGAGGCCTATCGCGCGCTTGGTGAACTGGGCCTGATTCCGGAGATTGCGCGCGCCGTTGGCAGGGTGAGGGGCAATTGGACCAGCCAATGGCGTTGAGTGCAGGCCGGGGCCAAGCGCTGGCACGAGGTTCGTGGGCAGAGAGCGAGCGGCGTTTCGTCCAAACGGACTTTGAATTCAGGGCTGACCTCCGTCGCAGACGATTTTCGTTTGCAGTGTGGACGGCGTGTGGATATACTGTGAACAGCGCATGAATATGTTGGGTGCGGATACGACGCCGACCATGAGAACCGACCTCCTGCAAACAGGCATCTACACAGTACCGGAAGCGTCGCGGCTTGCCAAGGTCTCCCGGTGGCGTATTCGCCGTTGGCTGAAGGGATACGAGTTCCCGGTGAAACATGGGCGGCATCGGTCGCCTGAGGTCTGGAAGAGTCAACTTTTTCCCTTGGGTTTTTTGGACCTTCTGGAAGTCCGGTGTGTGAACGCTTTCATCACCGCAGGCGTGAGCTGGAAGACTCTGCGACAAGTCCATTCCAAGGCCCAGGGGCTCCTGGGACATACGCATCCTTTCTGCACCAATCGGTTTGCCACGGATGGCCAAAGGATCTTCATGGAAGTGCGCGAGAGGACTGATGAGGTTACGCTTTGGGACATGCCGGACACGCAACGCGTCTTCGAGTCGGTCATCCGACCGTTTCTGAAGGAGATAGAGTTCGATGAGGGCGAAGTTCCCTGTCGGTGGTGGCCGCTGGGCCGGAACCATCTCGTAGCGCTTGACCCGCGCAGGAGTTTTGGGCAGCCGATTATTCTCCGTGACGGCGTTCCAACTACGGTTCTGGCCCGGAGTCTGCGCGCCAACGGCTCCGCGGAAGAAGTCGCCCGGTGGTTCGAGATCAGTCCTGCATCCGTTAGCGAAGCAGTGAAATTCGAAGACGCTTTCGGGGCGTGAAGTTCTTTTCAATAACAATCTCGCCCTCAAGCTGGCCCACGGCTTGAACTCGGTGTTCGCGCCAAAGCATCAGTTCGTCCATCTCAAGGACAAGTTCCCGCCGGACGTGGAAGACGCCGAGTGGATGAGTGCATTGGGGAAAGAAGCGGATTGGGTGATTGTGACGGCTGACGTGCGCATCGGGCGTAATCCGTACGAGGTGCAGGCGTGGAAAGAATCTGGAAACACGATTTTCTTTTTGAAGCCGGGCTGGCTGAATCTGCCGTTCTGCGAACAGGCCAGCAAGTTCATAAAGTACTTTCCCTCCCTTGTCCAGAAAGCCGAGCGAGCCGAACGCGGTTCAGGGTTCGTCGTCACCGTCAACGGCAAGATTCAAAGACTGAGCTAGAATCGCCCTCGTCGTATGCGCGGGTCAACGGTCATCTTTCTTGGGGGAGTCCTGGCGGCCTTTGGCGCCGAATCGCCCGCGCCGAAGCCGCTTAACAACTTGGTCACCGAATTGCTGAATGTGTCCAGACCGCCTCCGCGTGCCGGGGCCCAGTGGCGGTTCACCAACCCGCGCGCCGGTTGGGTGTTCTTCCAAAGCACGGCGATACTTGGGCCGAAAGGCGAATTAAGCGTGTCGGTCGAGCGCATCGGCGCGCCGGCGACTCAGGGCGCCACCAACGCGCAAAACGTGCCTCTCCCCGCGTCGGCGGCCGAGGTTGGGGCTGCCCAACCCGGCTCTGGCGCGCCCAGCCACCACGGCCAAGAAAAAAGCGGTGCCTTGCTGGTGTTGACGCACGGGGCAACTGACGTGGACACACGGGAGGCGATGCGGTTTCTGGCTGCAGGCGAATACAACCTGAACATGCAGTCGAAGGCGCCGGCGGCGCTCCACGCCCTGGTCGTGCGGGCTATCCCGGAGTTGATCTTCTGCAAGTTCGAGTACGACCCGCACATTGCGGCGCACGGCCCTTACGATTGGCCATTCCTCCAAAAGCACGTCCTGCCGCACGTCAACTGCATCGTCGGTGACGGCAGGCGCGAGCACGGCCCGTTGATCAAGGCGTGGAAAGAACAGGGCAAACGCTGGCTCATCGAGTGCGGCGTGCCCTCTTTGGAGGGCAAGGAACCGCTTACCGCCGAACAGGCTTACGACTATTGGACCCAGAATGCCGGTTTTCAGGACCCGCTGCCGGACGGGGTGATTGCGGATGAATTCCTGCCCAACCACCCGGGGATGAAATACCCAGAGTGGACCGAAGCCGTCCGCCGGATTCACGCCGCCCCACAGTGGCGGAGCAAGTTCTTCTACGCTTACTGCACGGCCATTTACGGAGACAAGGAGAGCCGGGCCTTTCTGGAAACGGTGATTGGCGCCGGCTACCGGTTCGCATGGGAACAGTATTTCCCAGAACCGCCCACGGAGAGCCAAGCCCGGCAATACTTGGCAGGCAGGTTGGCCGAAATGCCGCGCTGGCGCAACGCACTGCCCGGCTGCGAGAAAAACATGGTCCTCTGCCTCGGTTACATGTCCATGCCGGCCACCGAGACGCTGAACATCAACCCGCAGGTGGACTACAAGGTGTGGATGGACCTGCAGTTCCAGCATTTGGCGACTGACCCCGCCTCTGCGGGCCTATACGGCCTGATGGAATTTACTAGCGGCCACGCCGACGATGAAACCGTCCGCTGGGCGGCCAAGCTTTACCGGCATTACGGGCTGGAGGGCAAGACCAACCTGCTTTCCAGCCAATACGGCTTCAAGTACGCGCTTGACCACATCCAGAACTCAGACTTTGACCAGGGCCTGAGCGGCTGGGTCGTTGAGGCAGCCGACACCAATAGCGTGGCCGCCAAGACAATGAAGGGCTTCGGCTGGCTGGAGGGCCGCTACCCGCGCACCCCAATGGGTGACACGTTCCTTTGGACCAAGCGAAGCGGGGCCAAACCCAACCGGGTGGCGCAGCCCGTCCAGCACCTTCGCCCCGGCCAGCTCTACTCGCTCAAAATGGTCACTGCCGATTACCAGGAACTCCAGCAAGGCAAATCGGCGTCGCAGAAGCACGCTGTTTCCATGCACGTCATTGGTGCTGAGGCACTTGCGCAAAGGTCCTTTCAGCAAGTAGTGGCGAACAACTGGGCCCATAACCTTGGCCCGTTCAATAACCAGAACAAGGCCTGGCTCAACTACCACTATCAGGTCTTCCGCGCCAAAGGCCCGACGGCGGAACTGGCGATTTCCGACTGGGCCAGCCCGACGCAACCGGGCGGTCCCCCGGGCCAGGAACTGATGTTCAACTTCCTAGAGCTCCAGCCGTATTTCGCGGATTAGCCTGGACAAAGGCTACTCGGCGACGACCGCAGGGGCGGCAGTTGGGGGTGAGCGACGTGACGGATCCGGCCGCGAAACTTGCGCGCAAGGAAAGCCCCTCTTTTCGGTATTGCATGCCTCGCAGTATCAAGGTAGCTTTGCGACCAGGAACGAGATTCAGACACAGGCTCCTGCATGTATCCGTTAAAGAAACCTTGAGCAGATTTGGGATCAGTTGCGCGGACAAAAACCGAGCCGCCCGAATTCATTGGAGGAGGTCCAGATTAAAGAGTTGCGTGGCATCGCCGATTTGCGGGTGCCACTGCCCTTCCCGGTGACCGTTCTGGCTGGGCCGAACGGCTGCGGCAAGTCAACGGTGCTCTTTGCGCTGGCTTGTGCCTATCGCGCCCCGAGCGGTAGGCTCAGTGACCGAACACCGGCGAAGCTGTTTCCGGATTTTCGCCCTGCCGACCAGGCTGGTCAGGACATAGGCGACCGGCGGACTCCCGTTGAGATCACCTTCGCCTACGTGGCCAACGGAGAGCGCGTTCAGATGAAGTGGGCCAGAGGCAAGGGAAAGTGGAATCGAGGCTTCTTCGGGCGGAAGCGCGGCAGCCAGCCGCAACGAGAGGTGCACCTCCGCACACTGGCCAATTTGAGCAATCCTTCCGAAGCGCGCGCTGTCCTGCAAATGGGGCGTAAGAAGTTCAACACTGAGCAGATTGATGCGTCGAACATCGCCTTTGCTCAACGCATCCTCTCTTTTCGCTACAGCCGTCTGAGCATGGTCACGGCAGGAGCCAGGAATCTACTCTTTGCGGAACGCTCTGACTCGCCAGCCACATCCAGCAGCCGGTATTCGGAATTTCACATGTCGGCAGGGGAGAGAGCGATCCTGCGCCTGTCCCTCGAAGTCTCCAAAACGGAGGACGCACTGGTGCTGATTGATGAAGTCGAGGCTGGTTTGCACCCTTATTTGCAGCAGTTGCTCATGCTCGAACTGCAGAGGCTTGCCTTGCGCAATCGCCTCCAAATTGTTGTAACCACCCACAGTCCGACTGTGCTTGATACTGTGCCCGCCGAAGCGCGTGTGTTCCTGGAGCGGACCGAGGAAAACGTCGTTCGCCGGGAGCCATACCGGGACCTGATCCAGCGAGCACTCTACGGTCGGGCGCAGGATGTGCTTTCGGTGGTGTGCGAAGATGAGGAGGCCGAGGCCTTCTTTCGAGGGACTTTCGACGTTCTCGGCCCTCGGGTTGACCTCTTACAAAACGACATTGAAGTGGGCCGGAATACCGGAAAAGACGACTTTCCAATGCACCTCGAGACTCTAGGGAAGTTTCGGAAGCTCAACGACTTCGTTTTCGTTCTTGACGGGGATGGACGCGCCGTCGGGGCCAAATTGGAGGCGCGTGCCGCGGAATTGGGCCAGGTGGCGCGAGTCATTTACCTCCCAGGGGAGGAGCCTCCGGAAGTCTGGGTGTGGAATCTTCTGAAGAATGCCACCGACCGTTACGCACCGGTACTGGGACTGACAGTTCAATCCTTGGCAGAGAAGCTACAGGGGCTGGAAGGTTTGTTCGCCGGGGCCGCCGATAAGCCTGCCGCAATTGCCAAGGGCAAACTCAGTGCGCTGGCAGACACGACGGCGCGCAGCACGCCCGCCCTCGTGAGGCTGGTGGCCAAGACGGAGGCCGAAAGCAGGAAGGGCGTGGTCTTCGAGTTGATGAACCAGTTGGAAGACACCATCCGGCAGTGGCGGTCATCAAAGACATGATAGTTGGCGCTGCCCGCTTCATTTTGCCGGCCATCATTTTGTCAGTGCTCCAGCCTGCTTGAACAAATCCGCCAGCAGCTTGACGGCGGCTTCGACGAGTTTCTCGCCGGAGCCGGGGGCGCAACGGGCGCTCTCGGGTTCGTAATTGCCCTCGGCGTAGGCGCGGCGGTTGGGGATGTAGCCAATGCTCTCGTTGGCCAGCTCGACGATGAACGTGCGCGCAAACGGCGACCGCTGTTTGATGGCCAGTCCCAGCTCGACGAAGACCTCGCCCGGCAGGCCGACCCAGGCGGCGTCCCGCCCCAGCGCGATGACTTGGACCTCGACTTGATGGGGCTTGCCTTGGCGGGCCGCGACATCGAGCGCGCGGTAGGCGCGGACGAGTTTCATGAAGTTCGCGCCGCGATCGTCTTTGGTCTGTTCAATGGTCTGCTTGGCCTCGTCCGCCTCGGCCGGGGTGATTTCGGGCAGGTCGAGGGTGACGGTCTCGCTGCGGGCGCGAAGGGGGCCGGAAACGGGTTGGAGTTCCTTGTAGGCTTGGAACACGGTTGCGCCGAGGATGGCGGCGATGCGGTTTTGCTCAAAGGGACCGCCGTTGGGCCACTTCCAAAAGAAGTCGTAGTTGTTGAGGTTGCCGCAGGCGCCGTTGGCGACCAGGGTGAGGTGGTTGGTGCCGTGGTAGCTGGCCAGCAGGCGGCTCAAGGCCCCGGGCCAGTCCGCGCTGAGCTTGCTGCCGCCGGTGGTATCGGGGTGCATGGCGAAGTTGACGTAGGTGGCGATGGACTGGGTGGGGCCGCTGGCTTCTGGCAACTCGGCGTAGAGAATTCCGACTTCGGGGTCGGTCGGGCCGGCGGGCATGACGATGTTGGGGTTGAGTTTGCCGGGGTTCCAGCCGACGGCGCCGTCGCGCATGAGGTAGCGGCGATTGAAGGCGAGCCCCTCGCAACGGCCCTTGGTCGCGCGCAGGAGGGCGGGCTGGAGCCGCTGGTTGGCGAGGCGCACGCTCTGGGCAATGCGGTTGGGCAGGCCCTCGGTGTAATCCACCGCGATCTGCTTTTGGCCGCCCATGTCGGCGCTGCGCTGGCTGCGGCGGGCGAGTTCCGGGCCGGTGTGGGCGTGGGTGGCGCTAATCATCACGTGGCTGCCTTTGATGCCGGTGGCCTGCTCGATCTGGGCGCGCGCTTGGTCAGTGATGGGGCGAGTGACGCTGATGATGTCGAGCACCACAAACGCCGCGCGCTCGCCGTCCTGCTCGATGACGAGGGCCTTGCTGAAAAGCGGGTCGAGCACGCCGTCAGCGCCGCGTTCGTGGTAATAGCCTGCCATCGGGATGCCTAGTGGGGGCGTGATGTCCACTGCCGCCGCACCGACGCGCGTGCCGGCGGCGAGAGCCACGGGCTGGCTGGCTGCCAGCGAGGCGATGAGTGCCAAGACGAGGATTGCTTGGTTTTGGTGTGTCTTCATAAAGCTGCTTCTTTCACGCATCTTTGGGGCCGAATGTAGGCTCGCGATTCCCGCGCGGCGTGTTCCCCCTCACCCCGACGCCTCTCCCCAAGGAGAGGGAGAAGCGTATCCCGCGCGATGGCGAACCAACGTCCGGCCACGAAAAAGCGCCGGCGAGCCGGCGCACTCCATACGCTTCGCGCCAGGCCCCACCCTGGCCAGAAAATGGGGTTTCGCCACAGAGTCACACGGACGGACATGGACTTACACGGACTTGCACGGACGAGGCCGTTGACCAGAAGATGAGCGCAGAGCGGCAGGGCGCGCCCGACCTTGCTCCATTTTCATGGCTTGTGGTGCCGCGCGCGGTCTGACCTACCGGTCTTCCGGAGAAGTTCACTGTTTGTGCGCTGTTACAGAAGCTCAACTGTCTTACCTGTGCGGGCCGACGCGTAGCAGGCGGCCAGGAGCTTCTGGCTTTGCAGGCCAAGGGCGGCGTTGTTCGAGGGGGCGCGGTGTTCGGCGATGGCTTGGCTGAACTCTTCGATCTCGGCACGATAGGTGTTGACAGGGGCGGGATTGATGGGCACGCCCGCGCCCGCCGGGCGCGCTTGTTGCGCGTCGTAGCCGGAGGCGCCTTCCTTGAGGTAGGCGAGCATCTCGCCTCGGGCGCCTTGGCCAATGGTGCCTTTGGCCAGGATGCTGCCGGCCGAGCCGTAAAGCTCCAGGACGTTCTGGCTGCTGTCGTCGGGGATGCAGAAGAAGGCGTCCACCACCCCGAGGGCGCCGTTGGCGAAAAAGAGCGTGGCGACCGCGCTGTCTTCGGAGGCGTAGCCGTGGACGGCGCGATTGATGAAGCAGCTCACGGCGCGCACGGGGCCGAAGAACATCTCCAGCAGGTCAAGGCAGTGCCCGCCCATGTCCACGAGCGAGCCGCCGCCGCCGGTGGCCGGGTCTTGCCGCCAAGCGCCGGGCAGGGGCGGATACCAGCAGGAGAGTTGCGCGCGGGCGAAGACAGGCTGGCCCAGCCGGCCTTCGCGGATGAGCCGCAGGGCGGCTTGGTGCTGGGCGTGGAAGCGCATCATAAAGGCCGTGCCCAGCAGCACGCCGGCGTCCCGGCAGGCGGCGAGCATCGCCTCGGCTTCGGGCACGGACAGCCCCAGCGGTTTCTCGCAGAGCACGTGTTTGCCGGCGCGCGCGCAGGCGATGGTCTGCTCGCAATGGGCCTGCGGCGGCGTGGCCACATAGACGGCGTCAACTCCGCTTTGCAGCAACTCGTCCACGCTGCCAGTCGGGTGGGCATTGAAAGCGCGGGCGGCTTGCTCGTTGGCTTTGGGGTCCAGGTCATAGACCGCCACCAGTTGCGCGTTGGACGCCGGCACTATGCCTTCGGGGATAGTGCGGCGCCGGGCGATGCCGCCCGAACCGAGCACGCCCCAGCGGATTCTTTTGTTCATGTGATTGCTGATCAGGTCACCAGGTTTCAAGTTATCAGGTTATCAAGTTATCAGGTTGTCACGTTATCAAGTTGGAGATAGCTGCGCGGGTGCAAGGCGGCGGGCCGAACCTGATAACTTGATAACTTGACAACCTGATCACCTCCCGGCTCCGTCACGTTTCACTTCGCAAACGCCTTGATGACCTTCACCAGCGCCTCGCCGATCTGCTCGCAGTGGAACGGCTCATAAGTCGGAAAGGCGAAGCAGGTGAAGGTGTGGCTTTGGTGCCAGAGGGCGTTGGGCACCTCCACGCGGCTGTAATCGGCGCTGGCTGGGTTGGTGTATTCCTTGGACTTGAAGGGGAAGCTTGAGCGGCCAAAGGCGTTGTGCTCGCGGAAGGCGCGCTCGGTGTGGCACTGGGGCCAGAAGACCCTCCAGCAGGGCGCGCCTTCGGCGGTTGCGGCGCGCACGAACTCGTTGATGTCGCAGGTCATTTGTTCGATGGCGAGCGAGAAGGCCATCACGTACCAGCCGTTTTGGCGCTCGGCGGTGTCAATGGGCTTGAACTTGACTTGGGGCAGGCCGCCGAGGGCGTCCATGATGATGTGGGCGTTGCGGCGGCGGCGGGGCAGGTTCCAGGTGTCCATGCGCTCCAACTCCGCCAGGCCAATGGCCGACTGCATCTCTGTCATACGGTAGTTCCAGCCGACGAGGTTGTGGATGTAAGGGAGTTTCTGCTCCATTTCCAGCAAGTTGAGCCGCTCTTTGACGTCGTAGCCGTGGTCGCGGAAGCTGCGCGCCTGCCAGGCCAATTCCTCGTTGTCGGTGGTGACCATGCCGCCCTCGCCGCCGGTGGTGAAGGTTTTGTTCTGGCAAAAACTGCACCCAGCGATGTCGCTGAGCGTGCCGGTCTTTTTGCCTTTGTACACGCCGCCGAAGGCCTCGGCGTTGTCTTCGATCACGAACAAGTTGTGCCGCTTGGCGAAGGCGTTGACCTTGTCCATGTCGCACACGTTGCCATAAAGGTGGACGGGCATGATGGCCCGGGTGCGTTCGTTGACCAGGCGTTGGGCGGACTCGACGCTGATGCAGTGGTCATCGAGGTTCACGTCGGCGAACCGCGGGATCGCGCCGGCCTGGACGATGGAGAAGCTGCTGGCGATGAAGGTGTAACTGGGCACAATCACTTCGTCGCCAGGGCCAATGCCCAGCGCCGAGAGGCCGACGTGCAAGGCCGCCGTGCCGGTGGCCACGTTGATGGCGTATTTGCTGCCCTGCCATTGGGCGTACCGCTTCTCGAATTCCATCCCTTTGCGCCCGGTCCAGTAGTTCACCTTGCCGGAGCGCAAGACCTCTTCCACGGCCCGGATGGCCTTTTCATCAAATTGGGGCCAATGTGGCAGCTTGTCGCGCACCGCCGGGGTGCCGCCGTGAATTGCGAGTTTGTTCGAGGTCATGGATGAGGTTGATGGTTGAGGGTTAAGGGTTGAGGGATTCCCGATTTTTCGATTTGCGATTGCCAATTGGTTGTTGGCTATGGGCGAACCGTGAAACGTGATGCGTGAGAACGGATACTGGACGCTGGATGCCGGATGCTGGATGGGCATTGGGTCATGCCGGTTTCCTGATTCCTGCCTCTTGCCTCCTGCCGCGTGCCCCCGCGAGGTCAGGCAACCGGCGCCGCGGCGGGGGCGGCCGGGGGGCTGTCCGGAGGTTCCTCCAAGACCTGGAGCAAGAAAGCGCGGAAGCGGCTCTTGTCAGCCTCCAATTGCGCTCGGCTGGCGGAAGCAAGCCGGGTCAGCTCGCTCACTCGCGCCGCGTCCAGCTCAAAATCATAAGCGTGGCGGAAAACGTGGCGGAACTTGCGCAGCTCCTGGAGAGCCTGCAAGCTGGGAGCGGAAAGGAAAGCAGGGCGGGTCTTGTAGATGTCCAACGCCATGCGGCTGAGCAGCTCGGCGTGGTATCGGGAAGGCTCCTCCAATTCGTTCTCGAACGTCCGGGCGACCTGCTTGAGCAAGTCCTCCAAGGCGGTGTAAAGGTTATGAAGGAGATAAGCCGTTGCCACTGTCTGGTCTTGGGTCGGCTGGACGACGGCCGCGCGCGCCTCCAGGTCTGTCCATAGACGTTCCACCACAGACCAGCCGTGGTCCAGCACGGCCAACAAGACGGCGATCTTCTCTTTCATTGCACCTGAATACCGTGTGCGCGGATGAACTGGGCGAAGGGACACCTTTCCATTTCGATCAAGTCCAGCCGCTCCGAGCCGACGACTGCTTCCAACTGGCCCCAAACCTGCCAGAACTCGCCTGCGGCAAGCCCCTCCAGGGCGACATCAATGTCCGCGTGGGGCCCAAAGGCGAACGGTTGCGTGAGGGAGCCAAACAGATACACCCGCACGCCAGGACGGCTGGCCAACCAGGCCCGGAGGCCGTGCTGCACCCGGCCCAGCGTTTGCAGGCGGCGCTGCTCGTAGGCCGCCGCCCGCTGGCGGACCCGCTGCTTCCAGAGGGAGCAATCGAAGGTCGCTGCTGTTTGCACGCTCACCTTTCCGATGATGCGAGCGGACAGAGGCGGGGTCAATGCCAAACCACGGCTGCACTGCTTGATGAAGCGAAGCTAACGGAGGAATTTCCGCACGATTTCGCGCGGGGTGGCAATGACCGGGGCGGACACATCGAAGGAATGTAATTCAAAGACAAGGCGCACACAGTCAATCCCACGCAAATGCTCGTCGCTCGTGACCAGCAGGGAGCAATTCAATAAGGCGGCCTCCGCCAGGATCAAGCCGTCGTTGACCTCCGTTTCCGGCAAGAGTCCCATTTCACGAAGGCGCCGTCCAATGCGCTCCGCGATGCCATGCCCGACAGGAATCAACTCTGCCGGTTTGATGTTCCAGTCGTGCGCCAGTTGAAAGGTGCGCACCGCCTGGCGGCTTTTTCTCGGATCGCGCGCGCCTGACTTCATCCGCCAACTCGTGGCTAACGGTCGGGGGCATGACTAACTGGGCCGATACCAGGCGGTTGCGGATGGTCAGGAGGGCGTCAGTGACATCCTCAACTCCCTCTGCTAAGTCGAGCAGCACATTGGCATCAACGCCGATGAGCGCGCGCCGGTTTGCGGGCCGATCCATAGTAGAGTCGCATGGCTTCCTCGCGGAGTTCGGCGCACTCTGCATCGGTCAACTTGTTGCAGCGCGCCCGGATTTCTTCCCCCTGGAGGGTCCCGGGTGTCTTCTTTTGGTCGGCAGCTTTGACAGCTCTCATGGCACCTTTTTGCCACAGAAAACCAGCCATCTCAAACGGAACCGCAACCGGTCGGCACAAACGCGGAATCGTCTGTGAACCCGGAGGGCTGCTGCAACCGCGTCTCTGGCCGCTTACAGATTGATGCCGAATTCCTTGAGCTTCTGCGTGCCCTCGTCGGTGGCGCTGTACCTAGCCTGTCGCCCGGCGCCCTCCTGGACGAGCCAACCCTGTTTGACGCAGTAGGCCAAGAAACCGCCGCCGACGGCAAAGGGGTTGAGCGGCCGCAAAGCCTGCTGGGGGGTATCTTGCTTGGGAATGGGCATGCCCTGGGCCTTGTGCCAAGCCTCCTCTTGTTCCTTGGTGACGCCGAGTTTGTCCATCAGCTTCTGGTGTTCGGCCGGGGTCAATTCCGGCGCCGGGCCGCGCGCTTTGTGCCAGGCCTCGTCTTGTTCTTTGGTGACGCCAAGCTTCTTCATCAGCTTCTGGTGTTCGGCCGGGGTCAATTCCGGCGCCCCGCCCCGCTCCGAGCCCGAGCCTTGGACTTCCTCTTCGACGCGGGCCTCCAGGTAACGCGCCAGTTGGTGGAAGTCCTCTTTGGGGTCAACGGGCCGCGAGTGCGCCCGGAGGCGCTGGTAATCAATCAGCTCCTCAAAGGGCGGGAACAGCAAACCCAACTGGCCACTGACGCTGACCATCACGCCGCTCAAGTTTCGTTCAGCCAACGCGCGGTAGGCCCCCACGCCCAGTTGGCTGCCGAGGATCACGTCGAAGGCCGTCGGCTTATGGCAGCGGACTTCGTAGCCGAATTGCAGGCCAACGACCTTCCGCTCCTTGCCCGTGCGCCGCTTGTACTCCGCGGCCACCAAGGAACTGAGCCGGCCCGTGAACTTGAGTTGGGACACTGGGAAATGGCCGAACGGGTCGGGCTTCAGCGCTTTGTAGGCCGATTCCGACAGGCACTCGCGAAGCTCGGCCTGGGGCAAAAACTCGGCCATCGCCTCCGCCACGACGATGACGCCGTACTTCTTGCCTTCGGCGTCGCGGGCCTGGATGGTGTCCACGATGCGGCCGACAATCGCGCGCACGTCAAAGACCTCGCGCATGACCAGCTCGCCTTTGGCGTCGCGCAGGTCCTTGCCGGTCGAGGGATCGAACGCCGCTTGCGAAGACTTCCACGCCGCGGGAATGTCCTCCAGGCCAATCACCAGGCTGGCCTCGCCGCCGATGGCCGCGCCGTAGGCCAGCCAACCGGCCGCCCGGCCCATCGTCTGGGCGATGTAGTAGGTGCCGGTCGAGCGGCTGTCGTTCAGCAGGTTATTGATCTCAGTGGCCATCATTTCCACGGCGGTGAAGTAGCCGAAGGTGAAGTCAATCCCCTTGTAGTCGTTGTCAATCGTCTTGGGCAGATGAACGATGCGGATGCGCTTGCGCTCCGGCGGCAGCCGGTCCTGGAAGAGCTTGAACTTCGCCGCCGTCGTGAGCGTGTCGTCGCCCCCGATGGAGATGAGGGCGTCCACCCCGAGGGAGAGCAGGGCGTCGTAGGTCGTCCGCAGCGGAGAGGTGCGCTTGGCGTCGTTCAAGTCGTCTGGTTTGCGCACGTCCTTGCCGGGGTTGGCGCGCGAGGTGCCGATCAAGATGCCCTGGCTGGTGCGCGCGCCTTCGAGCGATTTGTGATCGAGGCGCACGTAGGCCGTGCCTTCCGCCAGCGGCGTCTTGGGGTCGTATTTGGCCAGGTTGGAATAACCGTCAAGGATGCCGAGGACTTCGATCCCATTGCGGGAGAAGCACGCGGCGGCGCTGGCGATGACGGCGTTGGCTGCCGGGGCCGGGCCGCCGGAGAAAAGCATCGCCACCCGGCGCAGGTCGGTGGCCGGTCGCGGCGGACTGGACAATGGAGTGTTCATGGTGCAACTCATCTTTACCTGGTTGTCAACTGCCTTCTTCCCGCCCTCAGGCGGGGGGCGCGATTTGCCCTTTCACGTTTCCCAACGCAAGTTCACCCCGCCGCCAGCCAGCAGGCAAGAGAAAAGCAGAAGCGGAATTCGGGAGTCTAAACGCGTCGTGCCAGTTGCCGCCACGCCATGATGATTCCGAGCAGCTCTTTTGAAGCCAGGGCGGGCGACTTGCGGCTCGAAGTCATTTGTCCTCTGTGGGCTTGGCGGCTGTGCGGCCGACGAAAAGGTTAAAGACCGTGCGGGCAAAATCCTCGCTCCGAGCCTTGCACCGCTGGCAGGAGAGCCGCGTCAGCACACCATAAAGCACTGCCAACAGAAGGAACGTGCCGATGGTGGCCTGACTCGCAGGAACCGAGCAGATAACCAATCCTACCGAAACTGCGGTGAGCAAGCCAAACCCGGTCAGCAAGCACCGAAACAGACCGTACTGGGCGACGAACATCAAGGGCCGCGAACTCAGGTTGTTCACGCACTCGTAGCACGGAAAGAACAGCTCCTCGTTGTGGTCGAGTCGCCGACGCCCCTTCTCCTCTGGGGGACAATCCGCTGGGATCTCCGGTTCGGTGGTGACAGGAAACCGTTCCTGTATCAGGCTCAGCAGCCGATGCTTGTAGGCCCCCTGGAAGTGGGTGTCCTCCGGGAGCAGCCAGTGGGCGGCCTGGACCTCTATGCCAGCCAATGAAAAATCACACGGGAATGCCGGAAGAGGCATGAAAGAAGGCCAGGCACATATCGAGTCGGCGGTCATAGCGCACAACCAAGCGCCGGAAGTTCCCCAGCCACGCGAAAGTGCGCTCGAGTTTCCAGTGCTTCCGATACCGTCGCATCATGCGCCCATCGTTCCGGGAAGGCCGCCGCCGGCTGCGTCGGTGGGGACTGGGCAAGAGCATGCCCCTTTGGTGCAATCGCCCACGCAAGCGGTCGCTGTCGTAGCCCCGGTCGGCGATGACCCGCCGAGGACGGGAGCGGGGACGCCGAGGACCTGGGCCCGGAACCGAGATCATCCGGAGGGTGCCTTTGGCCAACTTCACTTCGGGCGGCGAGGCGCTGGCCAGTTAGCCTCCCAGAGGAACACCCTGGCCGCCGACCACCACCACCCACTTCGTGCCCCTGCCCCGCTTGGTTTTGCCGACGGCCTCGCCCCCTTTTTGGCGGGAGCGAAACTCCCCTCCAGGAAACTCTCGCTCCAGTCCAAGCGCCCGCGCTCATCCAGTTCGGCGAGGAAGGCCCGCCACGGGCGCGGCCGGATGCCTTGGGCTTCCCAACGTTGGAGTCGCTTCCAACACGCGCTGGGGCTGACACCGAAGTCTCCAGGCAGATCCCGCCACCGCGCCCCCGAGCGGAGGATCCAAAGGATGGCCTCCAACACCAGGCGGTTAGGTTTAGGCGGGCGGCCGGGCCGCCGTCGCTTGGGTTGGGGCAGCGGCGGCTTGATTTTTTCCACCGTGCATCACTGAGCAATGGCTCACGGGTGGCCATTGTCTTGCAAAGGCACTCAAAAAGTGCAAGCCTAACATGTTGGTCATCAGGAACTTGCGAAAACGTGCTTAAAAACCAGTGCCAAGCAATCTTACCTATTGACATTTCATGCCGGTTGGCCGAATCTAGCGCGTGTAACATGTTGAAGGCACTGGGTTTAGCGCGCTCCTGGAAGGAGTGGTTCCGGTCATGGTCGTTTGCGGCCGTGACGGCCTTTGCCCTTTTCGCTGTCGTGGTGATCGGGTTGGCGGACCTGCTGACGGGGGCCGAGATTGCTTTCTCGATTTTTTACCTCCTGCCGATTGCGGTCGCTTCGTGGTTTGGCGGAAGGAGGCTGGGGCTTGGCACCGCCGTTTTGAGCGCCGCGGCCTGGCTGGGAGCTGATCTGGCCGCCAGGGCCGTATATTCCCATTGGATCATTCCCTACTGGAACTGTCTGGTGAGGCTCGGCATTTTTCTCCTGGTAGCCTGGCTACTTGCAGCCATCCGGCCGCTCACTGAAGGTCTGGAAGCAGCGGTGCAGCAAAAGACGGCTGCGCTGGCCCAGGAGATGAAAGCGCGCGAGCGATTGCAGAGCGAATTGCTCAACACGATCACCAAGCAGGGGCAGCAGGCGGCCCATGACTTGCACGACGGTCTCTGTCCCTTGTTGGGGGGCATCGGCTTGAAAGCCAGACTGCTCGAGGAGAACCTCGCCGGCGCCGGTTCGCCAAGCACAGAGGGTGCCCGCGAGATTGTGGCTTTGCTCAAGGAGGCTAATGAGCGGGCCCACCGCTTGGCCAAGGGGTTGGACCCGGTCGTCGTGGAGCTGGACGGGCTGACGAGCGCGCTGGAAAGGCTCGTCAGGGACAGCGAAAAACTCTTCGGCTTAAGTTGCCTGTTCAGAACGGACTGGACCAAGGCGCCGGTCAGCACCGGGGTGGCGCTCCAACTCTACCTCATCACGCAGGAGGCAATCTATAACGCGGCCAAGCACGGTGGCGCCCACTGCATTGAGGTGGAGCTGCTCAGCGCCGGTCCCGGCCTGCGGCTGATGATTACGGACGATGGAGAGGGGCTCAAGGCCATCCCCGAAACCGCCGGCGGAATGGGCTTGCGAACCCTGCGAACGCGCGCCGAGTCCATCGGCGGCACATTGCGGATTGAGTCCCAACCGGGCCAAGGCACCAAGGTCGAGTGCGCTCTGCCCTTGCCGGCGGGTGGTTCGGCCCACGAAGCAGGCGGGTGCTAACCAGGAGTTTGTGCCGTGAGTTCTGCCTCAGCCAAAGCCAGTA
>Ga0315268_10003116_pt1 | contig 18383 bp, 16 predicted proteins | sample C1_top_MG_FD_204535 | JGI IMG/M metagenome (GOLD analysis project Ga0315268, IMG submission 204535) | Sediment microbial communities from Yellowstone Lake, YNP, Wyoming, USA - C1_top | ecosystem: Environmental > Aquatic > Freshwater > Lake > Sediment | place: USA: Wyoming | collected 2017-08-01
AGTGACGTGATGGCCATCTCGCCGCAATCGGTCATGGTGATCAAGTCCACTGTTCCGGTGGGTTACACCGCCTCGGTGCGGCAGAAAATGCAATGCGACAACCTGATCTTCTCACCGGAATTTCTGCGCGAAGGCAAAGCGCTGCACGATAACCTTTATCCTTCACGCATCGTCGTCGGCGAAATATCGGAACGTGCGCGCACGTTTGCCAACTTGTTGAAAGATGGCTCGCTCAAGCCGGATGTGGCCATTCTGCTGACCGACAGTTCCGAAGCCGAGGCCATCAAACTGTTCGCCAACACCTATCTGGCCATGCGCGTGGCCTATTTCAACGAGCTCGATACCTATGCGGCAACGCACGGTCTGGACACCCGCCAGATCATCGAGGGAGTCGGCCTTGATCCGCGCATCGGCAGCCACTACAACAATCCGTCGTTCGGCTATGGTGGCTACTGCCTGCCCAAGGACACCAAGCAGCTGCTGGCGAACTACGGCAACGTGCCGCAGAACATGATCAACGCGATCGTTCAGTCCAACATCACGCGCAAGGACTTCATCGCTGAAAGCATACTCAGGCGCCAGCCCAAAGTCGTCGGGGTTTACCGGCTGATCATGAAGAGCGGCTCGGACAATTTCCGCACCTCCAGCATTCAGGGAATCATGAAGCGGATCAAGGCAAAGGGCATCGAGGTGATTGTTTATGAGCCCGCACTTGAGGGTACGGAATTTTACCATTCACCGGTGTACACCGATCTGGATGCGTTCAAGAATACGGCCGATGTGATCGTGTCCAATCGCATGCACAAGGAGCTGGCCGATGTGAAGGACAAGGTTTTCACACGCGATCTTTTCGGTACCGATTGAGTGCAGGGAAAGCCGTAGCCATCTAAAAACTGTCATATTTGGCAGCTAACATATGCGAGTGCTCATTACAGAGACGGCCATCAAACAATTTTTGTAGGCTGGTTCTGTAGGCTGGTGGTGAGCAAAGCGAACCCCAGCATGTTCAAGGTCAGCAAACGCTGGGGTTCGTACCTCACCACCAGCCTACAGCTTCGCCGCCATTTCAATCTGTTTGATGGCCGAATCAATAATAATTTGAACTTGATTGGAACACGGAGATAGCAATGAAGAAAATTCGCAAGGCAGTATTTCCCGTTGCCGGATTGGGCACGCGTTTTTTGCCGGCAACCAAGGCCAGTCCCAAGGAAATGTTGCCGATCGTGGATAAACCCCTTATCCAGTACGCGGTCGAAGAGGTCGTGGCGGCTGGCATTACCGATTTGATATTCGTTACCGGCCGCAGCAAACGCGCCATCGAGGATCACTTCGACAAGAGTTAAGAGCAGCTGAAGCTCAAGCACAACAACAAAATGCTCGCCTTGTTGCAGAACCTGTTGCCCAAAAATGTGAATTGCATTTACATCCGTCAGGCCGAGGCGCTTGGTCTGGGTCATGCGGTGCTGTGCGCTCGCCCGGTTCTGGAAGACGAGCCATTTGCGGTGATACTTGCGGACGATCTGCTGGATGGCAATCCGCCGGTGATGAAACAGATGGTGGATACCTACGATTATTACCGCTGTTCAGTGCTGGGGGTGCAGGATGTTCCCCGTGACGAGGTCAAGAGCTACGGCGTGGTGGCGAGCCGGCCGGTGGCGGATCGGATCGACCAGATCAGCGCCATCGTTGAGAAACCAAACCCGGAAGAGGCCCCTTCCACGCTGGCCGTGGTTGGGCGCTACATTCTGACGCCGCGCATTTTCCATCACCTGGAAAAGGTCAAGCCCGGCGCGGGCGGGGAGATACAGCTCACGGATGGAATAGCTTCTCTGCTGGCAGAAGAGCAGGTGCTGGCGTATCGCTACGACGGAGTGCGCTATGACTGCGGTTCAAAGCTGGGCTACCTGGAGGCAACGGTCGCTTTCGGGCTGCGTCATCCGGAAATTGGTGCTGACTTTGCGGCCTATCTTGAAGCCATGGCGACGAATGATGGCTTTCGCAAAACCGAAAAATAGCGTGTAGCGGAACCATAACCTTTGCCCGAGTCTCGCCGACCTTAATGTAGTGCCGATACTTAATTTTGTTGTTTGCCTATTGGGTTAAGAGCAGGGGTGAATTGGATATATTCCGTAATATTTGCCATGATAAAATCATTGCATGACTATCGAATCCATCCCTACATTTACTGCGCCCGCAGCCAAGCTATGGGAAGCTATCCCAGCGGACACCCGCAAGATACTGCTCTCAAATGTCTGGTGCGGGAAATGCCGTCATGAGGTCACTATTACCAATTTCTCCGGTGCAGTAAAAGCGGGTGATTTACTACTGGTAGGTAAATGTTCAGAGTGCCAGAGTGATGTGGCGAGAGTGATCGAGACGAGTTGAAGGGTGGCGCAGGAAAGCTACCCGTGAAATTTTATCAATGCCCCAATCGAACGGTGTCCGGCATTTGATACCCGCAAAGGCTAAATGATGCTTTGGCAGGCGATAAATAAATGCAGTGAACAAAGGAGCTTCAGTCCGTGAGTGATTATCCGCGTTTCGTCCTCAACCGCTCGGTTTTGATACTGGTATGTAAGCAGCCTTTTCTAGATTGGCTGAACGCTGCCGATCAAAATCCATTGTCCCTGACCTTGGAAATGCTGCATATTGACAATGATACCTTCCTGATTCCGCAATTCGATGATCCGCATGATGCAGTGAAGTGGGCAGAAAAACGCTGGAGTTTTCTGTTTGAATCCATTTTATTTGACTGGATTACGGAAGAATCCATGTGGCCGCAGAACCGCACACTCAAGATGTTTCTGGAGTGGTTTGAAATCGACGTCCATTCGATGGTGTGGGACTTGGCGAATGAGCCGCTGCTGGTGGAGGATTGGGGCGTTGATGATGAATCTGTAGATTTTGAATACCCGGAAGACCCAAGCCCGAACCTTCATTAGCAAGTTGCCCGCAGCATTCCAGCTATTCAGTTTTCAAAATTTATCAGGGGGCTTCCCACCGTCAGATTCCCCAGTGCCGCTTCACGAAGGTGCCCTGAGCCGACAGCGCCAACGCCTGCGATAGACCTCAGGGCTGAGCAGGTGCGCAATGCGCGAAGGGCAGCATGGACCACCTGATCGTTTAGTCACTTACCAGTCAAATGATGTCAAAACATGAAAATATTTTCTCACGCGGAGGCGCGGAGGGCGCGGAGAATATAGGCTTCCGCCCGCTTTGTTTTTCTCCGTGTCTCCGCGCCTCCGCGTGTAACCCTTTTTGGTTCCGGCTCGTCCGGTTTAGGATGGATGCGATGCGGATTGCTCTGGCGCTGAGTATTGCGGGGTGAAAAGCAGTTCAGTGGCAGAAGTTGGTTGCAAATAAAATCGGATCGCCGTACTAGAGCAATCTATTTTGCAATTGGAGAAAAAATCCCACTCCAGCCGTTTGTCGCTATTCGTAGCTGTCCTGTTCCGATCCTGGTTAATCTGAATTTTCCATCACGTCTCAGTGCCTGGCGCAAAAGCCAGTTGGCCGCAGGCCCCAAGCGAATCTGATCCCCGGTAAACCGGGTTTCGATATCGGAGCCTGATTTGCACATGACACCAATGCTTTCTGCCCAAAGTCCCTCTTTGGTTTTGATGAACTCCAGAAAGAGATTCCCATTTTTTTCAAGAATTGACACCACCAATGGCTTCCCGTCATCCATCGTTGTCTCTTCCCATTTCAGGGGGAAAGTCTGATCGCCAAGAATAACTCTCAATTCGCTGATTGTTGCGGCGCATGCTTGCGACTCCTGAGCCTCGCCATTCAAAGGCAGTAGCAGGAGAAGTAAAAGGAATAAATATTTTCGGCACATTGCAAGACTTATATTTTCAAGTAAGCGAAAACGGAGAGGCATTCTAACCACATGATCCAATATATGGCTCGATATCTTCAGCGTTAGGAGTCCATTTTCAGAACAGTACTACTTCGTTCTGGGGCGTGCTCTGCATTTCATTCGGCAGCGTCATAATTCTAGCTCGCAAGAGCGTAGAGAATTGCCTACCTTGGTGCAATAATGATTGCGCCTTACACGGGTTTTATCGGCACCTATCCATGGCCACTGAAATCGAGCTGAAACTGACCATAGATCCGGCGCACGCCGCGCGCTTGCGGCACCATGCTGTGCTGGGATCACTGACTCAGGTCAATTGGACCAGACATGGCGGAATTTCACGCGGCAGAAAGTGTTCTGGAAATAGTGCGACTGCGGGTGAAGACTGTCGACATCTTTTATTGTCGCGTGGCGTGAATGCTAAAGGTAGACCGGCATGAGACTTGAAATATTAGGCTGCAGCGGCGGCGTCGGTGGGGAGCGGCGCACCATGGCTTTGGTTTTGGAACAGCATGTGCTGATCGATGCCGGGTCGGGCGTGGGCGACCTGAGCCTGGAGCGCATGGCGGCGATCGACCATGTCTTTCTCACCCACAGTCATCTTGATCACGTAGCTTTTTTGCCGCTGCTGTGTGACGCCACGCTGAGCTTGCGGGATGGACCGCTCACGGTGCACGCGCTGCCGGAAACCATAGCGATTCTGAAAGAGTGCATTTTCAATTTCAAACTATGGCCGGACTACAGCGCCCTGCCGAGCCCGGAGCAACCCTATATCGTTTTTGCGCCGCTTGCAATCGGCCAGACGGTGCGCATCGGTGGTTGCGGCATCACGCCGCTGCCCGCCAAACACGCCGTTCCGGCGGTCGGTTACCACCTGGACAGCGGCAGCGCGAGCATCGTCTACAGCGGCGACACCACGCTTTGCGATACTTTCTGGGATGCGCTCGATGCCATGGAAAATCTCACCGGTTTACTCATCGAAAGCACCTTCCTCAACAGCAATACCGAGGGCGCCCGGATCTCCGGCCACATGACGCCAGACCTGCTGGCGGCCGGCCTGCGCCAGCTCCGGCGCAAGGTGGCTATCTACATAGTTCACATGGAACCGGGCATGGAAGATGAGACCATGCGCGAGATCGGCGAGGCTGCCGCCGTGTTCCGTCCGGCAATGCTCAAGCGCGGCGATGTGCTCGAATTTTAAGCAAGCGGTGCAGGTAGTCACAATCGTGAAATGGAAAAATCAATCAGTGGGTATATTGACGACCTGCCATGTCAGGGGCGTAAATGAACTGCTCCGTTTTTATAGCCCGTTCAGACTATTCGGTCGCCAAAACGAGATGGGTTATGGTATTGCTTCCAAGCCAGGCAACCTGCTGCGATCACCAATGCAGACGCCGCAGCAACGAGCTCTTTTTCTGCTGGTGGGATTGCATGCGATGCAGGATGTCATCCAGTGACTGGATGGCTTCGATGATGTGCGCTCCCTTGTTCAGCATGACGCATTCGGCGCGCACACCCATCGCGGCATCGGTGATTTCGGCGCGGCTGGGTTTGCCGCTCTTGGACAATTCCTCCAGTACCTGGGTGGCCCAGATAACCGGCAGATGCGCCGCTTCGGCCAGCCACAAAATTTCTTCCTGCAACTCTGCCAATCTTTCATAACCGCACTCCACTGCCAGATCACCGAGCGCAATCATCACGCCGACATTTTGTGAATGCAGCAAGGTAAACAGCAGATCCGGCAAATTCTCGAATGCGGCGCGCGTTTCTATTTTCAGGACAATGCCGATTTTTTCGGCATCGAGCCGATGCAGATGCTTCTGCAATAGCTTGATGTCAGCCGGATTGCGGACGAATGAAAGCCCGACCATATCGGCATGCTGCACGACAAATTCCAGATGCTCGATGTCCTGTTTCGTCAGGCCATTCAATTCAAGCCGGCTATCCGGCAGGTTGATGCCTTTGTGCGCCAGTAGTTTCTCTCCGCCTTCGCGGGCCTGCGTGATTTCGACCACGATTTTATTTTTGCTGACACTGCGGATGACGCCGCCGATTCTGCCGTCGTCGATCAGGATGCGTTCGCCTGGCTGCACGGATAGAAACACTTCCGGCAGGGAACAAGCAATGCTGGCGGCGCGCAGTAAACGTCCGCTGGCATCGAATTGTGCCGGCATGCCAGGCAATGCTTCACGCGTGAGGGTTAGTTGGTCTCCAATGTGCAGGCGTATCGATTCGGGTATTGGAGGTAATGCACCAACAGTGCCGCTGCGTCCCGCCGGGTGCGGATGTCCGGATGACGACACCCGGATCAGCTTGAGCTCTGTACCCGGCGTGACATAGGTGGTTTGGCTGGACTCCGCCCAAAAGCCCGCCCCGGTTTGATCAACAATTTGCAGGTTGCGGATGGAACCTCTCGCGTCGGTCAGTTCAATGATGTCGCGCGATGTCACTTTTTTCAGCCAATCTCCCTGTACCGGCAGGCTGGCATCGGCTGGGGCCGGGCTGGCAGAAACATCGCTTGCGGGGTGCAGCCATATGCGTGCGGGGGCAACCACGTTGCCGTACATGTCTCGCTGCGGTTTCCATTTGAGTACGGCGGGTTTCTCGGCAATTTCTCCGGTGCGCAACTTGGGGCCGCCCAAATCCATCAGGATACGGCAATGCCTGCCTGTTTCACGGCGTGCCAGATTGATTTGCTCAATCATCCGTGCCCATATTTCAGGGGTGTCATGCGCGCAATTGATGCGCGCGCAATCCATGCCGTGGACCAGCATGTCTTTGATAAATGAATAATCGTCTGCCATTTCACGTGGCATCGTGACCATGATGCGCACGCGGCGGTGCGAGGGAGGCTTGCCAAATAAATTATTGGTGTTGATTTCAAGCTGCGCTGCGCCCGTCGTCTCCGGGTTGGGCAATATTTGGTCAACCGAACTCTTGCCTAACGCGCAACGCAAAAGGTCAATGATGGCGCTGAGATTGGTGACTACGTGCGATTCCATGCGGCCTAACGATGATAGTCCTGCTGCCGCCAGTCTTTGTTGCAGTGAGCGCATATCCCGTCGCCTCAGGCCAAGGTAGTGAATCAGATTAATAGTGCTGGCCAGGTGGAGTGGATTTACGTGTTGCAGTGTTATCGCGGACAATTGCTCAAGCTCTTTCAGTTCACTGCGCAACTCTTCCAGTTCATGCAGCAAGCCGGCATACGGATGCTGCTCCCCAGATTTGTGTGAACTTGATTGCTGCTTGCTCATAAGTCCGCTTATTTATAGCCATACGAAAAGTCATTCGCATTATGAAAGAGATGGATTAAATAAATATGACAGTGCGCCGGCATCATGAAATAAATCGCACAGAGCATATCGGACAGAAATAACTCTGCAGGTGCATCTAGTCTGTGTGTTGTCGAACATATCCAGTGTCGTGCGCGGTGTAATCTGGCATTGAGATAAACTGACACTTCGCAGGTGAATCCGCGTTGCAAATCTTCACCGCAATCTTTAGTAACTCATCAGGTTTGGCGAAAGGCAGATGGTTTCATGGCCACCCAGAATTACACCAAGTTAGAGCCCGAGCATCTTGAAGTTATCGAGGCGCTCGCCAAAGAAATTGATTGCCCCGTAGATGAGGTCAATAACATCTATGCTTCAGCACTTGGCAGCCTCAGATCAAGTGCTCGAATCCGGGACTACCTGATCGTGCTGGCCAGCAAGAAAGTGCGCGACACGCTGCGTCATTAATATTGATTGCATAGTTCTCATGTTGGCCGCATCACCTTCTTCAACCATTAAGCAAATGACCTGCAATCCAGATATGGCTGAATAGCAGGTCGTCTTGTTACAGCAAGCTGGTTCGTCAGATAAATCTGAAACGGAATGACAGGTTCTTGCGACGATACGCCGTGAAACCCGACAGACTCATCCACGCCGGCAGCATGGCGTAGCTTGCCGGTGCCCTCCGCCCCTGCTTGCATTCTGGCAAGGGCGGAGAGGGTTGCTTATTTACTATCGTCGTCACGCAGGGATGGGTTCACGCCGCCGAGTGCGGCCTGACCTATCTTGAAGAACACATCGGTGTTGTCCATCACGCCAGTGAACAGGGAAGCGCCGCGGCCGAAGGCGGACAGCGGGATGTCGGTCGCCGTGTGCACGGCATTGTCGCCGGGAACCTGGCCGGTGACCAGGAAGCCGGTGGACGCGTTGCGCACACTCGGGTTGGCCGGGTAGGTGTTGAGCGGCGCCTGGCCCACAAACGGCTGCTGCGAATCCTGCGTCGGCTTCTCGTTGGCCAGCCATGTTTCGTAGCGGTCCGCATTGGCGCCGTAACCGATCAGCATCTTGTTGTCGACATCCGTAGTGGCAGGGTAGCCATCCGCGCTCATGCTGTATTTCGGAAATTTGGCTGCATCATAAGTGCCGACGACCGGGTCACGCTGGCCGGCTGTGGTGCCGTTGCCGAGCAACGCGTGCAGATCGGCATTGCTCTTGGTGGAAGCGCCGATAATCGAAGCCCCCGCACACTCGTGGTCGGCAGTGACGATCACCAGGGTGTCGGGATTCTGCTTCGCGAAATCCTTGGCGACTTGCACCGCGCGGTCGAACTCGATGGTCTCCTCGATCCAGCGGTCGCTGTCCATCAGGTGCGCCTGCTTGTCGATGGATGCACCCTCGATCATCGCGACGAAACCGTCCGGATTTTTTTTCAGCACCTGCAGCGCGGCGGCGGTCATCTCGTCCAGCATCGGCTGGTCGGGGAAGCCATAATCATCCACCACGGTCGATGTGCCGCGGCGCTTGCCGATCTTGTCGAACGCGACGTTCATGTTGGAGTAGCTGAACAGACCGAGCAGCTTGTCGGAACTTGCCGCCACCGATTGCAGCGTCGAATTGTCGGGCGCGTAGTTGAAACCCGCACTCTGGAAATCGCTGATCAGGTCGCGGGCCGGATCCTTGGCTCCGGGTGCTGCGCCCCAGCCAGCAACGATGTCGCCGGGCAGGACATAGTCGCTGGATGTTTTGCGTTGCGAGCCATTGGCCGCTTGCGGGCTGGTGCTGTTGGACGCGTTCGGCAGGAACCACTTGCGCCCGCCGCCCATCAGAACCGTCAGCCCTGTCAGTTTGCTGTCATCCAGATACTGATCGACGATGCCGGTGCCGTTGCCACGGTTGGAGGTGTGCACCGCATTCGCAGCGGGTGTCGCGTCAAACACGTCGGCCGTGGTCACGATGCCCAGCGATTTCCCCTTGATGCGGTGCAGATACTCGGACAGGTATTCGATGCGGGGATTGTCGAACGCATCGCTGGTGTCGTCGGGGAACACGCCTTCCTGGTTATTGTTAGCCTTGTTGCCGTTGACATAGTTGGCCATGCCGGGGGCGGAGTCGGTCACGATGGAATTCAGTGAGGAGGTCATCACCATGCCGGTGAACGGGAAGGTGTCCATGGCCAGCCGGCCCTGCGCCTTGCCCTGGGCATAACCCTTGGCCATGATGCGGGCCGCAGTACGGTGCGCGGCGCCCATACCGTCGCCCAGCAGGATGATGATATTTTTGGCGACACGGCCTTCGCGGTCGACGCCGACGACTTCAAAATTTCCGCTTGTGGTGGCGACCAGGCCGTCGCTCTGGGTGGCGTTCACGGTCAGCGTGTGCACGCCGGGTGTGTTGCTGGAATAGGCGCGCAGCGAGCCGACAAAGCCGTTGGCGACAGTGACGCCGCTGCCGCTGACGATGCTGGTGCGTTCTGCCGGGACGGAAACCGCAACGCCGTCAACCAGGAACTGGAAGCGGGTGATGGTCGCGCCCGTATCGGCTTTCACGGTAGCTTGCAGGTCGAAACGCTGGCCGGGAAGGAAGCGTGCAAGCGTCGTTGCATCGGCGCTGAGCGGGTTGCTCGGCGGTGTCAGGCGCGATACGGTGGGGGCCGCGTAACTTGCGCAGGCGGTGCCGCCCAGCGCGGCAGCGATCGCTACACTCAGGCACTTGCGTGCGAATACGGATTTGCTCATGTCTGTATCTCCTGATGGTTTGATGATGGGGATTGAAGCGTTTGCTGCTTAACGTGTTGCGACTTTCTGTGTGGAATTTGCGCCAGCGCTGGCGATCTCGCGCGAGAGCGCCGGATCGAGCAGCAGGCGCACCGTCGAGACGCGGCCGTCTGCTTCCTGCTGTGCGCCGAACTGCAGCAGGCCGGTCAGCCTGATCAATCCGGGCCGGTAGGGGACGGCGCCATGGTCGGCTGTTTCCAGGTGCACGAAAACCGCGCTTGCCGGCAAATCGTCGGCGTAGCTCTCGTCCTCGTCGCCCATGGTGACCGGCAGCGGCGACAGGATGAACATGCCGGCGGTATGCGTTTCTTCATGGGCCATGTATCCCACCATGCGCACGCGCTTGCCGTTGAGGCCGACGAGCTTGTCCGATGGCTCCAGTCCGCGCGGGCCGATGGGCAATTTGAACAGTTCGCGAAATTTCAAGTCTGTCACACCGGCTGGCGGTGGCGGCAACTCACCCGCCACCGCCAGCACGGCGGGCGCCTGCCGAACATCGGCGTGAGGGGTGGGTTGTTTTTCCAACTCATGGCTGAACGCTGCTCCGGAAAACATAAGCCCGGCTATTGCCAGCAAGGCGGTGAAACAGTGATTGCGGATGCTAGAAGCTGGATGCATGGCCATTCTCCTTAAAATGACATTGTTCAAATTGATTTCGACTGCCAAGAGTTGGAAGGCAGGCACAGGAATCACGTTAAGGCGAATATTGACGATCTACTATGTCAGGCGTATGACCGAATCCCCCTGTTTTATAGTCCGTCTGGACTATTCGGTTGCCATTACCTTGTTCGCGCCTGTTCTTTATGTTTGGCCTGTCCTTCTTTGCGGTCACATCCATTTTGTATTTCTTCAAAGCTTCTGCCAGACATGCCTGTCTTGAAATTCATGCTGATCGCGGGGAATCCGTTTTTCAAATACGCACTTTGAACTGCCCATACCCTCGCTCTATAATCACTCCCGTCCAATCTCCTCCCGTTTTTTTCTCATCGCTCGCTAAATATGAAAACAAGTCTGCTTTGTGCAATTTGCTGTGTGGCGTTGCTGGCGTGCGGCAAGAACGAACCCGTCATTTCTTCCGCCAGCCAGCCCGGCGTCGTTCATTCAAATCAATCAGCCAGCGCATCACCGGCGTCAGCGGCCAGTGCCGTTCGCACGGACGCGTTGAAGATCAAGGGGCTTTACATCGGCATGGACATCTCCGGCGCACCCGATGCGATCATCGACATGATGGCCGAGCAGAAGCTGTCCGACTTCGGCTTTACCCAGGTATTGCCGGTAGCCAATGGCGGGAAATGCGTGCTGATGTACAGCAAGGATTTCCTGCGGCGTATCGAGGGGCGGCTGCATGATATTTATGAAGCCCAGAGGGCGCGCGCCAAGGTGGAAGAGGAAATTGCACTCTCCTGCATCAGTTCCGACGGTGTGCTGGCCATCAAGTCCGGCGCGGACAACAAGGTCAGCAGCATCGAATTCAATGACGTCAGGGATATCTTCGGCGCGAAAGACCTGACGCCGGCCTCGTTCGCCAGAAAACTGGCCAGTGACTACCCCATCCCGGAAATGAAAACCAACGAGGCGCACTCTGCCTGGAGCCATGTCACTCAGGATGGCACCAGGGTGGAGGTGAGCGCAAAAGAAATTCTGGGGATACCGATCGTGCGCCTTTCCATGAGCCGGGCTGCACCGTAAACAGTACAGGCTGTTCCGGGATCGTTTGAAAGCGACTGCCGTTGCGCGGGCGGTTCCCGCGTTCTGGTAAACTCCCGCCAATGCACATCACCCTCACCCCGCAACGCGAACGCTATTTGCTGCTGACGCTGGCCGGGATTCAGTTCAGCCATATCCTCGATTTCATGATCATGATGCCGCTTGGGCCCATCCTGATACATGCATTCGGCATCAGCACGCATCAGTTCGGATTGCTGGTCGCGTCCTACAGCTTCAGCGCCGCGCTGTCGGGCCTGCTGGCCGCCACTTATGTGGACAGGTTCGAGCGCAAGCGTTTTCTGCTGAGCGCGTTCGCATTGTTCGGGCTGGCCACGCTGGCATGCGGCCTTGCGCCGGGCTATGCCACGCTGCTGGTTGCGCGCGGTCTGGCGGGGACGTTCGGCGGCGTGATGGGGGCGATGGTGCAAACCATTGTCGGCGATGTGATCCCGTTCGAGCGCCGCGCCAAAGCTGGCGGCATCGTGTCGGCTGCATTCTCGGTTTCCACCGTGGCGGGCGTGCCGCTGTCACTGTGGCTGGCCACGTATTTCCAGTGGCGTGCGCCATTCATGCTGATCGCGTTGCTGAGCGTGCTGTTCATCATCGTCGGCTGGCGCATTCTGCCGGAGCTGCGTCATCACATCAGCGCGGGAAAGCGTGCACATCCGTTTTCGGCCATGTTCGAGGTGTTGCGCGATGCCAATCACTTGCGCGCGCTGCTGTTTTCCGCACTGATCATTTTTTCCGGCTTCACGGTCATTCCCTACATCACCCTGTACGCCGTGGGCAATATAGGCATTGCGCAGCACGATATTGCATTCATCTACCTCGCGGGCGGTGCGGCGACATTGATTACAGCGCGCATGATCGGCCATAGCGCCGACCTGCACGGCAAGGTGAAAATCTATCGACTGGTCGCCTTTGCGGCGATGCTGCCGCTGTTCGCGGTCACGCATATCGGCGCCGCACCGTTGTGGTTGTGGCTGATCTGTACCACGGCATTTTTCATACTGGTATCGGGGCGCATGATACCGGCCATGGCCATCATCACTTCGGCATCGCAGCCCAAACTGCGCGGCACGTTCATGTCGCTCAATGCCACGGTGCAGTCGCTGGCGATGGGGCTGGCCACAACGCTGGCCGGCTTCGTCATCACGCAAAATGGCGCGGGGCAAATCGCAGGTTATGGAACGGTGGGATATATAGCGATTGCTGCGAATATGCTGGCGATCGTTTTCGTCGGCCGCATCGTGATGCACGACCAGCGTGGCAAGGGGTAGGGGAGAAGTCCTGCTTAAATTCAAAGCAGAAGGCACGCCCGCTGCCGGGCGTGCCTTCATTGATGCGGCCGCTTTTAGACTGCGAGCAATTCCACCTCGAACACCAGCGTGGCATTCGGCGGAATGACGCCGCCTGCGCCGCGCGCGCCGTAGCCCAGCGAGGCGGGTATCGTGAGCTTGCGCACGCCGCCGACCTGCATGCCTTGCACGCCTTCGTCCCAGCCGCGTATCACTTCGCCTGCGCCGAGGCTGAATTGGAATGGGTCGTTTCTGTCCTTGCTGGAATCGAATTTTTTGCCGTCGGTGAGCCAGCCGGTGTAGTGCACGGTGACGGTTTGGCCGGCTTTAGCGGTTGCACCTTCGCCTACGCAGAGTTCTTCGTATTGCAGGCCGGAGGGGGTGGTGGTTGCGGTCATTGGATTGCCTTTTGAGTTGAATGTTTTGACGGGTTGTTGCTTCTGGATTTTGTCATGCACGCGCAAGCGGAAACGGTGTGAGCACAATATAAAATTGTATCGCAAAATGCACCGAGTTTATCTACTCATTGCCCCTGCGTACAACTGCTGCTTACGCTGCTTCAGCACAAATTAAAAGGGCACCTGGATTAACCAGGTGCCCTTTAACGGCCGTATATACAACGTTACGGTCGGCCAGCTTATGGTTTTGCGTAAGGCAAAACGGTTAGGCTAAGCGACTTGCCGGGGGATTACATCCCGCCGCCACCACCGCCGCCACCACCGCCGCCGCCACCACCGCCACCCATTCCGCCGCCGCCACCGCCACCCATTCCGCCGCCGCCACCACCGCCACCGCCACCGCCACCGCCTCCACCCATGATAACCTCCAAAAGTAAGTAGTTAATGAACATCAGTTTTAATCACCCAGAAGCAGCATTGCCCCCAAGCTGTTGGCAACATTAGGGCAAGGGCAGCCACTCTGTCAAGAAAAATGTAAAAAAATGTAAAATTTTTAATTATGTGAAAATAGGTAGTTAGTCGCATCTGTCTGGATATAGGGCAGTTTGGTTCAAGGATGTGGCCTGGGTCTGCAGGACTCCTTCATCGGCAGAATAACGTTCATGATTAGTGCCACATTTACCCCGAGCAAACTGTTCTGTCCGGCTGACAACAGTGATACCATATTTGTATTAGTTGATGCATGTTGCGTGCTACTTTTCATCTTGAAACCCTAATCCGACTACAGGCCTCCTGCACTTGACTACCCTTGATGACTCCACCGGCACACCCTCATCCGGCATCCATCATGCATTCAGCGCCCCGTTTCTGCTCGCCGCCGGATTCCTGGTTCTTTCCGGCGTAGCCAGCCTGACTTACCAGGTTACCTGGGTGCGCCTGCTGGGGTTCAGTATGGGCTCAACCAGCGCCTCGATCAGCACCGTTCTGGCTGCATTTTTTCTTGGCATGGCGCTGGGGAGTTATCTTGCGGAGAGGATAACGCGTAACCGCATCCACAGTTTCACGCCGTACATCTTGCTGGAACTGTTGATCGGGCTGGGCGGGCTGGCCTTGCTCCCGATCCTGCTGAATCTGGATGTGCTGATGGCGCAATTCCCGGTGTTGGGCACCGAACTGGGCCTCAAATTCGCGCTGGCCATGCTGTTGCTGTCTGTTCCCACCGTTTGCATGGGCGCGACCTTTCCGGTGATGGCCTCGATTTTGATCCGCCGCCAGCATGAAGTGGGGCTGCGGGTAAGCCAGCTCTACAGTCTGAACACCGCCGGCGCGGTGTTGGGGGCGGCGTTGTCCGGCTTCGTGTTCATCCCCGCATGGGGACTGGACGGGGCGATTTACCTGGCGTTTTCGCTCAATATGGTGATCGTCGGGCTGGCCCTGTACTTCAATAAACGCTGGGCCTTGCCGCCGCTGGAACTTGCCTCGCATGAGACGGATAGCAGCGTGGCTGCTGCGGATGAGCAGGCCCCCTTGCGCACACGCGCGTTGCTGGTGCTTTTTGCCACGGGGCTGGTGTCGATCGCGACGCAGGTAGGCTGGACCAAGTACCTGGCCATTTTCACCGGAACCACTATTTACGGCTTCGCGGCTATTCTGACCGTGTTCCTGACCGGCATTGCAGCGGGTTCCTGGGCTATCAGGTCGCATCTGGAAAGGATGCGTTCGCCGCAATTGTGGATGGCGAGCGGGCTGGTGCTGCTGGGCATCGCGCTGATTCTGACCCGCGTCGGCTTGAGTGCCATTCCGACTATTTACGGCGCCACCAATCATCTTGATGTTTCTTCTCCGGTGCTGTTCGGGGTCAAATACAGCTTCGTGTTTGCGCTGCTGTTTGTGCCGACATTCCTGTTCGGCGCACTGTTCCCGCTTAACCTGAAACTCTATTGCGGCAATCTGGCCGGCGTTCGTGCGCGCATCGGCAAGGCCTATGCCATCAATACTGTGGCCAGTATTTTCGGCGCCCTGCTGGCCGGTTTCTGGTTCATTCCGGAATATGGCACCGATATGATGTTGACGGTCATGGCGGTAATCATTCTGTTCATGCCGCTGCTGTTTCTGCCGGCTATCGACGGCCTATGGCCGCGCGCCGGTTTGGCCGCGGCGGCAGGTATCGCAATTTTCGCCGCATCGGCATTGCCGCACCTGAGCTACAGGGAGCTGATCTCTTCCGTTGACTACCGTTATGACGACGATGTGCAGAAGGGCCAGAAAGCGCGCTTCCTGTTTTTGAAGGAGGGCAAGGCGGGCGTGATCAGCATGGTGACCTACGACGGCATCTCCGCGAAACTGCAAAACAATGGCCTGAACGAATCCGTCATCAACATGAAGGATCCCACCAAAACCCGGCTGGCGGAGACGCTGCTGGGGGTGCTGCCTTACGTGTTGCAGGAAAGCCCGAAAAGCGCCTTCGTGGTCGGATTCGGCGGGGGCATCACGACGCGCACGCTGACGCTCACCGACCTCAAGTCGATCCGCGTGGTGGAGCTGGAACCCGCGGTGGTCGATGCCGGGCGTGCGCTTGCCGGGGGCGAGATTCCCGCGCTGCAGGACCCACGGGTGCGTATCGATTTCAACGATGCGCGCAACACGCTGCTGGTCGAGAACAGCACCTATGACATCATCGCCGCCCAGCCATCGCATCCTTGGCTGGCCGGGGCTTCCAACGTGTTCACGCGCGAATTCTGGACTGTCGCCAAATCGCGGCTCAATGAAAAGGGGATTTTTGGCCAATGGGTCAACCTGTTTAACATGGACGCGACCACCTTGCGCTCGATCTTCAAGGCCTTCTATGAGGTATTTCCATACGGCGTTGCTTTTGCCGATCTGGATTCGGGCGACTTCATTCTGCTCGGCTCCAAGCACCCGATTGAATTCGACTACGAGCGCATTCAGAACGTGCTCAACCAGCCGAAAATCAAGGCATCGCTGCAGCATCCCGGCATTAACACGCCACGCGATCTGTTGTGGTATTTCGCGCTCTCGCGCCAGGAGGCCGTGACCGCAGCCGGAAATGCACCGGCCAACAGCGATACCAACATCCTGTCGGAAGTGCGCTTGTCCACGTTAACGCGCAACTTGGAGGGAGCGGAAAATCCTTACGCATTTTTGCGCGGCAATTTCCACCTGGATCTTGTCCCCTATCTGGGGAAAGATGCCGTCCAGCGCCTCTACGACCAGGCCGATTATTATTTTTATTGGAACGACTACAATCTGGCTGAGAAAGCCGGCAGGCAATTGGCCAAGCTGAACCCGATGCTCGGTCGCGCTGTTGAATACGAGCGTTTGTTGCGCATAGCCGATTATGAGGCCGCGTTCAGATTGTATGCCGCCCATCCGGATTGGCCGGATCGCACTCATGCCCAGCAGGCACTGGCTTTGCTGGAGCTCAAACGCGAGGCTGAGGCAAGGTCGGCCATGGCGCGCATCAGCGACAACCGCCTGCGGCGCCTGATCGAGGCGAGAGCCTTGTACGAACTGGGCAACTGGAAGCAGCTTGCAGCATTGCAAGCGCAAAGCGACGAGGAACGGAAATGGCAATTGCTCGGATTGGCGAAAACGGATCTGGCCACGGCGGGCAAGGCGCTGAGCCAATTGATCGGGAAGGATACTGACGAGCTTCCCCAGTTGCGCGTGCTGGCCCAGTACTATGGTGCAGCGGGAGATACCCAGGCACTCGATGCTACTGCACGGCGCCTGGTAAAAGTCGGCGATCACAGAATTGCCCAGCTCAAAAAGTTTGCCAGACAAGCCGTGGAGCAAAACAACTTGGCACAGGTGCAATTGCTGATACAGAAGATCGAAGCGCTGAATCCCAATGCCGATGACTTGGCTGACTTGCGCCAGCAGGTCACGGAGCTGGAACGAACACGAGACAACGCACAAAAATCGGTTTCGCTGCAAGCAACCAAGTAGCGACTAGGAACCGTGGCCCCAGTTGCGGCTATCCCGCCGAGCGTTCCGCCGCCTGCACGGTATTCGCCACCAGCATCGTGATCGTCATCGGGCCGACGCCGCCGGGCACCGGCGTGATCCAGCCCGCGACTTCCTTGGCACTATCAAAATCCACATCGCCGCACAGTTTGCCGCTGGGCAGGCGGTTGATGCCCACGTCGATCACGGCTGCGCCGGGTTTGATCATGTCGCCGGTGATCATGTTCGGCTTGCCGGTGGCGACCACCAGGGGAAAAAACGGGGTCGCGTATTGACTTGATCGTGCCGTAGAAAGCACCCCTTTTCTTCCTGATGGCCGGTGGTGGCTAACCATCAGGAGGCGCCATTGTAGAAAACTAAAGCGCTGTCGGAGAAGCTTACAGTTGCGCACTTTGTGGCACGCTGCAAAAGTAAAAATCCATTTCCGGACGATTGCCTGCTTCATGTGGCATGGAGTGTGCTTTATGTATCGAAATGTAAAAATAGTGGCCGTGGCGCGGGGTAAAAATAAAAAAGGGAGTGCTCTCGCCAATTGCCGTTCCGATTAATGATCGATTTAAAGCTTTGACGAACATCAGATACCACGCGTTCAGTCACGCATAATAATAACGAAGAACGCACCAATGGCTCAGAAGTCCCCCAGGCAAGCGCTGCCCGCAGCAAAGAGCAACCGCCAATTCTCACAGGTTTCAACCTGATGCCGCGCCGCATTCTGAAACTCGTTGCCAGCCGTTTTTCGCACACCTCCGCATCGCGCCCAGCCCCGCATGTCTTTACGGTGGAAGACCTCATCTGGGCCATGGGCAGCTTCTGTGCGCTGAACCGCAAGCCGTTTGACGCCGAGCTGCTGCTCAAGCAATTCCCGCCGCCCTACAGCGCAGACTCCTTCATTCATGCCGCGCGCGCATTGGGGTTTCGCATCAAGCGCCGGGATTGAGGCAGCGATGCAATAGTCAGTTTCAATCTGCCGTGCTTGGCTGTATTGAACCCAAATAATCCATTAGCCGATTGTTGCTTGAACGGGTAGCACGGGCGGATGTCCGGCATTTGCCCACAACCCCTCGAACCAAGCTCTTCGTCGTCGCGAAACG
>Ga0315268_10003117_pt1 | contig 18382 bp, 18 predicted proteins | sample C1_top_MG_FD_204535 | JGI IMG/M metagenome (GOLD analysis project Ga0315268, IMG submission 204535) | Sediment microbial communities from Yellowstone Lake, YNP, Wyoming, USA - C1_top | ecosystem: Environmental > Aquatic > Freshwater > Lake > Sediment | place: USA: Wyoming | collected 2017-08-01
GCGCCTGACGCGCATCGTTGAAGGCCTTGCCGCTGGCGATGATGCCGAAGCGGTCATGCGCCGACTCGATCACGTTGTGGTTGAGGCGGTTCGCGCGCACATAGGCCAGCGCCGCGTACCACTTGTAGTTCATGAGCCGCGCTTCCTGCTCCAGCGCACCATCGGGCCAGCGGATGTGCAAGCCGCCCGGGGGCATGACGAAGTCTTGCGGCAATACGATCTTCACGCGGTCCGGATCGACCGACACCGACGCCGACGACTCGACCACCTCCTGGATCGTCTTCATGCCGCTCCACAGGCCGGAAAAGCGGCTCATCGCGAAGGCGTGCAGGCCCATGTCGAGAATGTCTTGCGCGTTGCTCGGGAAGAACACCGGCGTGCCGCAGGCCTTGAAGATGTGGTCGCTCTGGTGTGCCGCGGTGCTGCTCTTGGCGACATGGTCGTCGCCGGCGATCGCGATCACGCCGCCGTATTTGGCGGTGCCCGCCATGTTGGCGTGCTTGAAGACATCGGAGCAGCGGTCCACGCCCGGGCCCTTGCCATACCAGATGCCGAACACGCCGTCGAATTTTTTCGACTGCGGGTACAGGTCGAGTTGCTGCGTGCCCCAGACGGCGGTGGCGCCGAGTTCTTCATTCACTCCGGGCTGGAACACGATGTGGTTCGCGGCGAGGTGTTTCTTCGCCGCCCACAGCGCCTGGTCGTAGGCGCCCAGCGGGCTGCCGCGGTAGCCGCTGATGAAGCCGCCGGTGTTCAGGCCGCTTGCGGCGTCGCGCTGGCGTTGCAGCATCGGCAAGCGCACCAGCGCTTGAACGCCGCTCATGAAGGCGCGCCCTGCGCCGAGGCTGTACTTGTCGTCGAGCGAGGCGGTCTCGAGGGCCTTGCGGATCGACTCGGGCAACGGTGCGTTCATCGGTCAACACTCCAGGCAGGGGTGGGAACTCGGGGCCGCATCACGGCCGCGATGCGATTGTTCTCGCGAGTCGCCAGTGTAGAGACAAGCGCACGAGCCCAAAAAAAGCGCGGGTCCGTTTCGCCCGCGCTTCGAACTTCGCACCACGGCAAGAACTACTTGCCCATGATTTCGCCGAACAGGACCCAGGTCTTGCCGTCGAATTTTGCGAGCTGCACCGACTCGATCGGCGCGAAGTCGGTTGCGCTGGTATTGATCTTGATCCCGGGCAGCGCCGAATCCGTGACGAAATCTTTCATGCTTGCCGCCTGCAGCATCACGTTCTCGCGCGTCAGGTTGTTGCCGCACTGCTTGAGCACCTGCACCAGCGTCTGCGCGACGGAGTAGCCGTAGACATTCGACGCATCGATCATGCTGCCGTCCGGGTAGTACTTCTTCATGAATTCGGCCCAGCGCTTCATGCCCGGATCGTCTTTCCAGTTCGGATCGGTCGGGTCCTTGCCGTATTGCGTCGTGATCACGCCAACCGATTTGTCCAGGCCCGCAGGTGTGAGCACCGAGCCGACCGATGCCGACACGTTGTTCAGGAAGTGCAACGGTTTCCAGCCGAGGTCATAGGCCTTGCGGATCGCTTGCGCCGCGAATTTGGGCGTCGTGATGTTGAAGAAGACGTCCGCGCCCGAGGCCTGCAGCTGCACCATCTGCGAGTCGACGGTCGGGTCGGTCACTTCGTACGACACTTCCTTCACGATCATCGTCGCCGCCTTGTCGCCCAGGCCGTCCTTCATGCCCTTCAGGTAGTCTTTGCCGTAGTCGTCGTTCTGGAACAGGATGGCGATTTTCGCGTCAGGCTTGGTCTTGAGGATGTACTGCGCGTAGACACGCGCCTCGGTCTGGTAGTTCGGCTGCCAGCCCATCGTCCACGGGTACTCCTTCGGATCGTTCCACTTCGTGGCACCGGTGGCGACGTGCAGCTGCGGCACCTTCTTCGTGTTCATGTACTTGTGGATCGCGGTGTTCGACGGCGTGCCAAGGGTCTGGAAAATGAACAGCACCTCGTCCTGCTCGACAAGTTTGCGCACCATCTCGACTGTCTTCGGCGGGCTGTAGCCGTCGTCGTAGGAGATGAAGGTGATCTTGCGGCCGTTGACGCCGCCCTGCTCATTGATCATCTTGAAATAGGCGGCGATCGACTTGCCGATCGTGCCGTAGGCCGAAGCCGGCCCGCTGTACGGGTTGGTGTTGCCGATCTTGATTTCGGTGTCGGACGCTCCCGGGTCATATTTCTTTTGTGCGAATGCCGCGGGCGATGCAAGCGCGGCGGCGAGGATGGCCGCGAGCGAAACGAGTTTGAAATTCATCATGATCTCCTTGTGGGCCACCAGCGCGCCTTGAGGCACCCCGGCGGCGACTGCGCTGGAATCAGCTAGTTTGCCCCTTTCGCCGAAACCGCGCCATGCCCATGCGTATCGCACCGGCAAAGCCTGCCGGCATGACGTAGACGCTGGCGATCAGGAACAGCCCGAAGATCGTCCAGGGGGCGGCTTTCGAGATGTCGTCGGCGATGTTGGGAATGAACTGGATGAACAGCGCGCCGTAGATCGCGCCCGAGATCGACGCCAGCCCGCCGATGACGATGCCCACCAGCAACGTGATCGACAGGAAGATATTGAAGCTGTCGGGCGCGACGAACTGGATCGCGATCGCGCCGAGCGCGCCGGCGACGCCGGTATACATCGCCGAGACGCCGAACGCGAGCGACTTGTAGATCGAAGTGTTCACGCCCATCGCTTCGGCGGCGACATGGTTGTCGCGAATCGCGACCAAGGCGCGGCCGACGCGGCCGCGCAGCAGGTTCCAGGCGAGCAGAAACATCAACAGCGCCACCGCGAGCGTGAAGAAGTAGAGCCACCGGTCGGGATTGAGCGGCAAGCCGAAGGGGGCTTCGGGTTTGGCGATGACGATGCCTTGGACACCGCCGGTCCACTTTTCGAAATGGTGGTACTTGAGCAGCTGCGGCAGCGAGACGCCCAGCGCAAAAGTGGCGAGCGCCAGGTACAGGCCCTCCAGGCGCAGCGCGGGCAAGCCGAACAGGAACCCGGCCACCAGGCAGACCGCGCCCGCGGCAGGCAGTGTCGCCCAATACGGCACGCCGAACTTGTCGATCAGCATCGCTGCGCAGTAGGCGCCGATGGCGTAGAACGCGCCATGGCCGAGCGAGATCTGGCCGTTGTAGCCGGTCAGGATGTTCAGCCCGAGCAGCGCGATCGAGTACACCAACACCAGCGTGAACTGGAAAGTGCGGTAGTTGCTGACGAGGAAAGGCAGAGCGCAGGCCGCGAGCAGCACCAGCGCCAGGACGATCACTTGGCGTTTGTTCATTGGCGCACCCCACGCGCTTCGCGCGGCCCCGCCGAGCGGGGGCATGAACACTCGGGGCTGAGACCGGACGATGAACCGTCCTGAGGACGGTTCATCGCCTGTCGAAGGACAGCGGCCTCTGGCCGCTGGCGGCCCAGCGTGTTCATTGGTGCACCCCACGCGCTTCGCGCGGCCCCGCCGAGCGGGGGCATGAACACTTGGGGCGGCCCGGCGTGTTCATTGGTGCACCCCACGCGCTTCGCGCGGCCCCGCCGAGCGGGGGCATGAACACTTGGGGCGGCCCGGCGTGTTCATACCCGCGTCACGTGAACCTTGCCGAAAAAGCCCGAAGGCTTGACGACGAGAACGCCGATGATCAAGACCAACGCGACCGCGAGTTTGAGTTCGTTGCCGATGACGAAGGCACCGAGAACGTTCTCCAGCACGCCGACCAGAAAGCCGCCGAACACCGCGCCTGCCGGATTGTCGATGCCGCCCACCAGCGCCGCGGCGAACGCATACAGCAAGACCCCGCCCATCATGTTCGGGTCGAGGAAGACGATGGGCGCGACCATCATTCCGGCGACCGACCCGATCGCCGCCGCCAGGCCCCAACCGAGCGCGAGCATCCAGCCGACGCGAATGCCGACGAGCCGGCTCGACTCCGGGTTCTGCGCCGCGGCGCGCATCGCCAGGCCGAGGGGCGTGAATCGGAAGAACAGGTAGAGCAGCGCGAGCACGATGAGCGTGACGCCGATCGCGCCCACTTCATGCGGCGACATGAACTTGCCGATGCCAAGCGCGTTCGGGAACGGGCTGGGAAAGGTCTTGATCGTGTAGCTGAAAATCCAGCCGGTGACGCTGTTCAGGATAAAGAGCAAGGCGATGAAGACGACGACCACAGCAAGCACCGGTGCGTTCTCCACCGGCCGGATCACGACCCGCTCGATCAAGACCCCGAGCAGGAAGGCGAAGACGACGGTGAGAAAAAACGCCGGCCAGTACGGCACGCCGGCGTTGACCAGCATCCACGCAAAATAGGTCGCGAACATCGCGAGCTCGCCTTGCGCGAAGTTCACCAGATGCGTCGCCTGGTAAATCATGACCAGCGCGAGAGCGAGGCTGGCATAGATGCCGCCTGTGGCGAGGCCGGCCAGGACCTGATGCAGGAAGGCGTTCAAGTGTTCCCCTAATAACCGAGGTAGGAGCGGCGCACGGCGTCATCGCGCCGGATGTCGTCGGCGGAGCCGGAAAGCACCACGCGGCCGGTTTCGATCACGTACGCGTGGCTGGCCAGATCGAGCGCCATCGCCGCGTTTTGTTCGACCAGCAGCATGCTCACGTGCTCGGCTTGATTCACCGCGCGCAGAATACCGAACAGCTCCCTGACGATCAGCGGCGCCAGGCCGAACGACGGTTCGTCGAGCAGCATCAGCTTGGGCCGCAACATCATCGCGCGCGACACCGCGAGCATCTGCTGCTCGCCGCCGGAAAGCGTGCCGGCCTGCTGCGCGCGGCGTTCCTTGAGGCGCGGGAAGTAGCCGAACATGCGCTCCAGATCGGCCTCGACGGCGTCGCGGTCTTTGCGCGTGTAGGCGCCCAGGCGCAAGTTCTCTTCGGTGCTGAGATTCGTGAAGGTGCCGCGGCCATCGGGCACATGCGCGATGCCCAGGCGCACGATGTCTTCGGTGGCGCGGCCGTCGATGCGCCGGCCTGCGAAACGGATCTCGCCCTCGGTGCGCACCATGGCGCACAGCGCACGCAGCGTGGTCGTCTTGCCGGCACCGTTGGCGCCGAGCAGGGTCGTGATTCGCCCCTCTTCGATGCTGAAGTTCATGCCGTGCAAGACGCGCGTCTGGCCGTACGCGGCATGCAGCTTGATCGCTTCCAGGAATGGCACCGGTTTCTTTCTTGACAACGGCTGCCGAGGGAATCAGGCGGCGCCGCCGAGATAGGCCTGGATCAACTCGGGATGGCGCTGCACTTCGGCGGGTGTGCCTTCGGCGATCTTCTTGCCGAAGTTCAGCGCCACGACGCGGTCGGAAATGCTCATCACCAGGCTCATGTGGTGCTCGACGAGCAGCACCGTGAGTTTGAGCGAAGCGCGGATGTCGCGGATCAACTGACCCAAAGCGCCCACCTCCTCGTGATTCAAGCCGCTCGCCGGCTCATCGAGCAGCAGCAGCTTCGGGCCGCAGGCCAGCGCGCGGGCCAGTTCGACGCGCTTTTGGGTGCCGAAGGGCAGGTCGGCGACGCGCGAGTGCGCCACGGATTCCAGGTCGAGCAGGCGCAGCAGCGCCTGCGCCTTCTCATGCGTGAGGGCCTCCTCGCGAACGACGGCAGGCAAGCGCAGCGCGTTGAAGAAGAATCCGGTGCGGGTGCGGCTGTGGTGGCCCACCATGACGTTGTCGAACACCGTCATGCTGCGAAACAGCGCGAGGTTCTGAAACGTGCGGCCGATGCCAACTGCGGCGATGCGGTGGCGTGGGATCCGAAGCAGCGAGCCGCCGTCGAAAAAGATGTCGCCGCTGCCACATTGGTACAGGCGCGACAGGCAGTTGAAGAGCGTCGTCTTGCCGGCGCCATTCGGGCCGATCAGGCCGACGATGGCACCCGCGGGAACCTCGAACGAAACATCATCGAGCGCGACGATGCCGCCGAAGCGCACGCCGACTTTCTCTACTCGCAACAAGGCACTGCCTGCTGTCGCTTCGATGACTGCCTCCTGGGGAGGTTCGATTGCCTTCGGGGCGCAGTGTACGTTGGGCGCCAGGGGCTGCACTTGCGGGTAGTCCCTGAAGCGCGGGCCGGTTCGGATCGGCTATGGTTCGGCTTACCTGGGTTCACCCATAGGAGTGCATCAATGAAACACGTGCGAAGAATTCATGCTTGGGCGGCTGCCTTCGCGCTGACGATGGCGTCGGTGGCGGTGCAAGCGCAGATCAAGATCGCCTACATCGACCCGTTGTCGGGGGGTGCGGCGACGATCGGCGAACATGGCTTGAAGCACCTCAACTTCCTGGTTGAGGGCATCAACGCCAGGGGCGGCGTGCTCGGTGGCCAGAAGCTCGAGGCCGTCGCCTACGACAACAAGGGCAGCCCCCAGGAAAGCCTGGTGCAGGTGCAAAAGGCGATCGATGCCGGCGTGCGCTTCATGACACAGGGCAACGGCTCGGGCGCGGCAATCGCGATCTCGGAGTTCGTTTCCAAGTACAACGAGCGCAACCCCGGCAAGGAAGTGCTGTTCTTCAACTACGCCGCGGTCGACCCGGTGCTGACCAACGACAAGTGCAGCTTCTGGCATTTCCGCTGGGACGCCAATTCCGACATCAAGATGGCCGCACTGACCAACTTCATGACGGACAAGAAAGACATCAAGAAGGTCTACATCATCGGCCAGGACTACTCCTTCGGCCATGCGGTGCGCGGTGCGGCGAATTCGATGCTCAAGGCGAAGCGCCCCGACGTCCAGATCGTGGGTGATGAGTTGCACCCGCTGCTCAAGATCACCGACTTCGCGCCCTACATTGCCAAGATCAAGGCCTCGGGCGCCGATTCCGTGATCACCGGCAACTGGGGCAATGACATGTCGTTGCTGCTCAAGGCGGCGGCCGATTCCGGCTTGCAGGTCAACTGGTACACCTATTACGCGGGTGGAGCAGGCGGGCCGACGGCCATCAAGCAGACGGGTCTTGACCACCGCGTCTACCAGATCAGTGAATGGCACACCAATGTGCCCTCGTCGGAGATGGAAGCCTTCGCCGACAGCTTCCTGAAGAAGTACGGTGGCGCGAGCGGCCAGGGCTGGTGGTACCTGCGCATGAAGAACCAGATGGACATGTTCGCCGACGCGCTGAACAAGGCCAAGTCTGCTGAGCCGAAGAAGGTGGCCGCGGCGCTGGCCGACATGAAATACAAGAATTCCATCGGTGGCGAGACCTTCATGCGCGCAAGCGACCACTCGCTGTTCCAGGACATGTACATCTCGTCCTTCGGTGCGGGAACGAAATACGACGAAGAGAAGACCGGCTGGGGCTGGAAGACGGTCGGCGTGATCAAGGCACAGGACACCGTGATCCCGACGACGTGCAAGATGAACGTGCCGAGTTGAGGGCTGCGTCGCCGCGACAGCAACGTTCCGGGCCGCCCGCACGCGGCCCGCCTTTGTCTTGAGTTCCGCGCACCGCTGGCCTTCTGCCCATGCTCGAACTGATCATCTTCTCCTCGCTCAACGGCTTGCTCTACGGCATGCTGTTGTTCCTGCTCGCGAGCGGCCTGACGCTGATCTTCAGCATGATGGGTGTGCTCAATTTCGCCCACGCCAGCTTCTACATGCTGGGCGCGTACTTCGGCTTCCAGATCAGCGTCTATGTCGGCTATTGGCCCGGCCTGGTGCTCGCGCCGCTGCTCGTCGGCGTGATCGGTGCGCTGGTTGAACGCTATGGCCTGCGCCGGGTCCACAAACACGGTCACGTCGCCGAGTTGCTGTTCACCTTCGGCCTGGCCTTCATCATCGAAGAACTGGTGCAGATGATCTGGGGCAGGATCCCGGTCGACTACCGGGTGCCTGAGTTGCTCAACTTCTCGGCGTTCACGCTGTTCGCGACCACCTACCCGGCGTTTCGCATGTTCATGCTGCTGATGTCGGTGGCGGTGTTCATCGGTTTGTTGCTGCTGCTGACGCGCACCCGCGTCGGCCTCATCATTCGCGCTGCGCTGGCGCACCCGAACATGGTGGGGGCCCTGGGGCACAACGTTCCGCTCGTGTTCATGCTCGTGTTCGGCGTCGGCTGTGGGCTGGCAGCGCTGGCCGGCGTGATCGCCGGGCCGGCGCTCGTGACGCAACCGGCGATGGCGGCTTCGCTCGGGCCGATCCTGTTCGTCGTCGTCGTCGTCGGTGGCCTCGGCTCACTGCAGGGCGCGTTTGTGGCCTCGCTGTTGATCGGCATGATCCAGACCTTCGCCGTGGCGCTGAACGTCTCGTTGGCTGATGTCCTGGCGCGCTTCGGGTTCACCGTCACGCGTGAATCGATGGGGGGCGACCTGTGGATGGCCACGGTGGCACAGGTGGCCCCGATCATTCCGTACCTGCTGCTGGTGCTGATCCTGATCTTCCGTCCCAAAGGCTTGATGGGAGATCGGGACACATGATCGCAGACCGGCATCGGCATTTGTTGTTGTGGGCCGCCGCCGCACTCGTGATGGTGGCGCTGCCGCTCGTCTTTTCCAGCGGCGCGTCGATCACGATGATGAGCCTGATGGGTTTTGCGATCATCTTCGCCTTGTCGTACAACATGCTGCTGGGGCAGACCGGCATGTTGTCGTTCGGTCACGCCGTGTACTACGGCCTCGGCGGCTTCCTGACAGCGCACGCTCTGAACGTGATCGGTTCCGGCAAGTGGCCGGTCCCGCTGCCGGTATTGCCCCTGGTCGGCGGCCTGGCCGGCCTCAGCTTTGCCATCATCTTCGGCTGGGTTTCGACGAAGCGCGCCGGCACGGCGTTCGCGATGATCTCGCTCGGCATTGGCGAGCTGGTGGCGGCGTGCTCGCTGATTCTGCGCGGCTTCTTCGGTGGCGAAGGCGGAATATCGACAAGCCGCACCTCGACGTTGCGTCTGTTCGGCATCAGCTTCGGGCCGCAGATCCAGGTCTACTACCTGATCGCTGCGTGGTGCCTGCTGTGCATGGCGGCGATGTACGCCTTTACACGCACACCCCTTGGGCGCATGTGCAATGCGGTGCGCGAGAACCCCGAGCGCGCCGAATTCATCGGCTACAGCACACAGATGGTGCGCTTCATCGCGTTCTGCGCGTCGGGCTTCTTCGCCGGTGTCGCCGGCGGCCTGGCCGCGATCCACTACGAGATCGTGACCTCGAGCATCGTCGGCGCTGTTCCTTCAGGCTATGTCTTGTTGATGGCCTACATCGGCGGCGTCGCGTTCTTCATCGGCCCGATCATCGGCGCGGTGCTGATGACGGCGCTGCAGATCTCCTTGTCTGACTACACCGGCGCCTGGTCGCTCTACGTCGGTCTGATGTTCGTCGTCGTCGTGATGTATGCACCCTGGGGCTTGGGCGGGCTGTTGCTGATGCACCAGCCGCTGCTCGCTGCCGGACTGCTGAAACGCATCGGGCCGGCCTATGCCAGGGCGGCGCCGCCGGTCGTGATGTTGGCCGCCGCAGTCGTGCTGCTGGTCGAAACCGCGCATCACCTGCTGGTGAAGGCCGTTGAAGGCTCGGCGATGCGGGTGTTCTGGGTCAGCTACGACGCCAAGTCGCCCCTGGTCTGGGGGCTGATCGTGTTGCTGTTCGGCGCCGGCATCTGGGCGCTTCGACGCGTCATGCCGGGAGTGTCCGACGCCTATCACGCCGCCGCCCAAGAGGCGCAACGCCTGCGAAGCCGATGAGTCAGCCATGAGCGCTTGCGCACTGCAACTCATCGACCTGCACAAGAGCTTCGGCGCCACGCCCATCATTCGCGGCGTGAACCTCGATGTTCACCAGGGCGAGCGCCACGCCATCATCGGGCCCAACGGCGCGGGCAAGTCGACGCTGTTCCACCTGATCAGCGGGCGTTTTCCGGTGACGACGGGGCAGGTGAAACTGAACCAGGAAGATGTGACCGGACTGGCGCCCTACCTGATCAACCGCCGTGGTCTTTCGCGCAGCTTCCAGGTCACGAACATCTTTCCGCGGCTGACGGTTTTCGAGAACATCCGCTGCGGCGTGCTCTGGTCGCTTGGCTACCGCTATTCGTTCTGGCACATGATCGAGCGCGCCCAGGACGCGCGCGAACGCACCGAGGCGATCCTGGAGCAGATCAACCTCGGGTCGCGGCGCTCGGTGCCGGCGGCGCTGTTGTCCTATGCCGAACAGAGGGCGCTGGAGATCGGCATCACGATCGCCGGCGGTGCCGGCGTGATCATGCTCGACGAGCCGACTGCCGGCATGAGCCGCTCCGAGACCGAACACGCGGTGGCGTTGATCCGCAAGGTCAGTGAAGGCAAGACGCTGGTGATCGTGGAGCACGACATGAGCGTCGTCTTCGACCTCGCCGACCGCATCTCGGTGCTGGTGTACGGCCAGGTGATCGCGACCGACACGCCGGCGAAGATACGCGCGAATGCGGCGGTGCAGGAAGCCTACCTGGGCAGTGCCAGCGCGGAGGCCGAGCATGCTTGAAGTGCGTGACCTGCACGCCTACTACGGCAAGAGCCACATCCTGCAAGGCGTGGACTTCCGCGTCGGCGAGGGCGACATCGTGTCGCTGCTCGGGCGCAACGGCGTCGGCCGCTCGACGACGATCAAGGCCATCATGGGCGAGGTCGAGCGCACCGGTTCTGTCCGCTTCAAGGGCCGCGAAATCGGCGCCCTCAAGCCGCATCAGGTGGCGCGCTGCGGGCTCGGCTACGTGCCCGAAAACCGCGACATCTTCCCGCAGCTCACGGTGCGCGAGAACCTGCTGCTTGGCATGAAGTCCACGCGCGAAGTCGGGCGCTGGCGCATGCGCGACATGTTCGAGCTGTTCCCGCGCTTGCAGGAGCGTGCTGACACTCCCGGCGGGGTTCTGTCAGGCGGCGAGCAGCAAATGCTGACGATTTGCCGCACCCTGATGGGGGATCCGGACCTGATGATGATCGACGAGCCCACCGAGGGCCTGGCGCCGAAGATGGTGGAACTCGTGGCTGACCTGCTCGAACGCATTGCGTCGCGCGGCGTATCGATCCTGCTCGTCGAACAGAAGTTGACGATCGCGTTGCGCATTTCCAGGCGCCTGTACGTGATGGGGCACGGCCGCGTCGTGTTCGAGGGCACGGCGCAGGCCCTCAAGGCGAACGACGCGGTGCGCAAGGAGTGGCTCGAGGTCTAGAAGCCTGTCGGGCTCGGGCTCGGGCTCAAGCCCGCTGCGGGGCGAATTGCGGCGCCACTCGTGATTGCCGGCTCCCTGTGCGCCACGCCGCGCGGCGCAACGCGCCCCTGGCCAGCGGCGTGCCTACTGCGCTGCCGCGCCGCCCCAGAGTTGTTTGAGCCGCGCGTCGCGCCCGCAGCCGCTGCGGTAGTACTGGTAGCGGACCGGGTTCTTCTTGTAGTAGTCCTGGTGGTAGGCCTCGGCCGGGTAGAACGCGCCCGCCGGCACGATCTCGGTCACGACCGGATCCTTGAACGGCTTGCTCTTTTCGAGCGCTGCGCGCGACGCGAGTGCCGTCTTCAACTGCGCGTCATCCAGCGTGTAGATTGCAGTGCGGTAGGGCGAACCTGCATCGCAGAACTGGCGGTCTTTCGTCGTTGGGTCGATGCTGCGCCAGAAGTGTTCAACGAGTTTGGCGTAGCTCACGCGCGCCGGGTCGAACACCACTTCCACGACTTCGGCGTGGCCGGTGTGCTTGGCCGATACCTGTTCGTAGGTCGGATTCGCAAGCGTGCCGCCGCTGTAACCCGAGGTCGTGCCGAGCACGCCGTCGATCTTGTCGAAATCGGCTTCGACACACCAGAAGCAGCCGCCGGCGAAGATCGCGCGCGCGGTCATGCCCGCGGGTGTCGGTGCTAACGTCGGCGCCGGCGCGGCGGCGGATGCTGCGGCTGTCGCGCCCGGCGCGGGCCCGGCTGCCGCGGCAGCGCCGACCAGCGCCGCGAGCAGCGCGGCAATGCTGAAACCGCGGCGCGCGCTCATGCGGCCCCCTTGACGCTTCGCGTCGTCCCCCCGGGGGGGAATTCGCGCTTGGGGCGGCCCGGCGCGCTCATGACAAGGCCTCGAATTTCAGCGCGACGCCGTTGTTGCAATAGCGCTTGCCGGTCGGGGCCGGGCCGTCGTTGAACACATGGCCGTGGTGGCCTTCGCAGCGTGCGCAGTGGTATTCGGTGCGCGGATAGATGAGCTTGAAGTCGGTGGACGTGCCCAACGCGCCCGGATACGCGGTGAAGAAGCTCGGCCAGCCGGTGCCGCTGTCGAACTTCATCTCCGAGCCGAACAAGGGCAGGTCGCAGCCCGCGCAGAGATAGCGGCCGCGGCGCTTCTCGGCGTTCAGCGCGCTCGTGCCGGCGCGCTCGGTGCCGTGCTTGCGCAACACCTGGTATTGCTCATTCGTCAGGCGTTTTTTCCACTCGGCGTCGGCCAGCACCAGGGGTTCGATCTTCGGCGCGGCGCCATCGGTGGCGACGGCATAGCTCGGCAATCCTGCGGCAAGCAACCAATGAAGCAGGGAGCGACGGGTCATGTTCATTTCTCCAGGGGGTGGCAAGGGTTCGTTCACCGGCGTAGGTCGGATCCTGGGGGAAAACCTTTCAGCTTGCGGCCGAACCTCAAGTCTTGGGCCAGAGCGCCCACATGCGCAAGGCCTGTTTCATGCGGCCGGCCTGGACCTCGGCTTCGTCGCCCCAGCCCCAGAAGAAGTCGGCACGCACGGCGCCGATGATTGCGCTGCCGGTGTCTTGTGCCATGACGACGCGGCGCAGCGGAGTGTTCGACAGCGGCTCGGTCGTGTCGAGCCACAGCGCCGTGCCGTAAGGGATGCTTTGCGGGTCGACCGCGACCGAACGCTGCGGCGTCAAGGGCACGTCCATCGCGCCGCGCGGCCCGAGTTGCGGGTCGGGCAGGGGCTCCTCGCGGAAGAACACGACACGCGGGTTCGCCCACAGCAGTTCGTTGACGCGCTTGGGGTTGTTCTTCGCCCACTGGCGGATTGCCGGCCAGGAGGCCTCCCCGCTGCGCAATTCGCCTTGCTCGACGAGCCAGCGGCCCACCGACTGATACGGCATGTCGTTGTGGCCGGCGTAGGCGATTCGCACCAGCGTGCGCCTGCCATCGGCGCCGACGATGTTCAACCGCCCCGAGCCCTGCACCTGGAGCAGAAGGACGTCGAGCGGATCGGCAATGTAGGCGAGTTCACGACCGCGCAGACCGGCCTGTGCGGCGGGAAGCGTTTCGAGCTGCTGGCGGCTCCAGTAGGGGACGCGGTTGCCCAGGTCGGCGGGTGGTGCGTGCAGCGCATAGCGAAAGCCTGCGCGCGCCGTGCGCGATGCTTCGACCAAGGGCTCGAAGTAGCCGGTGACGAGCCCCTCGGGTGCGCCATCGAGCGCCTCGACGCGGTAGGGTTGCAGGCGGCTTTCCAGCCAGGCGCGCGTGGCGTCGTCGCCGAGTGAGTTGCCCGACGCCACCGCCGCCCGCGCCTGCGCGCACAGCACGGCCCAGCCCGGGGCCGGGCGATCGCAGCCACGCAACAGCGCGGGCCAGAGTTCAGAGGGTCGGTCGCCGCTCCAGCCGGGCAGATCGGTCCAGGCGCTGGGCACCCAGCGCGAGCGTGTCTGAAGAATGTTTGCCCCCGCGCTCGTGGCGGCGTCCTGCGCGGGGCGCGCAGCCGAGCCGGCGGCCCTTGCTGCCGAAGTCTGCGGCGGCGACGTCACGGGCGCCACGGCGCATGCGGCGAGCACGCCTAGAATCGCCGCGCCCGCTGTGCTGCGCATCCCGCCTGAGCATCGAATCGACATGTGGATCATTTTGCTCGAAGCGTTTGCGGCACTCGTGGTGCTGCTGTTGATCGTGTGGTGGACCATGTTCTGCGGCCGATCCCGCGGTGAGCGCCGGCGCCCCCCGGGCGAGTGAGCGTCGGGCGGCGCGCGATTTCAGTGCAGGGCCGACGCCAGCGTCAAGCCGAATTCATGCACCGGTGACTCGAAGGGCTGGGCATCCTCCGTCATGCAGAAGAACGTGCCACGCATCGTGCCGTTGGACGTGCGCAGCTTTGTCCAGCTCGTGTATTCGAAGCTCTCGCCGGGCTTGAGCACCGGTTGATGGCCGACCACGGCCAGGCCGCGCACTTCGTCAGTGTGGCCGTTCGCGTCGCTGATGATCCAGTGGCGCGCGATCAGCTGCGCCGCGACGTCGCCCGAGTTTCGAATCGTCACCGTGTATGAAAAGGCGTGCTGGCCGGTCTTCGGATCGGATTGCTCGGGCAGGTGGCGCACGACCACCGTGTTCGTGAATTGTGGCTTGGGCATGGGCCGATTCTAGGAGGGTGTGCCCTTATCCCTAGAATTCCCCCATGCCGGCAAGCAAACCGACACCGACCTACCGCATCGCCCCGAGCATTCTCGCCGCCGACTTCGCGCGCCTGGGCGACGAAGTGCGCGACGTGATCCGCGCCGGCGCCGACTGGATCCATTTCGACGTGATGGACAACCACTACGTGCCGAACCTGACGTTCGGGCCGATGGTCTGTGCCGCGCTCAAGCCGCATGCGGTTCGAGCCGACGGCACGCGGGTGCCGATCGACGTGCACCTGATGGTGCAGCCGGTGGACGAGCTCGCCGCGGCATTTGCCAAGGCCGGCGCGGACTTGATCTCGTTCCACCCGGACGCGTGCATCCATGTCGACCGCAGCTTGCAGGCGATCAAGGCCGCCGGCTGTCAGGCCGGCCTGGCGTTCAACCCGGCCGCGCCGCTGAGCGTGCTCGAATGGACGATCGACAAGCTCGACCTCGTGCTCGTGATGAGCGTGAACCCGGGCTTCGGCGGGCAGAGCTTCATTCCCGGTGCGCTGACGAAGATCGAGCAGGTGCGCCGCCTGATCGAACGCAGCGGGCGCGATGTTCGGCTCGAAGTCGACGGCGGCATCAACGCCGACAACATCCGCAGCGTCGCCGACGCCGGCGCCGACACCTTCGTCGCCGGCAGTGCCGTCTTCGGCAAGCCAGACTATGCGAGCACGATCTCGGCGTTGCGCGAGCGGCTGGCTTAGTGCCCGCTCACCGCATGGGATACTTTCTCCCCCCTGCCTGGACTGTTGCGCCCAAGGCGGTGGCGCGCGCAGCAACTCGCCGCGCCAGGCTCGACCAGAAGATAGCCGGAGACATCGATGAGTTTTACCAGCCCTGATTTCTGGGTGGCGTTGCTGCAGATCATCGGCATCAACATCGTCCTGTCGGGCGACAACGCGGTCGTGATTGCGCTGGCTGCGCGCAGCCTGCCGGCAGCCCAGCAAAGACGCGCCGTGGCCTGGGGCAGCGGCGCTGCGGTGGTGATGCGAATCGTGCTCACGATCGTCGCGGTGGAGGTGTTGCGCCTGCCTTACCTCAAGCTCGTCGGCGCGGGGCTGTTGTTGTGGATCGCGGTTCAGTTGTTGCTGCCCGAACATGAATCGGGCGAAGGCGGCGTGGCGGCCACTTCGAACCTGGCCTCGGCGATCAGGACGATCCTGGTTGCCGACCTGGTGATGAGCCTTGACAACGTGATCGGCGTCGCGGCTGCAGCCAAGGACAGCATCACGTTGCTCGTGACCGGCCTCGCGGTCTCGATCCCGATCGTCGTCTTCGCGAGCACATTGCTGCTGACGCTGATGTCGCGTTTTCCGGTCATCATCACGATCGGGGCGGCGCTGTTGGGTTGGGTCGCAGGCGAGATGGCCGTCAGCGACCCGGCGCTGAAAGACTGGGTCGAGGTGCACGCGGCGTATTTGCACTATGTCGCGCCGGGCTTGGGTGCGATTGGCGTGGTGCTGGTCGGCAAATGGCTGGCAGCACGCGCCCAGGCCGCCGAAGCTGCGACACGTCCGGTGGCGCCAGCGCGTGTCAGCAAGGGCCTGAAGCGGGTGCTGCTGGCCGTCGATGGTTCCGAAAGTGCGGCGCGCGCGGTGCAGCAGATGCTTGCGCTGCGGCGAGAGTTGCGTGAACCCACCAAGCTGGAGGTGCAGGTGCTCAATGTGCAGCGGCCGGTGACAGGCGACGTGTCAAGCTTCGTCGCCGGTTCGACCCTGGAAGACTACTACCGCGACAACGCCGATCAGGTTCTGGCGCCGGTGCGCGCGGCGCTGAGCGCGGCCGGCGTTGCCTTCAAGGCTGAGTATCGAGTCGGCGAGCCCGGTGAGACGATCGCGCAGGAAGCGCAAGAACGCAGATGTGACCTGATCGTGATGGGCACGCGCGGCATGGGCGCATCCGCCGGCGCCCTGCTCGGCTCGGTGGCACAGGCCGCAGCGGCGGCCTCGTCCGTGCCCGTGCTCCTGGTGACATAGACGAAGTCCGCGAAGGCACGCCTCGAGGCAGTTCTCATGATCATCGATTGCCACGGCCACTACACCACGGCGCCGAAAGCACTGGAGGCCTGGCGCAACCGGCAGATTGCCGGCATCGCCGATCCCGGGGCCAAGCCACGGGTTTCCGCTCTGAAGATTTCCGACGACGAGCTGCGTGAATCGATCGAAAGCAACCAGCTCAAGCTGATGCGCGAGCGCGGAGCCGACCTCACGATCTTCAGCCCGCGCGCCAGCTTCATGGCGCACCACATCGGCGACTTCGAGGTTTCCGCGGCCTGGTCGGCGATCTGCAACGAACTCTGTTATCGCGTCTCGATGCTCTTTCCCGACAGCTTCGTCCCCGCCGCAATGCTGCCGCAGTCGCCCGGCGTGGACCCGGCGAGTTGCATCCCCGAGCTGGTGAAATGTGTGAAGCAGTACGGCAACGTGGGCATCAACCTGAACCCCGACCCGTCGGGGGGCCACTGGACGAGCCCACCGTTGAGCGACCGCCATTGGTACCCGATCTTCGAGGCCATGGTCGAGTACGACATCCCGGCGATGGTGCATGTGAGCACGAGTTGCAACGCGTGTTTTCACACGACCGGCGCGCATTACCTGAACGCTGACACGACCGCGTTCATGCAATGCCTGACGAGTGACTTGTTCAAGGACTTCCCGACGCTGCGCTTCATCATTCCGCACGGCGGCGGTGCGGTGCCGTACCACTGGGGCCGTTTTCGCGGACTCGCCCAGGAACTGAAGAAGCCGCTGCTGCAAGAACACTTGCTGAACAATATCTTCTTCGACACCTGCGTTTACCACCAACCGGGCATCGACCTGCTGACGAAGGTGATTCCGCTGGCCAACATCCTGTTTGCGAGCGAGATGATCGGCGCGGTGCGTGGCATCGACCCCGAGACCGGCCACCACTACGACGACACAAAGCGCTACATCGAGGCCTCACACCAGCTCTCGTCCGCCGAAAGGCGCCAGATCTATGAAGGCAACACCCGGCGCGTCTTTCCGCGGCTGGACGCGCAACTGAAGAACAAGGGGCATTGAAGATGAGCTTGAATCAACTCGGCGTCGTCAAGCGCAACATCGTGCGCGCCCACCCCGGCGCGACGGCACAGCTTGCGCGCTTCGGCAGCGCGACGGTGCATGAAGCGATGGGGCGCGTCGGCCTGATGCAACCCGGTCTGCGGCCGATCTACGCCGGCGCGCATGCGTGCGGCACGGCCGTGACCGTGCTGCTGCACCCGGGCGACAACTGGATGCTGCATGTCGCGGCGGAGCAGATTCGCAGCGGCGACGTCGTCGTCGCCGCTTGCAGCGCCGAGAGCCGCGACGGTTTCTTTGGCGACTTGCTCGCCACCAGTTTTCGTGCGCAAGGGGCAAATGGGTTGATCATCGACGGCGGCTGCCGCGACGTGAAAGACCTCAGCGCCATGCAATTCCCGGTGTGGAGCCGCACGATCAGCGCCAAGGGAACGGTCAAGGCCACGCTCGGCTCGGTGAACATCGCGATCGTGTGCGCTGGAGCGCTCGTGAACCCGGGCGACGTGATCATTGCCGATGACGACGGTGTCGTCGTCGTGCCGGCAGCTCTGGCACAAGAGGTGGCCGATGCAGCGGCGGTGCGCGAAGCGAATGAAACCGAGAAGCGCTTCAAACTCGCCGCCGGCGTGCTCGGGCTGGACATGTACAACATGCGTCCCGCGCTCGAGAAAGCCGGGCTGAAGTACATCGATTGACGTGGCCCCCACCGCCGACCCCAAAGAGTGGCGCATCGGCCTTGTCGGCTATGGCGAAGTCGGGCGCATCCTGGCCGAGGATCTGCACCAACTCGGTGTCGCCACGCTCGTCGCGCATGACCTGAAACTGGCCACGGCAGATGCCCCCGCGCTGCGCAGCCACGCCGCCGAACATGGCGTCGAACTGCGCGATTCGCATCGCGCGCTGGCCCACGATTGCGACCTGATCGTCAGCGCCGTCACCGCAAGCCAGGCTGTCGCGGTGGCCCAGGCGTGCGCGCCGGCAGTCAAGCCCGGGGCCTGGTTTCTCGACCTGAACTCGGCGTCACCCCACGCGAAGAAAT